>VOFK01004013.1_pt1 | contig 16339 bp, 35 predicted proteins | sample 5384121 | NCBI WGS metagenome assembly VOFK01 (sample SAMN12384730, study PRJNA508395) | human gut metagenome | isolation source: healthy gut J | host: Homo sapiens
CTTTACGTATTGCTTGGTCAGCACTGCAGCCTTCCAAAACTACCCATTTCGCACAGCCTCTGGTCTCCCATACCAGTACAAGCTGAAAATCGGCAAAGACGGAACCTACAACAAAGAGCTTTTCTCATCGACCGCGGGGGGGAAAACAGCAAAAACCTTATCCTGGAGCAGCATAAAAATGGCATTCAAAATTGCCGGCAGATATCCGGCATCGTGAAACGCCCCAAGGCATTAGGGGATATTAGAGGTATTTCTTATATTTATCCATTGTTCTGAAATTTGGACTGATCGAAGTGCCTGAAGAGACTGCGAAGAAGATGATCGGAGAATGTGATACCGCAGAAGAACGGTGATTTTTCAAACTCGCTCTAAAAAATAATTGAAGTAAAAATGAAAAAATACTTGAAGTTTGGAGAAAGTAGGAAAAAGAAAAAGCTCTGACAAATGATAATTCTTTTAATAATCATTTGTCAGAGCTTTATATTACGCAGCAACAAAAAAATCTATGCCTGCTTATCCCTACAGCTTCTTCCCCTGCTCGAATTTCGGCTCACAGGTCAGCTCCACGCCCAGTTTACGGAAGGAAAGTACATCCACAGAAGACAGCATAACAGAAGTATGTGCCTGGCTGCCTTTCAGCTTTGGAAACTGCTCCAGGGCAAGACGTGCTTCTGGATTCGTAGCAGCACTGATGGAAAGGGCAATCATGGTCTCATCCATATGAAGACGCGGATTCTTACTTCCAAGATAATCTGTTTTTCAGCTCCCTGAATAGGGTGAATAGCATCCGGGGAGATCACATGCTTCTGGTAATCAATTCCTGCAAGCTCTTTCAACACATTCAGAAGAAGGGCAGAGGATGCACCAAGCAGATCAGAGGTCTTACCTGTGATAATCCTTCCGTCCTCCAGCTCCATGGCAGCAGCCGGAGCACCAGTTTCTTTTCTCTTTCCAGGGCAGCAGGAACAACCTTGCGGTCCTCCAGTGTGGCATGTGCCTGCTTCAGAAGAAGCTCGATCTTGTAAACCTCCTCCTCTGTGCCGGTACCGGACATAAGCGCATCCATACTCTTGTAATATCTGCGGATGATCTCCTCGACGGGAAGCCTCCTGGCAAACCTCATCATCTACAATACAGTTTCCAGCCATATTAACCCCCATATCTGTAGGAGATTTGTATGGGCACTCGCCCATGATTTTTTCAAACATAGCCTGTACAACAGGGAAGATCTCTACGTCACGGTTATAGTTTACAGTTGTTACACCATAAGCTTCAAGATGATATGGGTCGATCATGTTGACATCATTCAGATCAGCGGTAGCCGCCTCATAAGCGAGATTGACCGGATGCTTCAGCGGCAGATTCCAGATAGGGAATGTCTCGAACTTCGCATAGCCTGCGCTGATTCCTCTCTTGTATTCATGATAAAGCTGGGAAAGACAGGTAGCCATTTTTCCGCTTCCAGGTCCAGGCGCTGTGATAACAACCAGCGGGCGAGTGGTTTCGATATAGTCATTCTTGCCGTATCCCTCGTCACTTACGATCAGTGGAAGTATTGCTTGGATAACCTGGGATATTATAAAGGACATAAACCTTGATCCCAAGCTTCTCCAGACGCTTCTTGAACGCATCAGCACTGTTCTGTCCGGAGTAACGTGTGATGCAGACGCTTCCTACATAAAAGTCCTCTGCTTGTAAATTCGTTCATCAGACGGAGCACGTCCTCATCATATGTGATGCCAAGGTCACCGCGGACCTTATTCTTTTTTCAATATCGTGCACCGATTACGATTACGATCTCTGCCTGATCAGAAAGCTGCATCAGCATACGCAGCTTGCTGTCCGGCTCAAATCCCGGAAGAACTCGGGAAGCGTGGTAGTCATCAAAAATAACTTGCCGCCAAATTCCAGATAAAGTTTGTTTCCAAACTGGTTAATACGTTCCCGAATGTGTTCGGACTGCATTTTCAGATACTTGTCATTATCGAACCCAATTTTTTTTCATTCTGTCTTTCCTCCCTCTTTCTCTGGGCTGTTCTTTACTATGTTCACAAAAACACCTTGCGGAATATTTGCGGCACATAGTAATCTTTTAGTTCCTCATCCATTATGTTGTTTCTTACTGTAAAGTTACAGGTAAAAGGATACAGCAGATGCGTTCTGCACCTGCCTTTAAAAAAATATGTTCCTGGACTTTATTATAAAAATCATTCCTGCAAATTGTACGCACATCCTGCAGAAAGCCTTTTTCAAACACGCTCTAGTATACTACAGTTTGCGCCGTAAAAAAAGTATCTATTTTTTTTCTGATGTGAATTTTTTTGACCTTTTTTTCAAAAAAAAATTCAGAGGGTTTTCACAATATCCAGGTTGATTTATCTGCGTTTTATCTTTATAATAGAAAAAGATAGTAAGGAGGAATGAAATGGATAATAACCTGATAACAATCAAGGCGGACGCCGCCCGATAAAGGGGATCCAAGAAGAGATCAGGATCCCAACCGCAATAAGAAAAATCATCAGTCCATTCTGGCTTTTCTGATATGTCTTTTTGGTTACTCTGGTGTGTTTCAGCCTGTTTACCAATATGCTGCAGGATAATTCCAGTGAGATTACGTATGATAAGTTTATTGACATGGTGAATAACGATGAAGTGAAATCCGTTACACTTCAGTCCGATAATCTGACTATCGTGCCGAAGAAGCAGGTGAATCCTTATCGAGATCAGTTATTACACCAATCTGACAGAAGATGAGACTGCCCTTACCAAACGTCTGGAAGGAACCGGTATTATTTTTAAATCTGAGCCGCCGGATGCTTTCGGAGAATTTATGGCAATGATGCTTAGCGTACTTTTTACCGTCTGTGCTTCTGTTTGTGCTTCTTATGTTCTTTATGCGCCGCATGAACAAAGGCGGCGGTGGTATGATGGGCGTTGGGAAAAGCCGCGCCAAGGCGTATGTACAGAAAGAGACCGGAATCACATTTAAGGATGTTGCCGGACAGGATGAGGCCAAAGGAATCCTTGCAGGAGGTTGTGGAATTTCTTCACAATCCAGGCAAATACGTGGAAATTGGTGCTAAACTGCCGAAGGGCGCCCCTGCTTGTAGGGCCTCCGGGTACAGGTAAAACCCTTCTTGCCAAGGCTGTTGCAGGGGAGGCACATGTACCGTTCTTTTTCCCTTTCCGGATCAGAATTTGTGGAGATGTTCGTTGGCGTGGGTGCTTCCCGTGTCCGTGATCCTTTTCGAGGAAGCCAAGAAGAATGCTCCGTGTATCGTATTTATCGATGAAATCGATGCCATTGGAAAGAGCCGTGATTCCCGCTATGGCGGCGGTAATGATGAGCCTGAGCAGACTATTGAACCAGCTGCTTGCGGAGATGGATGGCTTTGATACATCTAAGGGACTTCTGATCCTTGCTGCAACCAACCGTCCGGATTCACTTGATCCGGCACTTCTCCGTCCGGGACGTTTTGACCGCCGTGTTATCGTTGACCGTCCGGACCTGAAAGGACGTATTGATATCCTGAAGGTTCATGCGAAGAATGTAAGGCTTGACGATACCGTTGATTTCGAGGCAATTGCCCTTGCCACATCCGGTGCCGTTGGTTCTGATCTTGCAAATATGGTCAATGAGGCCGCCATCCTGGCTGTTAAGAATGGCCGTCACGCAGTTTCCCAGAAGGATCTTCTGGAGTCTGTTGAGGTGGTTCTTGTTGGAAAAAGAGAAGAAAGACCGTATTTTTAAGTGTCCAGGAGCGCCGTATCGTATCCTATCATGAGGTAGGACACGCACTGGTAAGTGCCCTTCAGAAGCGATTCCCGAGCCGGTACAGAAGATCACCATTGTACCTCGTACTATGGGCGCACTTGGTTATGTTATGCAGGTTCCGGAAGAAGAGAAATATCTGAATACCCAGAAAGAACTGGAAGCTATGCTGGTCGGATATCTTGGCGGACGTGCTGCTGAGGAGATCGTTTTTTTTGACAGTGTGACAACGGGTGCTTCCAATGATATTGAGCAGGCCACCAAGGTTGCCCGTGCTATGATCACCCAGTATGGTATGTCCAAGAAGTTTGGTCTGATGGGTCTTGCAACTCAGGAGAATCAGTATCTGAATGGTCGTGCAGTGCTTAATTGCGGTGACAATACAGCTACAGAAGTTGACCATGAGGTTATGGAGCTGCTTCGTGTTTCTTATGAGGAGGCGAAGCGCCCCGATCAGCAACCACAGAAAGGCTTTTTGGACAAGATTGCTGCTTATCTGATCCGCAAGGGAGACCATTACCGGTAAGGAATTTATGATCATTTTCCGCGCAGTGGAGAAGGGAATGGAAGTTTCAGATGTGTTGGATGCAGAAGGACTGAAGGCGCTGGATGAGGCTGTGAAAGCAGAGGATAAGACGGATGAGGCAAATGCGGACACAGAGACAGCGGGAATCTGCTATTGCCGTTCCTGCAATTGGACGATACAGATAATATAGGATAAAACATCAGAACCGGGAGACATATTTTCCCGGTTCTTTTTTCAACAAAGGAGAGTTTTTATGTTCTGATTGAAGAAGAATTAAAAAGCTGCCCGGTAAGCCTGGTGTCTACATTATGCATGGGGAAAAAGATGAGATCATTTATGTGGGAAAGGCGGTCAGTCTGAAGAACCGTGTCCGCCAGTATTTTCAGAGCAGCCGCAATAAAGGCGCAAAAGATTGAGCAGATGGTCACTCACATTACCAGATTTGAGTATATTGTCACCGATTCTGAATTGGAGGCGCTGGTACTGGAGTGCAACCCTGATCAAGGAGCACCGCCCGAAATATAACACCATGTTGAAGGATGATAAGACATATCCATTCATTAAAGTGACGGTAAACGAGCCCCTATCCAAGAGTTCTTTTTTCCCGAAGAATGAAGAAAGACAAGGCGAAATATTTCGGACCATATACCAGCTCCACAGCTGTGAAAGACGTGATCGAGCTGGTCCGCAAGATTTATATGGTACGATCCTGCAACCGAATCTTGCCCCGTGACTGCGGCAAAGACCGTCCATGTCTGTACCATCATATGAAACAGTGTAGCGCCCCCTGCCAGGAAATGTAAGTGAGGAAGCGTATAAGCAGAACATTGGACAGGTACTTCATTTTCTCAATGGAAATTTCCAGGAGACCATTGATCAGCTGACTGAAAAAATGATGGCAGCTTCAGAGGAGATGCGTTTTGAGGATGCTGCAGGATATCGTGATTTAATTAACAGTATCCGGCGGATCGGAGAGCGACAGAAGATTACTACCTATGGGGAAGAGGACAGGGATATCATTGCAGTTGCCATGGATGAAAGTGAAGATCTCCGGGAACAGGATGCAGTTGTGCAGGTGTTTTTTTATGCGTGGAGGCAGGCTGATCGGCAGAGATCACTTTTTTCTCCGTGTGGCAAGAGGCGATACCAAAGCACAGGTTTTGTCAAGCTTTCTGAAGCAGTTTTATGCAGGAACGCCTTTTATTCCGGCGGAAATCATGATGCAGACAGAGATAGAGGATGGGGAAATTATTGAAGACTGGCTGACTGCAAGGCGTAAACAGCGCGTTCACATTCGTGTACCGAAAAAGGGAACAAAGGAGAAGCTGGTGGAGCTTGCCAAGGAAAACGCCTGGATGGTTCTTTCCAAAGACAGAGAACGGATCAAGCGCGAAGAAGGACGTACGATCGGCGCGGTGAAGGAGATTGAGGACTGGCTGGGGCTTAAGGATATTGTGCGTATGGAGGCCTACGATATATCCAATATCAGTGGATTTGAATCCGTAGGTTCCATGGTTGTTTATGAAAGGGCAAGCCCAAGCGCAGCGATTACCGAAAATTCAAAATCAAATGGGTGCAGGGACCTAATGATTACGCCAGCATGGAAGAGGTGCTTACAAGGCGTTTTACCCATGAATCAAGGGCGAATACGACAGCTTTTCCATTCTTCCGGATCTGATCATGATGGATGGCGGACGTGGACAGGTAAACATTGCACGGAAGGTTCTTGGAAGCTTGGAATTGATATTCCGGTATGTGGTATGGTAAAGGATGACAATCACCGAACCAGAGGGGTGTATTTCAATAATGTTGAAATTCCCATTGATACTTCTGGTGAGGGGTTCCATCTGGTAACCAGGATCCAGGATGAGGCTCACCGTTTTGCCATTGAGTATCACCGCTCCCTTTAGAAGCAAAGAACAGGTACATTCCGTTCTGGATGATATTCCGGGAATTGGCGAGACCAGGCGAAAGGCTCTTATGAGAAGATTCCGGTCTGTTGAGAATATCGGGGATGCTTCTGTGGAAGAATTAAGTCAGACAGAGTCTATGAATGCACAGAGCGCGGAGGCTGTCTATCAGTTTTTTTCATAGAGCGCCAAATCATACGAATGCATGATTTCTGTGCATCGCGAAGCGTGTTACTGTGAATAGAGCGAACAGTAACAGTTTTAACAAGATTCGACATTGAAGTTACAGAAAAAAAAATTGTGTATAATACAGATAAGTGTGGATTTTTGGCAATGTATATAATTTCTATGTGCAGTGCAAAGAAACCTGCACAGACTGCATAACAGTTTTCACCTATTATGAGGAATCTTGTAACTGCAGGGAACTGCTTATGCGGGAAGGACTTCATTAGAGAAAAAGGAGATAAAAGCATGAAGGGTGTACAGCTTACCAAGCTGGCGCAGGAACTGAATCTGACCAACCCGACGCCTGATATTGACCTTTACAGAGATTTATGTGAAGACAGCAGAAATAAATCGTCCGGCTTTGCAGCTTACAGGATATCTGGAGCATTTTGCAAACGAGCGTGTTCAGATCATCGGATATGTAGAGTATACTTATCTGATGCAGTTAAGCGATGAGGAGCGCACATTCAAGTACGAGCGTTTTATCTCCAGCAAGATCCCATGTGTCATCTTCAGCACTATGACAAGACCATCACAAGATATGATCGATCTTTGCATACAAAATATAATGTACCTACATTTGTGACAGAGAGAACTACGTCCAGTCTGATGGCAGAGACCATCCGTTGGCTTGGCGTCCAGCTGGCTCCCCTGTATTTCCATCCATGGTGTGCTTGTGGACGTATATGGTGAAGGTGTCCTGATCATTGGTGAGAGCGGAATTGGCAAGAGTGAGGCGGCTCTGGAGTTGATTAAGCGCGGACACCGTCTTGTCAGTGATGACGTTGTTGAGCTTCGCAAGGTAAGTGATGTTACTTTAGTTGGTTCCGCACCGGATATCACGCGTCACTTTATTGAGCTTCGTGGTATTGGTATTATTGATGTGAAGACCCTGTTCGGTGTCGAGAGTGTTAAGGATACCCAGTCGATCGATCTTGTTATCAAGCTTGAGGAGTGGGACAGAGATAAGGAATACGATCGTCTGGGACTGCATGAGAATATACAGAGTACCTTGGAAATAAGATTGTATGCCATTCTCTGCCTATCCGTCCGGGACGTAATCTGGCTATTATCGTTGAATCTGCAGCAGTTAACCACAGACAGAAGAAGATGGGCTACAATGCAGCTGAGGAGCTGTACAAGCGTGTTCGAGGCGAATATTGCAACAAAAAAAGAGAAGAATAAAAATCAGAGTGTGCAGATTGCTGAAATAATTTTTTAAACAGGCTTTAAGGCACAGTAATGCATAGAACAGTAATGCATAGAATAGTAATTCATAGATCAGAAAGGATGGAAAATTACAATGGGTATGTATTGTTTTGGTATTGACGTAGGAGTAACTTCTGTAAAATGCGGTCTGTTTCTTACGAATGGAACTCTGGTTGAGCAGTGGGAGATTCCAACAAGACTGGAGAATAACGGTTCTTCAATCCTGCCGGATGTTGCAGATGCAATCAAGACGAAGCTGGATGAGAGGAATCACAAAAGGATAATGTAGACGGTGTTGGAATCGGCATTCCAGGACCTGTTAATGAGAATGGTGAAGTTCCTATGGCAGTTAATCTGCACTGGGGGCTTTAAGGCCGTAGCAAGCGAATTAAGCGCACTTTACAGGTCTTCCGGCAAAGGCAGCCAATGATGCCAATATCGCAGCTCTTGGTGAGGCATGGAAGGGTGCTGCAGAAGGTGCCAAGAACGTGATCCTGGTTACACTTGGAACCGGTGTTGGCGGCGGTATCATCATCGACAGCAAGATCATCGCAGGTTATCACGGTGCCGGTGGAGAGATTGGACATGCATGTGTCAATCACAATGAAGTTCGCCCATGTAACTGCGGTAATCACGGATGTCTGGAGCAGTATGCATCTGCAACCGGAATTGTACGTGTGGCAAATGACATTCTGGAGGAGAGCAAGGAGGACAGCAAGATGCGTCATGTAGAGAAGCTTTCTGCCAAGAATGTTCTTGATTTCTACAAGGAGGGCGACGCTCTGGCTGTTAAGACTATGGAGAAGGTAGGCGACATTCTGGGAAGCACACTTGCCGTGTTTGCATGTGTAACAGACCCGGAAGCAATTGTAATTGGAGGCGGTGTATCCAAAGCAGGCAAACCTCTTACAGACTGTATCCAGAAGTATTATCAGAAATACGCATTCCCATCCTGCAAGAGTACTCCGATCATTCTTGCAAGCCTTGGAAATGATGCCGGTATCTATGGCGCAGCCCGTATGGTGATCAAAGACTGATTTCAGATCATCCAGAGAATTTCATAATACATAAAATCAGGGAAACGCCTTGTGCAGAAGATTGCTGAATCCAGCAGACTCTGTGCAAGGCGTTTCTTTGTATATATAGTTCATCGCTCCCGGCACTGAACAGCTATTATTTTGGCAGAAAAAAAAACTGCAGCTTTCTGGAAACGAAAACTGCAGTTTTAATTGTTTATAACTGACTGTCAGCTGAAAGCTTTTTAGTAATAATAAAAATATCATCATTACCAGAATCTCCGCCGCTTTCATCTGGATACTGGATATCACCGTCACCGGTACCGTCACCACCAGTGCCGTCACCGCCAGTACCATCGCCGCCAGTGCCGTCACCGCCACTGCCATCTGCATTGTCTGTGCCGTCCGGATTTTCTGGATCTGGAGTCAGTGGCATTTGCATCGTGATTTCCATATCTTCATCCTGACTTTCGTCATATTCGTAAAAATGCTGGTCACAGTACTCTGTAGGCATGGTTCCTACATCAAAGTACTCCTCTGTAACCGGGCAGCCAACTCGGAAGAAGTCCTGTATCAGCACAGATACTGATCTGTTCAATACCATCCGGAACTTCGAAATCTTTGTATTCCATTCCCTGATGGATCCGGTTCATGACCTTACGCCATAATGTCTTGTGGAAATTACGTGCATCACCTTCCGGTATCTTCTGGTTGCCATCGTAACCGGACCATACTGCACATGTGTAATATGGTGTATATCCTACGAACCAGAGATCATTGTATGCGTCTGTAGTACCTGTCTTACCTGCAACTGCCATATTATCAAGCTGGCAGGCTGTACCGGTACCATTCTGAACTACATCCTCAAGGGCGCTTGTAAGAAGATAAGCTGTTGTTTCCTTAATGACGGAGCTGTCCCACAGAGTTGTCTCAATCAGTACGTTTTCCGTTGTGATCAAGAATCTTGGTGTAGTAAACCGGTTTGATATAATTACCGCCGTTCGCAATGGGTTTGTATGGCACAAAAGTTTCATTCTTAACACTGTGGTCAGGACCGCCAAGTGCTGTAGGCAGGTTGGCATCTGTATAAACATTGCCATTGGCATCGGTATCCGCTTCTGTACCATGTGCCAGTGTGGTAAAATCCAAAGTTGTCCAGGTATTTCAGACCAAGCTTCGGGGGTTACATCCTCAAAACACTGAACGGCAACAGTATTGACAGAATTACCGGATCGCTGTACGGATCGTAGTGGTACCATTAAAGCTGCCGCTTGCATTATTGACTGGTGCACCGTTGTCATAGGTGATTGGCTGGTCTTCGTAAGTGGTAGCCAGTGTCATGCCTTTTCTCATTAAGGGCCGCAGCATAGGTGGATACGATCTTAAATGTAGAACCTGGCTGACGGTACTGTCTGTAGCACGGTTCAGGGTAAGGCTGGCAGTCTTGGTTCCACGTCCGCCAATGATCGCCTTCACATATCCGGTATGCTGGTCAATGATCGTCATTGCTGACTGAGGCTGGGGCAAAGCTTACACGCTCTGCAACAACCAAGTGCCCGTCTGCAAAAGAATATTCGCTTTATAACGGTCTATAAGTCTGTCCCTCGTCCTGGGAATCATACAAAAAGATCAAAAGACGGATCCTCATTCTGGAAGTAAAGCTTCATCATTTCCTTGCTGTAGTTTTTCCCTGGCCATCCGGCTGCTTCACGGTAAGGAGCGTAATCAAGTGCGTACTGTACGTAATCCGGATAGTTGGATGGATCGGAATATTCCTCATCCACAATGTTCTCTGAATGCCCGGATCCCTGAGTAGTCATGATCTTCAGACCACCACTATACAGAAAGGTTCTGTGCCTGCGTCTTGGTGTATCCCTTGATATTCATCAGATCATTGATAACCTGCTTGGTAAGCTCGTCGTCCTCAAAGTAAGAGTATGTTCTTGCTGGAAGACTGTGTATTAGAAACCTGTGCTTCCCGAATGCGGGTGTAAACATCATCATTAATAGCATCGTCATACTGCTCCCCGTGAGTGATGTAACCCCTGATCCAGCATATGGTCAAGAACCTCTTTACGTCTCTTTTGCAGTTTTCCTTGGGATTCTCGATGGGGTTGTATTTGGTAGGAGCCTGGGTGATACCTGCCAGAGTTGCACACTCGGAAAGATTCAGATCCCACACATCTTTATTAAAATACTGACGGGCAGCAGCCTGTACACCGTATGCACCTGCACCAAGGTTGATGGTATTCGGGTAATTCTCAAGGATCACGTTCTTGTCGCCAATCTTTTTCTCAATCTCAACGGCAAGGAACTGCTCCCGAAGCTTTTACGTGTAAATCGCTCCACCTGTGTAGATTCGTTGGTCCAGTTGGTGAAAAACGTTGTTCTTCAGAAGCTGCTGGTAATGGTACTTGCACCCTCGGAAAAGCTTCCGGTAGTAAGTGCTTTCACACCAGCACGGAGAATACCTCTTACATCAATTCCATTATGCTCATAAAAACGCTCATCCTCAATAGCCACTACTGCATGCTGCAGATCCTCCGGGATCTGGTCTATAGAAACCGGAAGTCGGTTGGAACTTGGTGCTGTCAGTTTACGGATCTGATTACCATTGCAGTCATAGAGGAAAGTGGCATAACCAAGAGGCATGATACCCACCTCCTTTACGCCCGGCGTATATGCAAGTATTCCACAATGAACGGAACCAATCCCACGACCGGACACTGCAACGCACAGGGCGATCAAGGCCGATGAAAAAGGACTCTGATAAACGAAACATGTGCCCTTTTCCCCCATCATGGACGAGCGGGAAATAAGAGAATTCCGTTTCTTAGAGGCCGATTTTTTTACCGTAGTTCATGTTAAACCTCCTTTATAATCCGTTCTATTATATCAAATCCAGGTTTCGTAAATAAACCCTAAAATCGAATATTTCTGTGAACTTTGTTCACAAAAACTCGCGGAACGGTACCAGTGAATAGTAAGGTGAACAGCATCCTTTTACAAGACTGGAAAAGGAAAAGCCAATTCATGTTACACTATAGCAAATGAGGGAAGAAACAAGCTGTTATCTTTATCTTATTATGAGTTTTTGGAGGTTTCCGTATGCTGGAAAATTATAAGACCATCTATGCAGGAGGCGAGGGGGAGATTACGGAGAAGAAATCCCGGTTTATTGCGACGGTGCGCCTGGTGGAAAAAGAGGAGGACGCTCTTTGCTTTCATAGAGGAAATGAAGAAGAAATACTGGGATGCCAGACATAATTGCTATGCTTATTCTATTGGAGAACATCGGGAGTTTACAAGGTGCAGCGATGACGGGGGAGCCGTCGGGCACTGCGGGAAGACCAATGTTGGATGTAATCCTTGGACAAGATATTTATAATGTGGCAGCGGTAGTTACCAGATACTTTGGAGGTGTGCTTCTTGGAACAGGCGGACTTGTGCGTGCCTATTCCGGAGCAGTGCAGGCTGGTCTGGGGGAGAGTACGGTGATAGAGAAGCACCATGGGATTTTACTGGCACTGACTGCAGATTACACAGCTATCGGCAAGCTACAGTATATTGCAGCAGAGAATCAGCTTCCGGTCCTTGACACGGAGTACACAGACAAGGTGATCATGCATCTTCTTGTGCCAAATGACCAGATTGGAAGAATCCAGAAGGTGATCACAGAAGCCACCAGCGGACGTATAAAGATGGGAGAAAGAGAAGGAGCTTTTATTTCGCAGATGTGGAAGGCAAAATAAAGGTGTTTTGACCATTAAAGGGAACAGAAACCCCTGCATCTGTGAAAATAAACATTCCACAGATGCAGGGGGATAAAGTTCTTTTTGAAAGCTTTTTAAACATGCTCTGGATCAGTCTGCCTGCAGAGCATGAAGGATCAGCATTTCTCTGGCTCTGGATAATCAACCCCGAAGGTATCTACTGTCATGGATTTGATCTTCTGCTCATCAAGTGGTCTGTCGCTGTAGTCAGTGTCAGTCTCTGCAATCTGGTTTACCACATCCATGCCCTCGGTTACCTTACCGAAAGCAGCGTATGCGCCGTCCAGATGAGGAGCATCCTTATGCATGATAAAGAACTGGCTTCCGGCAGAATTTGGATGCATGGCTCTTGCCATGGAAAAGAACGCCCTCGGTATGTCTTAACTCGTTCTTCAAACCGTTCTGAGCAAATTCACCCTTGATGCTGTATCCCGGGCCACCCATACCGGTTCCGTCCGGACATCCGCCCTGGATCATAAAGCCGTTGATGACACGATGGAAGATCAGACCATCATAAAATCCCTTATTTTACAAGACTAATAAAATTGTTTACTGTATTAGGTGCGATTTCCGGATATAATTCTGCCTTCATCACATCTCCGTTATCCATAGTAATGGTAACAACTGGATTTGCCATAGTTTGATCTCCTTTTTCAAAAAAGTATTGTATTTCGCTGTTCGCTCTATTATAATATGCAAAGAGCAATTCTGCAAGTAAAAAAGGAGTTGTAAAGTTATGATAAAAAGAAACATTCAGCCCAGAAGAGACCTTTTCTTTTGGAAAGTGGATCGGGGAAAATGCTCTTCCCGGCAGGTATACACACTGGTAGGAGATCTTGGTGTAGGTAAGACTGTTTTTACCCAGGGAGTGGCAGAAGGACTGGGAATCACAGAGCCTGTAAACAGTCCGACTTTTACCATTATTCAGGAATATGAAAGCGGCCGTATGCCATTTTTATCACTTTGATGTGTACCGGATCGGGGACATTGAGGAGATGGAAGAGATCGGCTATGATGACTATTTCTACGGAAATGGAATTTGCCTCATCGAGTGGGCCAATCTGATCGAAGAAATCCCCTGCCAGAGCAGATCATTGAGATTACCATTGAGAAAAATCTGGAAAAAGGGTTTGATTATCGTAAGATCACAGTAACCGGATTACCAGAGCAGATTAAGTGGCAGAAAAATTAGAAAATCTCCAAAAGTGGGGAGAGTAAGGAGAAAAAATGAAGATTTTAGGTCTTGACAGCTCAGAATCGTCGCTTCTGTTGCAATAGTGGAGGACGAGAACCCTCGATTGCCGAATATACAGTCAATTATAAAGAAGACACATTCACAGACATTACTTCCGATGCTGGACGAGATCGTGAAGATGACAGAGCTGGATCTGGATACTATTGATGCCATTGCAGTGGCAGCCGGACCAGGCTCTTTACAGGACTTCGTATCGGTTCTGCTACAGCCAGGGATCCTTGGTCTTGCGTTGAAAAAGCCTCTGGTGGAAATTCCCACTGTGGATGCACTGGCATATAATTTGTATGATTCCAGAGCATTGATCTGTCCGATCATGGATGCAAGAAGAAGTCAGGTTTATACAGGAATTCTACCGCTTTCTTTGAGCATAAGCTGGCAACGGTAGAAGCTCAGATGGCAGTTCCAATGGCTGAGATGATTGAGAAATTGAATGCGAGAGGGGAAGAGGTAGTATTCCTGGCGATGGCGTGCCTGTCTTTGGAAAAATGATCCAGGAGAACCTGAAAGGTTCCATATTCTTTTGCCCCCTGCCCATGTGAATAAGCAAAGAGCAGCTGCAGTGGCAGCCCTTGGCGAGGATTTATGTGAAAGAGGGCAAAAATAGTGACTGCGATGGAGCATGTTCAAGGAATACCCGAGTTTCCCCAGGCAGAGCGTGAGCGCGCCCAGAAGCTGCAGGAAAGAGAAAGCTTCTGAAAAAAACAGCTGAGAAGAAAAGGAGAAGTCAGAGTATGGTTCTTCGTGAGAAATGCTGGTAGATGATCTGAATCAGGTCATGAAGATTGAAAACAATTATTTTTCCCCGCCATGGACGAAAGAGGGATTTTTTCACTTATCTGACCCGCAAGGATGCCATGTTCCTCGTAGTGGAAGAGAAAGGAGAAATCCTGGCTTACTGTGGCCTGATCATGGTTTTGGATGAAGGCGACATTACCAATGTTGCAGTGCGCCCGGACAGGCAGAAAAAAGAGGGGATTGGTCATTTCCTTATGGACGCCTGATCCGGCTTTGCCGAACAGCAGGGAGTTACCACGATCCATCTTGAGGTTCGTACAGGCAACGGAACTGCCATCCGTCTTTATGAAAGAATGGATTTACAAAAGACGGGATCCGCAAGAAATATTATACGGATCCCGTGGAAGATGCTCTGCTTATGACTAGGCATCCGCGTGGATAAGTGAGAACCTCTCATTCTCGCAAAATGTGACGCACATCTTGCAGAAAGCCTTTTCAAACATGCTTCGAGGCATGGTCTATCGCATGATTTATGCCCGAGCCCATACGCTGTATTGTAGAAAATCAAAAAGCACAAATGCCACAAGGCGAGTGCAGCCCCAAGTGACTTACCGGGCGCATGGAATTCAATCTGGATTTCATGCGCCCCTTTTTGTAACGGAAAACCAAGAAACGCCTTGTTAACCGGTACCGGTGCAACTTCTTTCCCATCCACACAAACAATGTATCCTTTGGAGAACGTATAGGACGTTACAAAATATCCATCTTTCGGCATATCAATACTGCCGTTTAGAATCTCTTTCCCGGAAACTTCTTTTTTCCTGAAAAGCTACCAGCCCCGGATGGGAAAGCAGGCTTAATGGAAGGGTGTAGGCTTTTTATTTGTGAGCTTATATTCTCCTCTGGAAAACATAATGTCCAGAGCATCCATATCCTCATTAGAAGAAATCATATAATAAAAGGTATCATTATTGTTGGGATAAGGAGCCTCAGAGCCGGAAAGCCGGTTTCGTATGCCATTTATGGTAATGGACATATCCTTTTTCTCCATTGTATTTTTTTACGTCAAAAGAGAGCAGCAGAATAGTGGATGCCGGCAGTGTTTCCGGCAGTTCCCGGCGGACGGTTTCACTTTTTTTGAAGTCTTGTGATCAAGAAAATCGGCTGGCAGGGAATATTCCTTCATTTGAGAAGCGTATGGCAAAAAAGCGGCAGAAAGATCACTGGCATTCTCTGAATTGTCAGGAGAATCCGGCACTATTGTGCGATTAGTAATGGTATCCAGTGTCTGTGGATAAGAAAGCTTTTATCATATTCACTTTCTATCATCAGAGCCGTACTTCCATAAGCAATAGGCAGCACATTGCTGTTTTTCTGCCAGTATATGCCCGTCTTTTTCAGAAGGGTCTTATAGCCCGCGGGAACTTTATCTGCTTTTGTCTGAATATATCGGACGCCCATTAGATATTCGAAAAGGATTTCATCAGCTGTCATGGCAACACGGTTGCGGATGCTGATGGGCATTTGCAGGATATCGTACACCAATGTATTATTGTAAGTGCTGTTAGAAAATAGAAGAATACAAGGTACTTTTTATTCTGATCCCCGGTGATCACGTAGTTTGAATTGTTGGATGGGTGTTCGATCATCGAACCGTGCCTGCGGATTTTCGGCACGCCTCCAGATCCTCTCTGGAAAAATAGTCTCTGGACTCGTCGGCAACGGTGGCGTAATGCTCTTCCTGCCCTTTGTCAGAGATAAAGCATAGAAGGAATCGCAAAGCAAAAAAGTACAAGTCCTCAAGATTTATCCACCAGCAACTGAATGGTATCGTGATCTCTTTTCTTCCAGAAAAACGCCAAAGGGAAGCAACAGACAAGAAGCAGCACAAGATCAGCTGTGACCAGGTGCCGGACCT
>VOFK01001747.1_pt1 | contig 16337 bp, 20 predicted proteins | sample 5384121 | NCBI WGS metagenome assembly VOFK01 (sample SAMN12384730, study PRJNA508395) | human gut metagenome | isolation source: healthy gut J | host: Homo sapiens
GATTTCAATTTTACCGCCACCGATTGAAACAAATGTGTGTTGTGCAACCTTTGTATCATTGTCAAATACTTCAATAATCATTGTGTTTGGATGCTCGACGGCTGTTTTCATATCAAAAATGATTTCGCATTTACTAGCACCCAATGTTTTTAAAAATGATTTTTATCTGTAAGGTGTCCTTTTCCTGTAAGTGCTAAGGAACCAAATAAAGTGATTTTTTGAAATGTGTGGCATCAGGATACTGTTCATTGATATACTTAGAAGCCATCATTGGACCGAATGTATGTGAACTGCTAGGTCCAGGTCCGATTTTATAAATTGTCTTAATACTTTTGCATGTTATTTTCCTTTCAGAATCTTAATATATTATATTGTATTTTTTGAAAAAGGGATATTAAAAATTTATATATTTATTAATAATTATTAAGGTTTGTTTGTGTTAAAATATAGAGTGCTAGTAGTAGCGTGATAAGGGGATATGTTGATATGAAAGAAAAAGGAAATCGTATAAAGGGAATGGACGGATTGCGTGGTATTGCGATTATTGGAATTACGCTATTTCATATGTTTCCTAACGTGTTTAAAGGTGGGTATCTAGGGGTTGTTTTATTTTTTGTTTTAACTGGTTTTTTAATGGTTATCACAAATAAGAAAAAAATGGAGAACAGGGAGTTTTCTGCTATCAAATTTTATATATCAAGAATAAAAAGATTGTATCCACCATTGTTGGTAATGGTTTTTACAACTTTAGGTGTTTATTTCTTTTTGGCTAATGATAGTTTGCGTGGAATGAAGATGCAAGTATTAAGTATATTTGCGGGTTTTAATAACTTTTGGCAGATTTCACAAAGTTTGGATTACTTTACTAGAATTGCGAATACTTCACCATTTTCTCATTTATGGTTCTTGTCTATTGAAATGCAGTTTTATTTGATTTTTCCGCTTTTATTATTTGGATTATATAAGTTGGAAGAAAAAAAAGGAAATTCGAATACAATCAAGATAATGCTTGAGTCACTGTTGCTTTTTTGCGTTAATAATGCCAATACTTTATTTATGTAAAGTGAATGTCACAAGATTGTATTATGGAACGGATACTCGAATTTATGCATTGTTTGCGGGTATGCTTTTGGGTTGGATATATGCAAAGGAAGAAGAAACGAAAAAAAGAATTTTTACATTTCACTTTCATTGATAGTTATATTAGTGGCTTCTTATTTTATTTTTGCTGGTAAAATGCCAATTGTATATTTATTGGTGTTAACACTAACGACAATTTTGTCTATGTTCTTAATTGAGAAAACGGCAAATAGCTCAGTTTCGTTGGATGTGCCTATATTAGATTGGATTGGTAAACATAGTTATGAAATTTATTTGTGGCAATATCCAGTCATTTATTTGTTTTAGTATAAGGATTGGGATAAACATTTCATCATATATTTATTTGAATTTGTAATTTTGATTGCACTTGTTGTATGGACAAATTATTTCTTAAAGGTGTTTAAATATAAACAAATCAAACCAAAATTTCAAAAAGCCGTGTTGGCTTGTGGAATCGTTGGGTTTGTATTTCAGGCCACAGGTGTTATTGCTTTAGCAACTTCAAAAGAAGTGGATTCTAGTGCGTTGCAAAAACGTATTGCTGAAAATGAAGAAGCTATCAAGAATAAGAAAAAGAATGCAAAATCAGATGGCAAAATGGAAAAGGCTAAAAATGTAGATTATAGTCCTAGTGGAAATTCACAGAAAGTATCGGATAAAGGTTTGTTCTGTTTGGGAGATTCCGTTATGTTGTCAGCATATACAAATATACAAGCTGTTTATCCAGATGCAACTGTCGATGCAGCTGTTTCGAGACAAATGTCACAAGCACCAGATGTTTTGCGTTGGTACGAGTCAAAGGGGGCTGTGCATAATACAGTTGTGATGTCACTAGGAACAAATGGGGTATTGGATGAGAATACGGTTGAACAAACATTAGAAATGATTGGTTCAGATAAATCTATTTTCTGGGTCAATGTATATGCACCTGGGGTTGAATGGGAAGCTAGTAATAATCAATATCTGAAGGAATTGGCTAAAAAACATTCAAATATTACATTGATTGATTGGAATTCTTATATTTCTCAGCATACAGATTTATTAGAAGAGGATGGAATACATCCGATGGAATCAGGTGCTGATGCATATGCTCATTTAATTCAAGAAAAAATTAATGAGGTTATGCAAAAACAAAAAGAGATTGAAGAAAAAGCGAATAAATAAAAAAAAGACTGCAGAGGAATTAATCTTCTGCAGTTTCGTTTTTATAATTGTCTAAATCGTTTGGAAAATTGATCTTATTTAGTTTTTTGATACTTAGTTCAATTGAAACATCAATATTAGCACTCGCATCATCAACGGTTTGTGTTCCGGTAAAGTTTAAAATCATGTGTGAGATTTTTTTCGTTTTTGATGGTTGCAACAAGTGTAGCATGATCTAGTTTTAACGGATCCCATGTTATCGAGTAGTGTTGCTAATTTGCTTGTATTGACTTTAAATGTGTAGGTGTCATTTTCTTTTTTAGAAGAATCAAACAATTCACATAATTGATCGTCGGTTAAATCTAGAAATGGGTTGTATGCATTTAATTTTGAATTCTTTTTTAACCCAATTTTATCGACTGTACTTTGTGTTTTTGTTCCCATGGAATTTAAATATGTTTTTCCATTTTTGATATAAAAGTTCAAAAAGTTATTTTGCACATTTTTTCCTGCGACAAGACCAATGGAACTAGAAACTTGTAATTCGTCTTTTTGAAGAATTTGCGCATCAATATTTAATTTTGAATCCTTCATTGCGAGTGTTCCATTGATTTGGGCACTTTTTAAATTTAGTGTATTATCTAACGCATTGAAGAATGTAAGGATATCGTCGTTGTTTTTTGAGGCCGAGCATCCTGCAAGGTTAAGTGATAAAAAACAAGTTAAGATTATAGTTAATATTTTTTTCATTAAAGACTCCTTTTAACTTCTTTATTGTATGCATAAAATATGGGTTGTCAAAATGGACAAATAAAAAAGCACCTAATTTGTGAAGGTGCTAAAAAGGATAGGCAATATTTATAACCCATTTTTATAGTTTTGTCAAGTTTTTCTTGACATTTGGTGGTTTTACTAGTAGTATAATAAATTGCATAATAGTGTAAGTTTTCGAATGAAAACTTCCTAATATAGTACAAATTCGAACGAAAGGATGGCATGCATGGACAACAACAAAGCATATCGTATTGTCTCGTGTGGAAAAAAATCTTCCCGCCGAGATTACTCAAAGGTTAGTGGTAAATTAGAGTTACCTAATCTTGTCGAAATCCAGACAGATTCATTTAAATGGTTTACGCAACAAGGTATCCAAGAAGTATTTGAAGAAATCTATCCAATTGAAAACTATGGAAAAAACATTCGCTTAAATTTCTTACGTTATCATTTTGAAGAACCAAAATATAACGCTGAGGAATCTATGTATAGAGAATGCAATTTTGCAGCACCTCTATATGCAGATATGGAATTAGAAGTTACGGACTCAGAAACTGGGGAAGTAGTAACTAAGAGTGAAGAAGTATATTTAGGGGATTTCCCTTTAATGACAGAAACTGGTACATTCATCATCAATGGGGCAGAACGTGTAATCGTTAGTCAGATCGTACGTTCTCCTGGCGCATATTTTGCAGATAGTTATGATGAAAAGACTGGTAAACAAAATTTTAGCTGTGAATTAATTCCAAGTCGTGGTACTTGGTTAGAGTTCATGACTGAACAAAAGAAAACTACAAATGGACGTTTGATCAACGTTTCTATTGACCGTCGTCGTAAAGTATTATTCAGTATTTTATTCAAGGCTATTGGTATGTCTTTGAATATTGGAGTGAATGAAGATACTCATGATACATCAATGATGGAAACATTCCTACGTGCAATGGGACGTAACTGGTCTGATTGTAGTATTTGTTGTTGTAGCTACAGATGCAGAAGATCGCGAATACATGAATATGTATTTGTTGTTGTATACTGCTTTTCTTCGGTAAATATGAAGAAATCGAAAATTCTTTATTGAATGATAAAAGTTAAAACAACACAGGAAGCTTTACTTTCTTTCTATGAAAACCAAAGAAGTGATGAAATCCCAACATTAGATGGATCAATCACTTTGATGCAGGCTAAATTCTTTGATCACCGTCGTTATGACTTGACAAAGGCTGGTCGTTATAAATTACGTAAGAAATTAAATGCAATCGATCGTATGTATGGTATGAGCCTTGCTCATGATATTGTTGATGTAAATGGCAATGTGTTCATGGAAAAAGGTACAATGGTTCACCGTGATGAAAGAAATGCATTGCGTGAAGAATTAGCGAAAGGTACTTATTGTGTCGCTTATCCATTCCGCTCAGAATTCCATGAAGAAGATATCGTTTCAATTCCAACAAGCTGGACTACAGGATTAATTGGTCGTGTATTGGCAAGTGATGTGGAAACGGAAGATGCTTATTTAGATGCTGGTACAGTATTAACTGAACAAGATGTTTTAGCAATCCAAAAGGTTGTTGAAAATGTTGAAATTTTTGCTGGATTGTTTGCACAACAGGTTAAATTAACAGCCGAAAATATGGATTCTGTATTTAACTATGGTCAACGTTTATATGCTCTTGGACGTTTAACAAATGCGCAAGGAGAAGATATTGTTGATGCAGATATGGAATTAGTTGCGAACCGTTATATGGTTGGTGTAAGTCCAGATGCCATCGATAGTGATGTTGAAACACAAGTTAAACAACGTGCTTTTTAAGCGAAGATATTACGGCATGGTTGATTGGTGCATGTGTACAAGAAGTATATATTATTGACAACAATGGGGATGAAGTACGTGTTGCTGGAAATGACCCATTCGCAAATAAACATACAATCACAGTTTCAGATATGTATGCATTCTTCTCATATAGCTTAAATGTTATGGAAGGTGTAGGAACAACAGATGATATCGATATGTTAGGTAACCGTCGTATTCGTTCTGTTGGTGAATTGATCCAAAACCAATTCCGTATTGGTTTATCTCGTATGGAACGTGTTGTTAAAGAACGTATGTCAATTCAGGAAATGGATAGCTTAACTCCAAGAAAATTGACTAACATTCGTCCTTTGACAGCTGCAATTAAAGAATTCTTCTCTAGTTCACAGTTATCACAGTTTATGGATCAACAAAACCCTCTTGCTGAGTTGACAAATAAACGTCGTATTTCAGCTTTAGGTCCAGGTGGTATTAGTCGTGATCGTGCAAGTTTTGAAGTTCGTGACGTTCACAACTCTCACTATGGTCGTATTTGTCCAATCGAAACACCTGAAGGACCAAACATCGGTTTGATCAACAACTTAACAACTTATGCTCGTATCAATGAATATGGATTTATCCAGACACCTTATCGTAAGGTAAATGCAGATGGTACTGTTAGTGAAGATACTGTTTACTTAAGTGCGGATGAAGAAGCAGATTATGTAATTGCTCAGGCCAATGAGGTTCGTGATGGTCATTTAGTAAATGAACGTGTCGTAGCTCGTAAGGCTGGTGAAACAATTATTGCCGATCGTGAAGAAGTAGAACTTGCCGACGTCAGTCCAAAACAGATTGTATCTGTAGCGACTGCTTGTGTTCCATTCTTGGAAAACGATGATGCCCTCGTGCCTTAATGGGTGCCAACATGCAGCGTCAGGCCGTTCCATTATTAGTTCCTCATTCACCTTATGTTGGTACTGGTATTGAATATAAGATTGCCAAAGACTCAGGTGTTGGTATTGTCGCTAAACAAGATGGTGTTATTGAATATGTAGATGGCTTGCGTATTGTAGTTAAAGATAATGAAGGTGAAAACCACACTTATCAATTACGTAAGTTTGCTCGTTCAAACGCTAGTACTTGTATCAACCAACGTCCAATCGTAGAAGTTGGAGAAAAGGTTGAAAAAGGGGATATCTTAGCAGATGGTCCAAGTATGCAAAATGGTGAATTGGCATTGGGTCAAAACGTTGTTATCGCATATACAACATGGCATGGATATAACTACGAGGATGCCATCATCATGTCTGAACGTATGGTTAGTGATGATGTATATACTTCAATCCACGTAGAAGAATATGATATTGACTGTCGTGAAACGAAGTTAGGTCCTGAAGAAATCACTCGTGATATTCCTAACGTTAGTGAAGCAGCGGTTCGTAAATTAGATTCAAACGGTATCATTATGGTTGGTGCCGAAGTAAAAGAAGGAGATATCTTAGTTGGTAAGGTTACTCCAAAAGGACAAAGTGAAGTTAGTCCAGAAGAAAAATTGTTATTAGCAATCTTTGGTGAAAAATCACGTGAAGTTCGTGACAATTCATTGAAAGTACCTCATGGTGGTGCTGGTATTGTTCATTCTATTCGTGTATTCAAACGTGGAGATGGATCGGATCTTCCTCCTGGAGTAAATATGCGTGTTAAAGTATATATCGTTCAGAAACGTAAGATTTCTGAAGGGGATAAAATGTCTGGTCGTCATGGTAACAAGGGTGTCATCTCTAAGATTTTACCTATCGAAGATATGCCATTTATGGCGGATGGACATCCAGTGGATATCTTGTTGAACCCATTCGGTGTACCTTCTCGTATGAACATTGGACAGATCTTAGAAATCCACTTAGGTTATGCAGCTCGTAAATTAGGTGTTAAATTCTCTACTTCTGTATTTGATGGTTTATCAAATGAAGACTTGCAGGATGTAATGCGCGAAGCAAGCATGACTGTAGATGGAAAACAGGTATTATACGATGGACAAACTGGACAACCATTTGATGAACGTATTAGTGTTGGTGTAATGTACATGATCAAGTTGGCCCACATGGTTGACGATAAATTACATGCTCGTGCTACAGGACCATACTCTTTAGTAACGCAACAACCTTTGGGTGGTAAAGCTCAAAATGGTGGTCAGAGATTTGGAGAGATGGAAGTTTGGGCATTGGAAGCATATGGTGCTGCCCACACATTACAAGAAATCTTGACAATCAAATCTGATGATATTCAAGGTCGTATTAAGACTTATGAAGCTATTATCAAAGGTAAAGATATTCCAGAACCAGGTGTTCCAGAATCATTCCGTGTATTGATGCACGAATTACAAGGTCTAGCAATCGATATTCGTTTGTTAGATGAAAACAATAACGAGGTTGACATCACATTAGATGATGATGACCAGGATGCTCATCCAGTTCAACCTTTATTACAGGAAGAACAAAAAGGAAGAGTTAGTCGACGATATTGAAGAAGAAAATAAAGAAGAAGAGGAGGCGTAGTATAAAATATGAGTATTAACAATTTTGCCTCGATTCAGGTTCGCTTAGCGAGTCCAGAAACGATTTTGAAATGGAGTCATGGTGAAGTAACTAAGCCTGAGACAATTAACTATCGTTCACAAAAAGCTGAACGTGATGGTTTATTCTGCGAACGCATTTTCGGTCCAACTAAGGACTGGGAATGTGCTTGTGGAAAATATAAAAAAGTACGTTTTAAAGGTGTTGTATGTGACCGTTGTGGTGTAGAAATCACAAAGGCAAGCGTAAGACGTGAGCGTATGGGCCATATCCATTTGGCTGCCCCAGTAGCTCATATTTGGTATTTACGTGGCATTCCTAGCCGTATGGCATTGTTGTTGGATGTAACACCTAAACAATTAGAAGAAGTTGTATACTTTGTTAGTTATATTGTTACAGATCCAAAAGAATCTGGTTTAGCTTATAAACAAATTCTTTCTGAACGTGAATTCCGTGAAAACCAAGCTATCTATGGTTCAACAGGATTTACAGCTCAAACAGGTGCTGAAGCTGTACTTCGTCTATTACAAGATGTAGATTTAGAATCTGAATACCAAGAAGTACAAGATGCACTTGAGAAAGCACAAGGTGAAAAACGTAAGAAATTAATCAAGCGTTTTAGATACAATCAATGCATTCCGTAATAGTGAAAACTTACCAGAATGGATGATTCTGACTAACATTCCGGTAATACCTCCTGATTTACGTCCAATGCTTCAATTGGATGGTGGTCGTTTTGCGACAAGTGACTTAAATGATTTATATCGTCGTGTAATCACTGTAATAATCGTTTACGTAAATTGTTAGATTTGGGTACTCCAAATATTATCGTTCAAAACGAAAAACGTATGTTACAGGAATCTGTAGATGCTTTAATTGACAATGGTCGTCGTTCAAAACCTATTACAGGTGCTGGTGGACGTGCATTAAAAAATCATTGTCTCACTCATTGAAAGGTAAACAAGGTCGTTTCCGTCAAAACTTATTAGGTAAGCGTGTTGACTTCTCTGGTCGTTCAGTAATTGCCGTAGGACCAGATTTGAAAATGTACCAATGTGGTATTCCACGTGAAATGGCAGTTAACTTGTTTAAAAACCATTTATCATTAATGAAATTGTAAATCAAGGATTGGCTCAAAATCCTAAAAATGCTGAAAAATTAATCGAACGTCGTGATCCTCGTATCTGGGATGTTGTTGAAAAAGTAATTGATGGCTATCCAGTATTGATGAACCGTGCGCCTACATTGCACCGTTTGGGTATTCAGGCTTTCTTGCCTAAATTAGTAGAAGGACGTGCAATGCGTCTTCACCCATTAGTATGTACTGCGTTCAACGCCGACTTCGATGGTGACCAGATGGCCATCCACGTTCCATTAGGAGAAGAAGCTCGTGCCGAAGCATTAGTTATGATGTTAGGTTCTCACAATATCTTAGGTCCTAAAGATGGTAAACCTATCGTTACGCCAGGACAGGATATGGTTATGGGTAACTTCTATTTAACAATGGAAGAAACGAAAGATGAATTCTTCGCAGAAGCTAAACACTACGAAGAAGTTGGTTGCCCATTAGAAGCAGCTCACTGGCACCGTTTTGGTGAAAATGAAGGTCATGTATATACAGATGAAGATGAAGTTATGATGGCTTATCAGTCAAAACAAGTTCACCTTCACACTCGTATCGCCTTACCTGTATGTAACATGCATAAAACATCATTTGATGAAAAACATAAAAATGATTATTTAATTACAACAGTTGGTAAGATTGTATTCAACTCTATGTTCCCTGAAGATTTCCCTTATATCAATGAGGTTAGTAAGGAAAAACTTTGTAAGTACTCCTGATAAATATTTTGTTTCTCCAGGACAAAACATTAAAGAATACATCGAAGCTATGCCTTTGGTGGATGCTGTTAAGAAAAAAGATTTAGGTAAAGTTATTGCCGAAGTCTTTAAACGTTATGATGCAGATCAAACTGCTGAAATTCTTGACCAAATCAAATCATTAGGATTTGAATATTCAACAGTAGCTGGTATTACAGTTGCCTTATCCGATATCGAAGTGGCTCCTCATAAAGATGAATATATCGATGAGGGTCGTGTAAAAGCCGATCAATTAAAACACTTACAACGTAAGGGTATGTTGACTATGGAAGAATGGGAACGTCATTTATCTAAGATGTGGGATGATCAAAAAGATAAGATCGTTACGTCATTGATGAAAAACTTACCTCGTAAAAACCCAATCAACATGATGGCGACTTCTGGTGCCCGTGGTAACGCGTCAAACTTTACGCAGTTAGCCGGTATGCGTGGTTTAATGGCTAAACCAGGTCACGCTAAAGCGGGTGCTGGCGAATATGTTCCAACTATCATAGAGGTTCCTATTTACTCTTGTTTCCGTGAAGGATTGAACGTAAGTGAGTTCTTTATCTCTACTCACGGTGTGCGTAAAGGTCTAACGGATACTGCCTTGAAGACTGCCGAATCTGGTTACTTAACTCGTCGTTTGGTTGATGTTGCACAAGATGTAATCATCAAAGAAGATGATTGTGGTACAGATAAGGGTTACTGGATCGAAACTTTTAATGGATCGTAAGACAAATTCTGTTATCGAGCCATTACAAGATCGTTTAGTTGGTCGTTATTCAAAACAAGATGTAACAGATCCAAAAAAACTGGTGAATTAATTATTGCGAGTGATGAATTTATTACAGATGAACTTGCTAAGAAAATTGTAGATGCTGGTGTTACGGGTATGTATATCCGTTCTGTATTTACTTGTAAGTCTCGTTTAGGTATTTGTCGTAAATGTTATGGACGTAACATGGCTACTGGTAAAGACGTAGAAGTTGGTGAAGCTATTGGTATTATGGCTGCCCAATCTATCGGTGAACCAGGTACACAGTTAACAATGCGTACATTCCATACAGGTGGTGTTGCCGGTGCCGGTGCAGAAGATATCACTCAAGGTTTGCCTCGTGTTGAAGAATTGTTCGAAGCTCGTTGTCCAAAAGGTGTTGCGGTAATTGCTCAGATTTCTGGTGAAATCACTTCAATCGAACGTATTGAAGGAACAATGCGCCGCCAAGAAGTTATTATCACAAATGAACACGAAAGTGTTTCTCATAAAATCAATGCGAACCAATCAATGCGTCCATGGGTTCAGATCGGTGCTAAGATCGAAGCCGGTGTTGCGTTGACTGAAGGTCCATTAGATCCAAAAGAATTATTACGTGTTGCTGGTGTACGTGAAGTTCAAGACTATATCTTGAAGGAAGTTAAGAAGGTATACCAAAGCCAAGGTATCGAAATTAGCGATAAACACTTGGAAGTAATGATCAAACAGATGATGAAGAAAGTAATCGTTGTAGAAAGTGGAGACACAGACTTAAATGTAGGTGTTCAATTGTCACTTAACAACATCACAAAAATTAACCGTGAAGCATTATTAAGTGGAAAAACTCCAGCTACTTTCAAACCTGTATTACTAGGTATTTCTAAATCTTCTGTTGAAACAGATTCTTTTTCTTATCTGCCGCTTCATTCCAGGAAACTACAAAAGTTCTTACAGATGCGACTATCAAAAGGGTAAAGTTGACCACTTAATTGGTTTGAAAGAAAATGTTATCATTGGTAAATTGATTCCTGCAGGTACAGGATGTCAAGGTGATCGTCCTCAAAACGAAATCGTAGCTGCAAAGGCAAAAGAACTTCGAGACAAACGTATTGCACGTATGAATGAAGTTCATAATGAAGATGCTGAAAAATTTGATAAATTAGTATCTGGATCTGACGATAGAGATATGATGGATACTGTAGACTCTTCAGTAGAAGAATCAATTCTACAAGATGCAGAAACTACAGACAATGGTTCAATTGATATCCAATCTGAAGAATAAGATTTAAGGAGTAGGTGAATGCCTATTCCTTTTCTTTAGGAGATAGTATGGAAAAATATTTTGAATTGTCAAGGGCCTATTATACATATTTAAAAAACAGCACAAAGAAAAATCAGTGTACTGTAAGTGTAATATGTGATGATATTGATATCAAACATGTCATTATGGATGGTTTATTATTTGATGGTGCATTCATATATGATGGATATTGTGAAAATATAGATGGAACAATTACAGTTTGTGATGGGAATATTTCACTATCTGGTTGTGAATTAGCTGATTTAGTATATGGAAATTATGCATCCAACTCCAATGGAACAATAATAAAAAAGTAGGACGTTTGTCCTACAAAATTTGAATATTATTTTTTAAGCATGTATCGATCATGTCTTCAGGCCATAAGCTAGCTTGAACTTCGCCGATATGTGCTTTTTTTAGTAGAAGCATACATAGTCTTGATTGACCAATACCTCCACCTAAAGTATATGGTAGTTCTTTATTAAGAATCGCTTTATGAAATGGCAGTTCGCATCTTTCTAAACAATTTTCTTTTTTCAATTGTTCTAATAAAGTATCTTCATCCACACGAATTCCCATAGAAGAAATTTCAAGAGCACTTTGTAGCGGTTCATACCAGAAAAGAATATCTCCATTTAATGTCCAGTCATCATAGTCGGGTGCGCGACCATCATGTTTTTCATTATTTGATAATTTATCACCAATCTGCATCACAAATACGCAGCCATGTTCTTTTGTGATGGCATTCTCTCTTTCTTTGGCAGTTAGATTTGGGTACTTATCCAATAGTTCTTGTGTTGTGATAAAGAAAATATCATCTGGTAAATGATTAACAGCCTGAGGATATTTGTACCAAACTTCATGTTCCATATGTTTAATGACTTTAAAAATCGTGCGAACATGCTCTTCTAGTGTTTGTTGGGTACGTTCATTTTTAGAAATGATTTTTTCCCAGTCCCATTGATCGACATATGTAGAGTGAAAGTTATCTAATTCTTCATCTTTACGAATGGCATTCATATTTGTGTACAAGCCTTCATGAAGTTTAAAGCCATATTTCTTTAAGGCCATTCGTTTCCATTTTGCCAAAGAATGTACAACTTCTAATTGTTCACCAGGCAACTCTTTCATAGTAAAAGATACTGGCTTTTCTGTACCATTTAAATTGTCATTTAAACCAGAGCTTTTGTGTGACATATAATGGTGCTGAAATTCTTGATAAATTTAATTCTTTACCAAATTCGTATTGAAAAGTATCACGAATATATTTAATGGCTTCTTGTGTTTCTCTAACAGTTAATACTGGATCGTAGTTTTCAGGTATAATAAGTTTCATATCATCATCTCCTCAATGTAAGTATTGTATCACAAAATATGAAAAGATTTTCAATTTATTTTGTGATAAAATCATTTTATGAACATTTTATTTTCAATTAACGCAAAATTCATAGGTTTGACAAAGACATGTATACAATCCATCTTTCGTTTTGATAAGAATATAGACTTTTATATTTTGCATCAAGATTTGAATCAGGAGCATAAGGATGATTTAATGCAATCTTTTCCAGATTGCACCTTTCACTTTATTGAAGTCAAGGAAGAATCTTTTAAGGATTTTCCTACTTCATCAAGATATCCATTAGAAATTTATTATCGATTATTCGCTTCGGATTTATTGCCAGATACGTTAGATCGAATTCTATATCTAGATGTGGATATTGTTGTGATTCAAAGTTTAAGGGAATTGTATAACATGGATTTTCAGGATAATCTTTATATTGCTTGCAGCCATGTAAGTGAGAATATGACGCATTTAAATGCGAAAAGATTAGGGTTGAAAGAAGATGTACCGTATATCAATACAGGGGTCTTGTTGATGAATTTAATAGCGTTGCGTAAACAATTGAATAAACAAGATGTGCTTAATTATGTAAATGCATATAAGAAAAAACTTGTGTTATTTGATCAGGATGTATTGACGGCATTATATGGAGATAAGACAAGACTTGTGGATTATCGAAAATATAATTTGAGTGAAAGGATGATGAATTTTTATAATTTACGAAATCCAAGAAATAAGATGGATTTAGATTGGGTAAAAAGAAAATAGTGTGATTATTCATTATTGTGGAAGAATGAAGCCGTGGAGTGGCAAATATATAGGTTGTTTAGATTATTTTTATAGGGAGTTGGAAAAATGAGAGATCGGTTTTCAAATCGTTTAGGATTTATTTTAATTAGCGCGGGATGCGCAATAGGAATTGGCAATGTATGGCGCTTTCCATATATTGTTGGACAATATGGTGGAGCTGCCTTTGTCTTAATTTATTTGTTTTTTCTTGTCATATTAGGCTTGCCAGTTATGGTTATGGAGTATTCGGTAGGTCGTGCCAGTCAAAAAAGTGCAGCACTTTCTTTTTGATGTATTAGAGCCAAAAAGGTACAAAGTGGCATTTTATGAAATATGTGGCTATGGCAGGTAACTACATATTAATGATGTTTTATACATCGGTATGTGGGTGGTTATTCTATTATTTCTATAAGATGTTGATAGGGGATTTCAATGGCTTGAATGCAAGTCAAATTAATGATGAGTTTGGGTTGATGTTGTCAAATTCTTTTGTTCAAGTAGGAATGATGTTTCTAGTTGTATGTATTGGCTTTTTAATTTGTTCAAAAGGTTTGCAGAATGGTGTGGAAAAAGTATCCAAGTATATGATGTTGTGTTTATTAGTGTTGATGCTTATATTAGCAATACGTTCACTGATTTTGCCAGGGGCAATGGCGGGTGTAAAATTTTACTTATTGCCTGATTTTTCAAAGATGCAAAAATATATCAGAAGTCGTGTTTTTGCGGCTATGGGCCAAGCTTTCTTTACCTTAAGTTTAGGTATTGGTGCCATTGCGATATTTGGCAGCTATATTGACAAAAGTAAAAAATTAACTTCGGAAGCTATTACAGTTGTATGTTTAGATACATTTGTCGCATTGGTTGCAGGCTTTATTGTGATTCCGGCATGTTTTGCGTATAACGTAGATCCTGGGCAAGGTCCTGGATTGATTTTTCAGACATTACCTAATATTTTTGCGAATATGCAGCTTGGAAATGTATGGGGAGCTTTGTTCTTCTTGTTTTTGAGCTTTGCGGCATTAACTACAATTATTGCGGTATTCGAAAATATTATAACTATGACAATGGAATGGACTGGATGGTCTCATTCAAAAACCATAAAAGTAAGTTTTGTACTTGTCTTTGTGCTATCTTTACCTTGTGCATTGGGATTTAATGTGTTGTCTTTTATTCAACCATTAGGTGCTGGTTCAACCATCCAAGATTTGGAAGATTTCATTGTATCCAATAATTTATTGCCTTTAGGCTCGTTATGTTACGTTTTGTTTTGTACATCTAGATATGGATGGGGATTTAAAAACTTTTTAAAGGAAGCCAATTGTGGAGATGGAATTTCTTTTCCTAAACAAGTCGGTTTCTATGTTTCATATATCATTCCTGTGATTATTTTGGTAATATTTATACAGGGATATATCTCTAAATTTTTGTAGGAGGAGCCATTATGATTAAGAAAAGAAAAGTAGTAATTGTTGGTGCGGGAAATGTGGGAGCAAGTACAGCTTTCTGCATGATCAACCAAGGGATTTGTGATGAAATTGTTTTTAATTGATATGAATACAGAAAGAGCCAAAGGAGAAACTTTGGATATGATTCATAGTATTGCCTTTATGAATCGTAATATGCAAATTCAATTAGGAGATTATACAGATTGTAAAGATGCTGATGTTTTAGTGATTACAGCTAGCGCTCCAATGGGTAAGGAAAATGATCGTTTAGTGGCTTTAAAATCAAGTTCTAAGATTGTTACTAGCATTGTATCGAGTGCTATGGAAAATGGCTTTAACGGCTTTATTGTCGTTGTATCGAATCCAGTGGATATTATGACTTATGTAGCTTATAAAGTTTCTGGTTTGCCAGCAAATCAAATTATTGGTTCAGGAACATTATTAGATTCAGCACGTTTACAATGTCATATTGCCGATTGCATTGATGTAGATACAAAGAGTATTCATGCGTATGTTTTAGGTGAACATGGAGATAGTGAAATGATTCCATGGAGTACAGTTCGTGTGGGTGGTAAAGATATTTATCAAATCATTAAAGACAATCCAACTCGTATGAATGAGGGTATGTTTGATAGTATTCATGAAGCTGTAAAAAAAGATGGTTGGGAAATCTTTAATCGTAAAGGAAATACTTGTTATGGTATTGCGGCAAGTACAACACGTATTGTTCGTGCATTGATGTTTAATGAATCTGTAGTTCTTCCAGTTTCTACTTATTTAGATGGTCAATATGGACAAGATGGAGTATTCACTAGTGTTCCTGCTATTTTGGATGCGACAGGTGTCAAAGAGGTTGTTGAGATTGAAATGACAAAAGAAGAAAAAGAACAATTTGATTCTTCTTGTAGCCATCTACAAAGTTTTTACAAGGAAGTTTAAACTTCCTTTTCTTTTAGTAACATAGGAGGTGTTAGGGTTGGCACAAGGACAAAAATTAATGACATCGGGATCGATTCCTAAGCAGATGGTTTTCTTTGCGTTACCTATATTATTAGGGAACTTATTTCAACAGTTATACAATACGGTAGATTCATTGATTGTTGGAAACTTTTTAGGAAGCCAGGCTCTTGCGGCTGTAAGTTCAAGTGGAAACATTATATTCTTGATGATTGGTTTCTTTAATGGTGTCGCGATTGGTGCAGGAGTAGTTATATCGCGCTATTTTGGCGCAAGAGAAATAGAACGTATGCAGAAGGCAATTCTTTAACGTGCTTGTGGATCGATTAATTTTTGATAATGGCATTCTTCATAATGTTTCTGATTAATTGTAAATGTGCTTATTGGATCTCATAAAGAACTTCTTGGAAGTAACTTACCTAGTAAATTTCAAAATTCGTATGGACTAAGCGGCGAATATCAGCTCTTTGATATTGATCGTGTTTAAAGATTTGGTATGGTTGTTTA
>VOFK01001876.1_pt1 | contig 16331 bp, 22 predicted proteins | sample 5384121 | NCBI WGS metagenome assembly VOFK01 (sample SAMN12384730, study PRJNA508395) | human gut metagenome | isolation source: healthy gut J | host: Homo sapiens
TGTTGTACTTCGTTCAGTTACGTATTGCTTGAGTAATTTTAATGACAAAGTTTACCGACTTTTTAAGCAGTGAAAATATTGCGTACAGTTTAAATACCTCTTTAAAGGAGCTGTCGTCGTTTAAAATAGGCGGAAAAGCTGCGATTGTATGCTACCCCGAATGTGCCGAGAAAGCGGCGAAAATAGTTAAATACTGCAATGAAAACGGTATAAAGTATATGACCTTCGGCAGGTGCTCAAATGTACTGTTTCCCGATAATGGTCTTTTAACGCCTATCATTAAAACAGATAAAATGGACAGTATTGCTTATTCTGACGGTCTGTTTTACTTTGGTGCCGGTGTCATGCTTGCAAAGGCATCAAAATATACTGTGGACAAAGGCTTTGGCGGTATGGAGTTCGCGTATGGTATTCCGGGCAGCGTCGGCGGTGCCGTATATATGAACGCGGGGGCATACGGAGGAGAGATGTCACAGTGTATTGTAAAAACAGAGTACGTAGACGACAAAGGAAATATTTGTATACTTGAGAATAAGCTGCATGATTTCAGTTACAGACATTCATTCTTTACCGACAGGAATTATATAATTACCAAAACTTGTATATCATTGCAAAAAGGTGATAAAGCGCGTTCCGCAGCCCTTATAGACGAGTTTCAGAGCGCAAGAAAAAGCAAACAGCCGCTTGACATGCCGAGTGCCGGTTCTGTTTTCAAAAGACCGCAGGGCTATTTTGCAGGAAAGCTGATTGAAGACAGCGGACTTAAGGGAGCTTCTGTCGGCGGTGCTATGGTCAGTACCAAGCACAGCGGATTTATTGTAAATTATGATAATGCGTCGGAAAAGGATGTAAGAGAGCTTATTTCCGTTATTCAAAATAAGGTAAGAGAGAATTACGGAGTTTTGCTTGAGTGTGAGCTTAAATTTATAGAGGACTGATTATGGAAATTGTTGTAATTACCGGAATGAGCGGTGCCGGCAAATCCGCTGCGGTGGATGGTATTCGAGGATTTGGGCTTTAACTGCGTTGACAATATGCCGCCTGTTCTTATTTCTAAATTTATCGAGGTATGCTCCTCATCAAACGCAAAATTTGAGCGCCTTGCCATTGTTGTTGATATGCGTACCGGCGTGCTGTTTGACGGCATATTGGATGAACTTACAAAATTCCGTGAAAGCGGCGTCAACATAAAAATACTGTTTTTAGAAGCATCGGACGACGCTTTGATAAAGCGGTATAAGGAAACGCGCCGCCGTCACCCTCTTATTAAATCAGCGGGTTCTCTTATAGGCGCCGTCGAACAGGAGCGCGTAAAGCTTGCACCTGTTCGTGCAATTTCGGATTATGTTATAGACACTTCATTTTTAAGAACAAAGAACCTGCGTGATCAGATTGTGCAGAAATTCAGTAATGCTGAAACCGCATTGCAGATAACTGTGATTTCATTCGGTCAGAAGTACGGTCCGCAGTTGGATGTAGACATGCAGTTTGATGTACGGTGTCTGCCTAATCCGTTTTATGTAAGTGATTTAAAGCCGCTTACCGGTATGGATTCCGAGGTCTATGATTATGTTTTCGGATTTAACTCCGCAAAGGAGTATTATAAGCGCGTTTATGAAATGATTTCTATGCTGCTTCCGCAGTTTTGTTATGAGGGTAAAACAAATCTTACGATAGGCTTTTGCTGCACGGGCGGTAAGCACCGCAGCGTTGCTTTTGCGTTAAAGCTCGGACAGGATTTGCTCAGTAAAGGTTATAACATATCTGTTATACACAGAGATATTGATAAAACAGACAGGAAAGAATAGATGTCTTTTTTTTCTTTTGATACAAAATGCGAATTATGTGATATTAAGCTGAAAAATGACTGTTGCAGGCTTGCTCAGCTTTACGGCATGATTTTATTTGCTCAGAATATCGGCAGCGATGCTCTTAAAATAACAACCGAAAATGTATTGGTTGTCAATAAGCTGAATGAGCTTTCAGACAGTGTGCTGGGAATTTATTTCAATGTAGATGAAACGGTTAATCTTTATACTTTGGAAATTGACGGTGAGCGGCTGAAAAAACTGTATGACGTTATGTATATAGATGTCAACGGTAAAATCGATTTGACAGTCAGCGGCGCATTAACCGAAAATGATTGCTGTGTAGATGCTTTTCTTCGCGGTGCATTTCTTATAGGCGGTTATACTTCCAATCCCGAAAACAGCTATCATTTTGAAATTTCCACTCCATATTATACACTTGCAAAATCTATGCGTGATTTTATGCTTCGGCTTGATTTTCCGGTAAAAACAGTTGTCAGAAAATCAAATTATATTGTATATATGAAAGACAGCGAATCTATTGAGAAGTTTTTATACAGAGTGGGAGCCAAGGCTTCGACATTTTCCTTCATCGACTCTAAAATACAGAAGGAAATGAACAATTACAGTAATCGGGTAAACAATACAAAACTGCATAATATAGAAAAAACACTGAATAAATCGGTGGAGCAGGTAAAAGCAATAAATATAATCTCTGATAAAATCGGACTTGATTCGCTTGAAAGCGATCTTGCATATGCGGCAAGACTGCGCTTGGAAAATCCGGATAAATCCCTGAATGAGCTTGTGCAGATAAGTCATGGCAGGCTCAGCCGTTCGGGACTTAACCGCAGGCTTAATAAGCTTACCGATATCGCATCAAAGCTAAATTAGACAAAGTAAGACGGGAGAATAAAATGAATGAGTTTGTTCATCTTCATGTTCATACCGAATACAGTCTTCTTGACGGCGCCTGCCGTATAGACGACCTGCTTTCCCGCGTTCAAAGTCTCGGACAGAAAGCCGTTGCGATTACCGACCACGGTGTTATGTACGGTGTTGCTGAATTCTATAAGAAGGCAAAGGAGAAGGGCATAAAGCCGATAATAGGCTGCGAGGTGTACGTTTCTGCACGTTCCAGACTGCAGAAGGAGTACGGAATAGATTCAAAATACGGACATCTTATTCTGCTTGCTAAAGATAATACGGGATACAGAAATTTATTAAAAAATTGTCTCCGATGCTTTTATCGAAGGTTTCTATTACAAACCCCGAACCGACATGCAGACACTGGCACAGTATTCAAAGGGGCTTATCGCGCTTTCCGGCTGTCTTGCCGGTGATGTACAGCGTCTGATTTTAGAGGGAAATACAGGCGGTGCATTGGAAAAGGCTTTGGAATATCGTGATATCTTCGGCAAGGATTTTTATCTTGAGCTTCAGGATCATTTGCTCGAAGAGGATAAAGACGTTACACAGAATCTTATGCGTATTTCCGAGCAGACAGGGATTGAGCTTGTAGCTACAAATGACGCGCATTATATTGATAAGCCCGACGCATATATTCAAAAGGTTCTGATGTGTATCAGTATGAATAAAAGCATATATGAGGACAATCCTCTGGCATTTCAGACCGATGAATTTTATATAAAATCCTACGGAGAAATGCATCAACTTTTTGAATATGTTCCTCAAGCGCTGTCGAATACCGTAAAAATAGCAGAAAGCTGTAATGTTACTCTTGATTTTGAAAGTATGCATCTTCCTCACTTCCGTTTGAAGGAAGGCGAGGACAGTTTTGAATATCTAAAAAAACTGTGCTATGACGGACTTGAACGTCGTTACGGTCGGTGCGATATATACAATCAGCGTTTGGATTATGAACTGTCGGTGATACGTGAGATGCAGTTTGTTGACTACTTTCTTATAGTCAGCGATTTTGTCGGATACGCCAAGTCAAACGGTATTGCGGTCGGACACGGGAAGGGGAAGTGCCACCGGATCTATTGTGTCGTTCTGTCTTGGTATTACCGATATTGACCCAATGAAATACGGCCTTATTTTTGAGCGCTTTTTAAATCCGAGCCGCGTCTCGATGCCTGATATAGATATCGACTTTTGTGTAGAACGGCGTCAGGAAGTATTAAACTATGTAATAAAAAAATACGGGCACCAGTGTGTGGCGCAGATAATCACCTTCGGTACGCTCGCGGCGCGTGCGGCAATCAAGGATGTAGGGCGAGTGCTGGAAATACCATATTCTACGGTAGATGCCGTATCAAGCATTTTCCCTCTAAGCCCGGAATAACGATTTCCTCGGTGCTTGAAAATGACAATGAGCTGCAAAGGAAATATGAGGACAGCGAAGATGTCAGAAAGCTTATAGACACGGCACTCCAGGTTGAAGGATATCCGCGCCACGGCTCGACTCATGCGGCAGGCGTTGTAATTACGGAGGCCCGTCAGCGATTATGTTCCGCTTTCAAAAAATGATGACATTGTAGTTACTCAGTTTCAGAAAAATGAGGTTGAGCAGCTGGGTCTTTATAAAAATTGATTTTTTGGGTCTGCGTAATATTACTGTTATTGATAAAACAGAAAAGCTTATTCAGGGTATTGAACCGGATTTTAAAATCGAGGAAATTCATGACAACGATAAAAAAACATTTGATATGATAAGCGCGGGGAATACTTTCGGCGTATTTCAGCTTGAAAGTCCCGGTATGCGCAAAATGCTGACAAGATTAAAGCCGAGTTCGATAGATGACATTATTGCAGCCGTCTCGCTTTACCGACCGGGACCTATGGATGCTATACCTCAGTATCTGAAAAACAGACTTGATCCGGATAAAATAATTTATAAGACCGAAAAGCTGCGTCCTATATTAAGCGAAACATACGGATGTATAGTGTATCAGGAGCAGGTAATGCAGATAGCCCGTGAGATAGCGGGATACAGCTACGGTCACGCCGATGTTTTGCGTGCGGCAATGAGTAAAAAGAAATACTCTGTCATGGAAAATGAACGGCGCTTGTTTATAGAGGGGTCTGTAAAAAACGGGATTTCAGACGAAATTGCAGAGTCGATTTTTGAGGAAATGAACGAATTTGCACGTTACGGATTTAATAAATCCCATGCCGCAGGGTATGCTGTCATTGCTTACCGTACCGCTTATCTGAAAGCGAATTATCCCGCGATGTTTATGGCTGCACTGCTGACAAGCGTTATCGGAAACATTCCGAAAATCAAGGAATATATATCAGAATGCCAGCGCTTGGGAATAAATGTACTGCCGCCTGACGTTAACAAAAGCAAAAATATTTTTTACGCGGACAAAAACGGGATATATTATAGTTTGGGTGCAGTTAAAAACGTCGGCAGGAAGCTGGCTGAAAAGATCAGTCAGGAGCGAGAGGAAAACGGCAGATATTCAGATTATGCGGATTTTATTGCACGGCTGTGCGGCGATGAGCTTAATCGCAGAGCAGTGGAGTATCTTGTGAAATGCGGTGCGTTTGACAGCTTTGGATTTTCCCGCAGGCATATGCTATCGGTTTATGACAAAGTGATGACGGACGTTATTTTAGAAAAAAAGCGCGAGTCAGAAAGTCAGCTCAGTTTTTTCGATGACGGAAACGATATAGAATATAACCCCGATTATTTCTCTCAGCCGCTTGATGAATTTGATATTTCCAAAAAGCTTGCAATGGAAAAGGACAGCCTGGGACTGTATTTGTCGGAACATCCTCTGAGACAGTACGCGGCAGTTTATGAAAACGGGCAATACAGTAAAATCAGTACCCTAAACTCCGATAATGTCGGAAAGGTTAAGATTTTCGGCATAATTGATTCGGTTCGCGTTATTGCTACAAAGCAGCAAAAGGACATGGCATATATATCCGTTGAAGATATTACATCGTCAATCGACGTTGTTGTCTTCTCCCCGAAAACCTTTGAAGTTTTTTAAAACTCAGCTGGAGGTGGGAGCTTTTGTTGAGATCGAAGGAGAGCTTTCGTCTCGTGACGGGGGAGACATACCAGCTGAAATGCATGTCGCTTCGCCTTAAAAATAAAAATGATTTGCTTGAAAAGTACAAAAAAATTTATCTCAATTTTGTATCGGAAACCACTCAGACATATCAAAAGGTTTTAAACCTTTTGAAAAAGCTATCCCGGTGATACTGTTTGTGTGTTTCATTTTTCCGATACGGGGAAAAAACCGTTACGACTGTAAACAGATTAACGGTAAAGCCGGAATATTCACTTATAAAAAGAGCTTGAAGCAATGCTCGGACAAAGAAAATATTGTTATAAAGTAGTTGATTTTCCATTGTGCATGTTGTAAAATAGTTTGGTAGTAGAATTGTTTAAGGAAGGTTTGAATACAATGAACAGTAATATTAAAAAAATAGGTGTTCTTACAAGCGGCGGTGATGCCCCCGGAATGAATGCAGCGATAAGAGCTATTACGCGTACCGCTCTTGCTAAGGGTATACAGGTCGTCGGAATAAAAAGAGGATATCAGGGACTGATTGAAGGAGATTTTATTGAACTCGGCTATAAAAGCGTTTCAAGAATTATAAACAGGGGCGGTACTTTTCTGTACTCTGCCAGATGTGACGAATTCAGATATGAAGCGGGTATAAAAAAGGCTGTTGATATGTGCAAAAAGAGCGGTATTGACGGTATTGTAGCCATAGGCGGAGACGGAACCTTCAGGGGTGCTGCCGATCTTTCGGCTATGGGCATCCCGTGTATCGGTGTTCCGGGAACCATAGATAATGATATCGGTATAAGTGAATATACAATAGGTTTTGACACTGCCGTAAACTGTGTTATCGACATGGTTGACCGTTTGAGAGATACAATGGAGTCACATCAGCGTTGTTCGGTTGTAGAAGTAATGGGACGTAATGCCGGATATATTGCGCTTTATTCGGCAATTTCCACCGGCGCTACGGCAGTAGCCATTCCGGAGGTGGAGTTTAAGTATGAAGATATACTCTCCAAAATTAAAGACTCTCAGGCGGCAGGCAAAACTCATTTTATTGTTATTGTTGCAGAAGGAATCGGAAACAGCGAAGAGATCGCAGCTCGAATTGAAGAAGACACAGGCATAATTACAAGAGCTACCGTACTCGGTCATGTACAGCGCGGAGGTTCGCCTACTGCAGATGACAGGGTGAATGCAACAAAGATAGGTCATTATGCTGTTGAGCTTATTGCTAACGGTTACAGCAATAAGGTTTGCGGAATACAAAAAGGCGAGCTTGTAAATTATGATGTTCAGGAGGCTCTTAAAATTAAAAAGGCATTTCCGATGGATCTGTATAATTTTTTCTTGAAACAAGCAAATAAGTAAAAAACACTCTTGATATTTTTTGCTGTATAATATATAATACTATTGCTTTTGTTAAATTACCCGGACGATTACCGACCGGGTAATTTAACCGCTTAATAGATTTGCCGGAATGATGGAATTGGCAGACGTGCCGGACTCAAAATCCGGTCCTGGCGACAGGGTGCGGGTTCGACCCCCGCTTCCGGCACCAGCATAACGCTGAATTAAAAAATAAGGTCTTACTTTTGTAAGACCTTTTTTTATACTATATCTTTCATACTGTACAGACCGCTTGGTTGTTTTTTTAGCCACTTGGCAGCATTAAGAGCTCCGGCAGCAAATTTTTTTGGAGTAAGCGGTATGCTTTATCTCTATTACTTCATCTATTCCTGCAAATAGAACACTGTGTTCCCCGACAATGCTTCCGCCTCTCACCGAGCTGATCCCGATTTCATTTTTATCACGCGGACGTTTTTGACAGTGCCTGTCGTATATATATGAGTATTCACCGTCGTTATTTACAGCGTCGGCAAGCATAATAGCCGTGCCGCTCGGTGCGTCTATTTTTTTATTGTGATGTTTTTCTATAATTTCAATATCAAAGCCGTCACCGAGCACTTTTTTTGCCTTAACGGCAAGTTCTGTTATAAGGCTTATACCTAAAGACATATTGTAGGAAAAAAATATCGGACAGCAGTCTGAGGCATCTTTTATTTTCTGCACATCCGTATCCGAATTTCCTGTTGTAGCTATTACGGCGGGCAGTCGTTTGGATTTTGCATAGTTTAAGATACTGCTTAAAAGCGACGGATGTGAAAAGTCAACTATCACATCGCCATGTTCTCTTACATCAGTTATATCACTGTAAATCGGGTATTCGGCGGTAAGGTCGTTTTTTAAATCCACGCCTGCGGTTATTTTAATATCGCTGCGTTCGTTTACAAGCTCTGTTATTGTTTTCCCCATATGACCCTGACAGCCGCATAAAATTATGTCAGTCATTTTCAACATCCTTTATTTTTATAGTATTTTATATCAGCTCAAGCTCACTCATGCGTAATTTCAGCGTTTGAAGATTCTGTTCATTCATTTCGCAGAGCGGAAGCCGAAGCGGACCTACGTTCATTCCCATTAAATTTAAAGCGGTTTTCACGGGAATCGGATTGACTTCGCAAAACAATGCGTTTATAAAATTCAGATACTTGAGCTGCATTTCACGGGCACGCTGAAACTCTCCGTCAAGCATATAACGGCAAATAGCGTGTGTTTCCCGCGGTAAAATATTTGCCAGTACAGAGATAACTCCGATACCTCCGAGCGACATTATAGGTACAATCTGATCGTCGTTTCCGCTGTAAATACTGAGGTCGCAGCTTTGTGCGATCTGAGCAATCTGAGAAATATTGCCCGAAGCCTCTTTGACGGCAACAATGTTTTCTATTTCGGAAAGTTTTTGATATGTATCTGTTTCTATGTTCATTCCAGTTCTGGACGGAACATTATATAAAATACACGGGAGGCCTGCCGCAGAGGCGATAGCGCCGAAATGCTTTATAAGCCCCTTCTGAGTGGCTTTGTTATAGTAAGGTGTAACAAGCAGCAGCGCATCGGCACCGGCTTTTTCTGCGTATTTTGACAGCTTTACGGAATATGCCGTATCGTTGCTGCCGGTACCTGCAATCACGGGAACTCTACCCGAAGCAGCTTCCACAGAATATTTAATGACGTTTTCATGTTCTTCGTTTTCAAGCGTTTTACTTTCGCCTGTTGTTCCGCAGATTATAAGTGCGTCGGTAGAATTGCTTATCTGAAACTCGATAAGCTCTCCGAGCTTTTTATAATTTACTGAACCGTCCTCCTGCATCGGTGTTATTAGTGCAACTCCCGAACCGGTAAAAACGGGTGAATTCATAGAAACATCTCCTGAAGTTAATCCATATAGCCCTGAGCGTAGAGCAATTCGGCAAGCAGTACCGCTCCTCCGGCGGCTCCTCTCAGAGTATTGTGTGAAAGACAAACAAATTTATAATCAAAAATTTTGTCCTCCCTCAGACGCCCTATATTAATTGCCATACCATGCTCATTATCACGGTCAAGTTTTGTCTGCGGGCGGTTTTCCTCCTCAAAGTAATGAAGAAACTGTTCGGGTGCGCTGGGAAGGTTAAGCTTCTGCGGCACACCTGAATATTCTTTCCAGATATTGAGTATTTCTTCCTTAGAGGGCTTTTTATCTTTAAACTTTATGAAGACTGCAGCCATATGCCCGTTTGAGGCAGCAACACGCAGACACTGAGGCAGTAATCACGGGAGCGGCTGCGTTTTCAATGCCGTTTTCAGTTACTTTACCCCATATTTTCAAAGGCTCCTGCTCGCTTTTTTCCTCCTCGCCGCCGATAAACGGAATTACATTATCAACCATCTCCGGCCATCTCTCAAATGTTTTCCGGCACCGCTTATAGCCTGGTATGTACATGCGAGTGCGGAGTCTATTTCGTATTTTTTGCATAAGAGGATGCATTGCGGGAACATAGCTTTGAAGCGAGCAGTTTGACTTTACTGCTATAAAGCCGCGTTTTTGTTCCGAGTCTTTTGCGCTGAACATCTATGACTTTAGCGTGTTCGGGATTTATTTCGGGAACTATCATCGGCATCGGGCGTACCTCTGTTAGCGGAGTTATTCGAAATCACGGGGCACTCTAACTTAGCATATGCCTCTTCCAGCTTTTTAATCTCATCCTTCGGCATGTCAACGGCGCAGAATACAAACGAAACCATACCGGCAATTTTTTCTTTATCACCGTCCGCGTCGTATACATGCATATTTGCTATTTTCTCCGAAAGCGCGCTGTCCATACACCATCTGCCGCCCAAAGCATCGGGTATTTTTTTACCTGCGCTTCTGGTTGATGCGGCAAGCACCTTAATATTAAACCAGGGATGATTTTCGAGCAGTGTTATAAACCTCTGACCGACCATCCCCCGTGGCACCAATGATTCCTACATCGCATTTTTTTCATTTTGTTTCTCCTTAACTATTGAAAATATATCTGTTTCTGTATTATAATAATATAACATTATACTTTTTTTATGTCAATAAAAAGGAAAGAAAATATGAATTTATCTGATTTTGACTATTATTTGCCTGAGCATTTGATAGCCCAAACTCCGCTTGAAAGACGGGACTGTTCACGCCTTTTAGTCATGGACAGACACAGCGGTAATATTGAGCACAGGCATTTTTATGATATTGCGGATTATCTCTGTGCCGGAGATGTTCTTGTTCTTAATGATTCCAAGGTTATTCCGGCACGAATTTACGGCAAACGCATGGGAAGCGGCGGAGTTGTGGAAACGCTTCTTCTGAAAGCGGTTGCGGAAAATAAATGGGAAGCTTGCCCAATAAAACCCGGCAGAAAGGCTCTTGCCGGGCAGGTTATTGAATACGGACAAACGCTTGTAGGTACTGTTGAAAGTGTGAAAGACGACGGAAACCGTATTATAAAATTTACATATGACGGAAAAAATATATACGAAATATTAGATGAAATTGGAAATATGCCGATACCTCCTTATATAAAGGAAAGACTTACGGATAAAAACAGGTATCAAACAGTTTATGCAAAGCATCTGGGTTCAGCCGCAGCGCCTACTGCCGGTCTGCATTTTACGAAAGAGCTTCTTGAAAAGCTGAAAAAGAAAGGCGTTATTATAAAATATGTCACCCTGCATGTAGGACTCGGCACCTTCAGACCGGTAAAAACATCCGATATAACAAAACATATTATGCATTCGGAACATTATTTTGTTCCGCAGGACACAGAGGAAGCAATCATTGCAGCAAAAGCGCAGGGGAGGCGTGTCATATGCGTGGGCACAACATCAGTACGTACCGTTGAAAGCGCGTTCAGTAAGGATATTCAGCTTATATCGCGCAGTGATGATACAAACATCTTTATTTATCCGGGCTATGAATTTAAGGTAGTTGATGCTCTTATAACCAATTTTCATTTGCCGCAGAGTACACTTATGATGCTTGTCAGTGCTTTCAAGCCGGGACATGATAATGAACGCATACAGTGAGGCGATTGCTGAGGAATACAGATTTTTCAGCTTCGGTGATGCAATGTTTATCGTATAACGGGAGGAAAATATATTGTTTGAATTGATGAAAAAAGAGGGCGGTGCACGGCGCGGTCGCTTACATACGGTACACGGTATAATAGAAACGCCTGTATTTATGAATGTGGCTACGGCAGCAGCTATCAAGGGCGCGGTATCAGCCGTTGATTTAAAGGAAATAGGCTGCCAGGTTATGCTTTCCAATACATATCATCTGCATCTTCGTCCGGGAGACGAGATTGTGCGAAAGCTCGGGGGAATAAGGCAAATGTCAAGATGGGCTGGTCCGGTGCTTACGGACAGCGGAGGATTTCAGGTGTTTTCTCTTGCCGGACTTCGCAATATAAAAGAGGGAGGGCGTTTATTTTTCATCTCATATTGACGGACGAAAAATATTTATGGGACCTGAGGAGAGCATGAGAATTCAGTCCAACCTCGGCTCCACAATAGCAATGGCTTTTTGATGAATGTATTGAAAATCCTGCCGAGTACAGTTACACAGCCTCCTCAATCGAACGTACAACGCGCTGGCTGGTGCGCTGCAAGACTGAAATAACAAAGCTAAATTCGCTTCCTGATACTATTAACAAAAATCAGCTTTTGTTCGGAATAAATCAAGGCAGTACATATACTGATTTACGAATAAAGCATATGAAAGATATCGCCGCTCTTGACCTGGACGGCTATGCCATCGGCGGTCTGGCAGTAGGAGAAACCGTAGATGAGATGTACGAAGTTATAGAAGCAATAGAGCCGTTTATGCCGTCAAATAAGCCGAGATATCTTATGGGCGTGGGAACTCCCGTCAATATTTTAGAGGCTGTCTCTCGCGGAGTGGACTTTTTTGATTGTGTAATGCCTGCGAGGAATGCAAGACATTCACATGTTTTTACCAGTGAAGGAATACTCAATCTGCTCAATAAAAAGTACGAGCTTGACGATTTGCCCCTTGACCCTGAATGTGACTGTCCGACCTGTAAAAATTTTTCAAAAGCATATATAAGACACCTGTTCAAGGCAGGTGAAATGCTGGCAATGCGCCTGTGCGTACTGCACAATCTGCACTTTTATAATTCTTTAATGCAAAATATAAGAGACAGTCTTGACAGCGGTAATTTCAAGAGCTATAAAGATGAAATGATTGAAAAACTCGGTAAAAGAATATAAAAGCTCTTGATTTTTAAATACATATAACATATAATATTTAAAAATAAATTTGAGAGGAAATAACATGGCTGAATTTTTTTACACAATACGGTACTTTGCTGTTTATGATTATTTTAATGGTGGTAATGTACCTTATCATGTTCCGTCCGCAGAAAAAGCGCGAGAAAGAGATAAAGCAGATGCGGAATAATCTTGAAGTAGGCGATATGGTTGTGACCGAGAGCGGAATTGTAGGAAAGGTCATTTCTACAAAGGATATCGATACCGTGACCATTGAGACAGGCGCAGATAAGACCAAGCTCAAGTTTAAGAGATGGGCAATAATAAGCAAAGAGCAGCAATAATCTGTACAGAATCATATTTCAGAATAATTTAACACCCCCTTGAATACTTTATAGTATCTAAGGGGGTTATTTTTATGCGTTCTTATATGGAAAAAAACGAACCGACAGTATGGTGGATAAAGCCGCTGAAGATTGCCACAGTAATTTTAGCGTCAATTGCAGCAATGATGCTCCTTACGCTCATCTGCAGCTTGATAATTTTAAACAGCAAGCTGCCGGAAAGCTCAGAAAGTGTAATGATGACTATAGTTTCTGCGGTTACGTCTATTTTAATGTCCGCTCTTTTAACGCTTAATACAAAATCAAAGGCAATACTGAGCGCACTGTTTGCATTTGCAGTAATGTTTGTTTTAAAACTGATACTTACCAACATAATGGCACACGGTATAACATTCGGACGGCAGGGGATAGTAGGTATAATTTTTACAGCGGTATTTTGTATTATAGGTTCTCTTATAGGTGCCAATATTAAAAAAAAAATAGCATTTTGCATAAAAATAAAAAATTACAGGATATCTATTGACTTTTTAATTCGGCATATGTTGTTTTATTTTTAAAGTCAAATTCAATATATTGTCATAATACGCTTGCCAGACAACCGGTTTACATAATATTTTCAGCGTGGTTTACATAATCTTTTATAAAGAATTAACAAAAAGAAATTAATTTTAAAAAACGACTTGATTAACTGTCTTTATTGGTGTAAAATTAATGCGTTGTCTGATATGGCAAAAATATGATTTACATAATTTTTTGATAAGATTTACATATTTTAATCATAATATTAACGGCTTGTACATAAGTATTTACCGGGTTTAACCGGAGGTGTTTTATGTTGAAGTTTAAAAAAGCCGTTAATTTTATTTTTGAATGTGAATTTAAGGTTGCAGCTGCACTATCGCTATTCTTTATAATTGGAATGGTATTCGGCGCGTTTTACAGCTGTAAGATGAGTTTATCTTCAGATATGGCCGGCAGTTTGATTACAGACGATGTTTTATCGCTCAGCCTCAAAAATATCATTCTGCTTACAGTGGTTTTTTTAATGGGTTATACCGTAATCGGCGCTCCCGTCATCTGTTTTGCTATTATATACAGCGGAGTGAGCTGCGGTATGTTTCTCGGTATTTTTACCGGTTTTTACGGTTTTCGCGGCTGTGTTGTTGCGGCAGCTTGCTTTTATCTTTTTTATCTGATTAATTTAACGTCGCTTGTGTTTGTTTCTTTTTCTTCGCTGCGGCTTTCGCTCGCGTTGTATAACGTCTTTAAAAATAATACACGGTATGTTTCGCCCGGGGTTTATTCCAAGCCTCATATAGTTAAATTTTCGGCTTTTGCGGTGCTTACATTATTTTCATGCGTGTACTATGTTTATATTGCAAGGGGACTTGCTCTGATTTTGATTTGAAAGGAGGAATTACAGTGATTGAGCTGTTTGAGGATTTCTGTGTCTATCTGAAAACCAAAAAAAAGATATCTGAAAATACTCTTGCCTCATACAGACGTGATATTAAAATTTCATTATATTCCTCCAGGGTATTAATATTTATGCTATTGATAAAGTGGATACGCAGATAATTTCACAATATATATCTTATCTTAAACATAAAAAAAGCACCTTCTCTATGAAGATTATCTCCGGACATCTTTTTGGGAATACACCTTCTCAAAGATGCTTCCAAGTTCTGACTAATCTGGCCCTTGGCTATCACATGTGGTGCTACGGCAGATATCGAATTGGCTTATACCTGGCCGACGGCTTCGGAATATTCCCGTGCAGGTGTTGCAGCAGGTATCGATATGATGCCTTTGCTCCGCTTTCTGTCGTTCTTCTGGGCTATCGGTGGCGAAATCACTTTATGGAGGCCGCCAATGCGTGCTGCACGGGCGTTATGGGCAAAACTTCAGAACAAGTTCAACCTGAAAAACCCGAAGTCACTGGCTTGCGTACCACTGCAGACCAGGCTGGTCACTGACCGAACAAGATCCGTTCATCAACGTAGGCCGCGCTCTGTATCGAAGCAATGGCTGCCGCACCGGGACACACCAGTCATCAACACCAATGCATTGACGAAGCAATGCTCTTCCGACAGACTTTTCTGCACGTATTGCACGTACGTATTTCCAGATTATATTCAGGAAGAAACTTACATTTTGTGTAAGAATAACAAAATGACCCATGGGAGGTTCTACTATGTAGAGTCTCTTTAATAAATGAACTGGCTCGCTGCTTGGGAACATATTCAGGAAATCGAAAGCTCGGGTGGTATGGCAAAGCTATCGCAAAACCGTGTGCCCGCATCGAAGAAGCTGCCGCACGCACTGGCCCGTATTGACCAGGTGCACAGACTATCAACCAACGGGCATCGCCGGAAAGAATAACTCCTTATCATAATCCTCGAAGTAGACAACACCGCCGTTCGGATCAAACAGACTTGAGAACTTGAACGTTCAGATGGGCTGCAATCGAAGAAGAAGTGAAAGCATGGATGCGCCAAAATTGCTGCGTCGAGACCCAAAGAAGCGTACTTGTTGAACTGGTGGGCGCAGCCGTGTCCGCGCTACCTTAGGGCGAAATTTGTTGCGAAAGCATTGTAGGACGTTATAAAGCGGTTAGAACCTCTGGCATTGTGCGTATCGGGTCAGAAAAAATGCAAGATGCGGTGATTTGCGAACCACCTGAAGAATTGCAAAAGCAGCGTCGCCGTCCGCGTATCATGGCTGCCGCATGGGACAGATGGACAATACTCAGGTGGCAGTGGTTGCTGGGCGGTTATGGCAGACGTGTTTCGACGTAGATATAGACCGCGCCGAAACCCAGACCTCTGCCGAAGCTGCCCGTGAAGCTGTGGAAAACGCATACTGGCGCAGTGGGCGTTTCACCGGCCGGACACAAGACTTTGACCTGGGCAACTGATGCTGAAATAGTCAGAAGAAGTTAGGCTCATGAAGAATGTTCTTGGTTATTGCCGGAGGTGTACCCCTGTGCCCAAGACCACACTCCCTTTATAAAGCGGTAGCTATCTTTCGTCCGGTACTTGTAGCCAAAGCAGCAGTACAGATTATGGAAATATTGCTGGAAGAATAAAAAAGCCTTCCTTTACCATTATTTTAATTTTATAAAAAGAACCTCTAAAACAAGTTTGCCTTTATATTTACCAACAAACCACATCATCCCGATAATTGTCTCCCCCAAAATAAAATAATCCCTTGTTTTTAAGCTTTTATTCCCATCTTTATTCGTTATCAACGATTTTTTAATTACATTTGCTTTCGATTAACATCTTAAAAATGATATGAAGGATTTAACAAAAAATGTGCTAATCCGCCAGCAACGCTGTTCGTTATATAGTTGCATGGACAAAAACGGACTGAACGGGCACCCGAACCGACTCCCGAACCGAAAAACTTTCCGTAGAGGACTACTTTGACCTCAACACAATGCAAACTATTAAAAGCGAACATTGATTATGGTTTCAATGACTATCTCGTACTTTTTGAACTCTTCGATGAAACTCCAGCAATACGTAACTGAACGAAGTACAATTGAG
>VOFK01001961.1_pt1 | contig 16318 bp, 21 predicted proteins | sample 5384121 | NCBI WGS metagenome assembly VOFK01 (sample SAMN12384730, study PRJNA508395) | human gut metagenome | isolation source: healthy gut J | host: Homo sapiens
ACGGGACGTGGTGCCGGTGAAGTACTCGTCGATGACGTCCTTGTTGAGACCGACCGCTTCGAACAGCTGCGCGCCACGGTAGCTCATGATGGTGGAGACACCCATCTTGGCCATGATCTTGAGCACGCCGGTGGACAGTGCGCGGGTCAGGTTCTTCACGGCGGTTTCCGCGTCGACCTTGAGGTAGCCCTTTGCGGGAGAGGTCTTCGACGAGATTCGAATGCCAGATACGGGTTCACCGCGGCAGCGCCATAGGCGATCAGCAGTGCCACATGGTGGATTTCGCGCACATCGCCGGCTTCGACCACCATGGAGATCTGCGTACGCGTGTGGCGGCGCAGCAGATGGTGCTGCACTGCGGAAGTAGCAGCAACGATGGAATCGGACCCACGCATAGTTGGAATCGCGGTCGGACAGCACCAGGAAGTTGGCGCCGTTCTCAATCGCCTCGTCGATCTCCTGGAAGATCTCGTCAAGACGGTCCTTCAGTGCCTGTCCGCCGCCGGCCACCTGGTAAAGGCCCTTGACGATGAACGGCTTGTAATAGCCACCGAGAATCTTGGCGCGGTCGAGGCGCTTGAGCTGTGCCATCTCGTCGGAGTTGAGCACCGGCAGCGGGATGAGGATCTTCTTGGCGTGCAGTTCGGAATCGGCCAGCAGGTTCGGCTCGGGACCGATGGCGGATTCGAGGCTGGTCACGATCTTCTCACGTTCCCAGTCGAGCGGCGGGTTGGTGACTTGCGCGAACTTCTGGGTGAAGTAATCGAACAGCATGCGGCTGCGGCTGGAAAGCGCAGGCATAGGCGCATCGTTACCCATGGAACCGAGCGGTTCCTTGCCGGTGTTGGCCATCGGCGTGAGCAGCAGCTTCAGATCCTCTTCGGTGTAGCCGAAGGCGCGCTGACGGCGCTGGACGGACTGACCGGAGTGGTTGACGTGCTCGCGCTTGGGCAGCTGACTCAATTCCACGGAGTTGCCTTCCACCCACTTGGGGGTGCTGGCTGGCAAGAGTCTTCTTGATTTCCTCGTCGGGGATGATGCGACCCTCGTCGGTGTCGACGAGGAACATCTTGCCCGGTTCCAGACGGCCCTTGGTGACGATATGCTCCTCGGCGACTTCCGGCAGCACACCGGTTTCGGACGCGAGTACGACATAACCATTGTCGGTGACCTGCCAACGTCCCGGGCGGAAGCCGTTACGGTCGAGCAGGGCGCCGACCTGGGTGCCGTCGGTGAAGACGATGTCGGCCGGGCCATCCCACGGTTCGATAAGCGTGTTGTTGTATTCGTAGAAAGCCTTGACGTCCGGATCGAGCTGGTCGTTGTTCTCCCATGCCGGCGGCAGCATCATGGAGATGGCGTGCGGCATGGAACGGCCGGCGATGTGCAGCAGTTCGAGGCATTCGTCGAAAGTGCCGGAATCGGAATAGCCGGGGGTGGCGATCGGCAGCAGCGGCTTGAATTCGCCGAGCAGTTCGGAACTCAGTCGGCCTTCACGTGCGGACAGCCAGTTGCGGTTGCCTTGGATGGTGTTGATCTCGCCGTTGTGCGCCAGCTGGCGGAACGGCTGTGCCAGCGGCCAGCTTGGGAACGTGTTGGTGGAGAAGCGGGAATGGACGATGGCGATTTTCGCCTTCATGCGTTCGTCGGACAGGTCAAGGAAGAAGGGCTTGAGCTGCATGGTGGTGAGCATGCCCTTGTAGGTGATGGTGCGGGCGGACAGGGACGCGAAGTAGATGCCCACCTCATGTTCCACACGCTTACGGATGCGGAAGGTCTTACGATCGAGTTCGATGCCACCGAGCTTGCATTCCGGATCGGCCACGATCAGCGTCTTGAACGCCGGCATGCTGGCCAGGGCCTGCAGGCCGAGTCCGTCCGGGATTGGTGGTACGACGCGCCATGCGAGCGAACTTCCCGAGGCCCCTTCGCGCACGATCTTGGAAATGGCCTGCTCCCTGCTGGCGGAAGTGGCGATGTCGCGATCAAGAAGGCGATGCCCGCGGCGTAATGACCTTCTTCAGGAAGCTCCACCGGCCGTGGCACGCATGAATTCGTCGGGCATACTCATGAGAATGCCTGCGCGCCGTCGCCCGTGTTCTCCCTCGGCGCCGGCGCCACGATGTTCAGATTGACCAGCACCTCGATGGCGTCATCGACGATCTTGCGTTCCGGACGCTTGTTGAGGGTGGTGACCATACCCACGCCGCAAGCATCATGCTCGGCTCCAGGATCGTACATACCTTGGGAATCATGGATCGTCAGATCTAACGGGGCGTGGAAAGTCACCGAAACCACCTTCAATGTTTTTGGGCAAGAAAAGTCTTGCGGTTCTTTAATGCGTGGTTTAGAATACCGCGCCAGTATGTCAGCAACGTTGCACGTGTCCATATAACGAATGGCTATTTTTGTCAATGCCTCGCAGAGGATTTAGCCCATGAACGCATACTTCGCATGTCATGCTCATGCGCACGCACTTCACTTATGCTCATTAACCCGGTCAGTCCAGTGTTTCCAACAGCTCCGTGATGATGGTGTCGTTGAGCAGTCGGCCTCGCAAAGTGGGTATGGCGCGGCCATCAAGCATTGTGATCAGCCCGTCGTGTTCAAGCTCAATCCATTTTTGTTCAGGAATCAAGTGGCTGGGAATTGTCTGGTGTCGAGTCCTTCACGAATGCGCAGGCCCAACATGATGGTCTCTTCGATGTCCTCGGCGGCAGTGATGCGTTCACTGCCGGCCCATGGCACATTGCCCTCATTGATGGCGGTGCCCACAATCGCGGATGCGCGATATGTTTGTGAGCGCAATCCTTTGCCGTCTTGCAATCGCCATAATGCGAATGCGCACCGGGACCGAGACCGGCCCAATCGACGTTCCTCCAATAGCCAAGGTTGTGTTGCGACTCGTATCCGGGACGAGCCCAATTGCTAATCTCATACCATTCGAGGCCGGCTTCGGTGAACATCGTGTCGGCGATTTCGTATTTGTTCGCTTCGTCGTCGTCATCGTCCGGTCTCGACAACGCCCGCCGCGATCCGTCGTCCCATTTTTCGTATTCGGCGCGATGGTGAGCGCATATGCGAAATATGGTTGACGCCCAAATCGATGGCGGTGCGGACGGATGTGCGCCAATCGTCAAAGGCTCTCCCCCGGAGCGCCGTAAATCAGATCCACGCTGGAACGCATGCCTGCTGCATTGGCCGCTGCGATTCCGGCGGCGACGTTTTCCGGCGTATGCGTACGGTCGAGCGTTGCAAGCACATGCGGTACCGCGGATTGCATGCCGAAGGAAATACGATTGAAACCGCCGTCTGCGAGTTTCTTTCACATAGTCGGCATTCACCGTGTCGGGATTCGCTTCGGTGGTGATTTCCGCGTCATCGGCGATGCCCCATGTGGCGCGTACCGCATCCAGCATGGCGACCAAATCGCTTGCCTTGAGTGTGGTCGGCGTACCGCCGCCGAAGAAGACGGTTGCCACCTTCGGCTCGTTGATACCGTGCGTTGTCTGCCAATCGCGGACAATCGCCATTTCGCGGATAACCATGTTCGCGTAGTTGCCGCGTGACGCGCCCGCGCCCATGTCCACGGCCGTGTAGGGTGTTGAAGTCGCAATAGCCGCAGCGACGTAAGCAAAACGGAACATGAATGTAGATTTCGAACGTCACGAAAGGCTCAACCTTTCGGACTTCTGCGCGGCGCGAATCTTGTCTTTGGTGTCGCGGTCGTTGCCCGCTCGCCGGTGGACAGGGCTGCGATGAACGCCTCCTGCGGCACCTCCACATGGCCGAGCATCTTCATGCGCTTCTTGCCAGCCTTCTGCTTTTCGAGCAGCTTACGCTTACGGGAGATGTCGCCGCCGTAACACTTGGCGAGCACGTCCTTGCGCAGGGCGCGGATGGTTTCGCGTGCGATGATTCGAGAACCGATGGCAGCCTGGATGGGAATCTCGAACTGCTGGCGCGGAATGAGCTCACGCAGCTTCTTGGTCATCATCACGCCATAGCTGTACGCCTTGTCACGGTGCACGATGGCGCTGAACGCATCGACTTTCTCGCCTTGAATAAGGATGTCGACCTTCACCAGATCGGCGGACTGTTCGCCATCCTCGTGGTAGTCGAGCGACGCATACCCCTTGGTACGGCTCTTCAGCTGGTCGAAGAAGTCGAAGACGATTTCGGCGAGTGGAATACGGTAATGCATTTCCACACGGTCGGCGGAAATGTATTCCATGGTGCCCATCTGGCCACGGTGGTCTTGGCACAGGTCCATCACCGCACCGATGAAATCCTTCGGCGTGATGATGTCGGCGGCAACCATCGGTTCGACGATCTTCTTGATCTTGCCTTCGGGGAATTCGCTCGGATTGGTGACGCGATGCACGGAATTGTCTTCCGCGGTGACCTCGTACGGCACGTTCGGCGCGGTGGAGATCAGGTCAAGGTCGAATTCGCGGCTCAAACGTTCGGTGACGATCTCCATGTGCAGTAAGCCCAGGAAGCCGCAACGGAAGCCGAAGCCCAACGCCACGGAGGTTTCCGGTTCGTAGATGAGGGCCGCGTCGTTGAGCTTTGAGTTCTTGTAAGCGCCTCGCGCAGTTCCGGATATTGCGCGTTGTCGATTGGGAACAGGCCGGCGTAGACCATTGGTTGCGGATCACGGTAGCCTTCGAGCGGCTCGGTAGCCGGATTTATGGCGGAGGTGATGGTGTCGCCCACCTTGACTGGCTGACGTCCTTCGCCCGGTGATCACATAGCCGACCTCTCCTGCGCCAAGCGCCTTGGTGGGCATCATGTCGGGGCTGATCACGCCGATTTCGATGGGGTCATGCGTCATGCCGATACCCATCATGCGTGCAAAGCTCGCGCGATTTCAGTTCACCGTCGACCATACGAATGAGTGACGATGCCACGATAGGAGTCGTATACGGAGTCGAAAAATGAGCGCGCGGGCAGGCGCGTCCGGGTTGCCCGTCGGCGCGGGCACTTCGGCGACGATACGGTCGAGCAGGTCGGCCACGCCTTCGCCGGTTTTGCCGGACACGCGCAGCACGTCGGACGGGTCACAACCAATCAGGCCGGCGATTTCCTCGGCATGCTTGTCGGGTTCGGCGCTGGGCAGGTCGATTTTGTTGAGCACGGGGATGATGGCCAGATCATGGTCGATGGCCATATACAGGTTGGACAGCGTCTGCGCTTCAATGCCCTGCGTGGCGTCGACAAGCAGCACCGCACCCTCGCATGCGGCCAACGCTCGGGACACCTCATAGGTGAAGTCCACATGGCCGGGGGTATCAATCATGCCGAGTGTGTATTCGGTGCCGTCAACCGTCCACGGCACGCGCACGGCCTGCGATTTGATGGTGATGCCGCGTTCCTGCTCGATATCCATGCGGTCGAGGAAGCGATCGCGCATCTCGCGCTCCGGCACGATGCCACTCAACTGCAGAATACGGTCCGCCACCGTTGATTTGCCGTGATCGATATGCGCGATGATGCAAAAGTTGCGGATCAACGACTGATCGGTGTACCCGGGCTGATTATGCTGTTGGCCCACGCCATCCTCCTCTGGAAATATTCGACGCAAACGATTCTAACTGGTAGTGTCGGCATGTCCTTCCGCGACACTCTTATACGCATTGGCGATTTATCCGCGTGCCATGTTATCATCATCGTTTGTATGTCCTTATAGCAAACGTCGTTTGGAGAAATAGTGGCAAACATCAAGTCGCAGAAGAAGCGCGTTCTCACCAACGAGAAGGCGCACAAGCGTAACGTGGCCGTGAAGTCCAGCCTGAAGACTGCCGTTCGCGCCACCCGCGAAGCCATCGCCGCTGGCGATAAGGCCGCCGCCCAAGCCGCCTACAAGGTCGCAGCCCAGAAGCTCGACAAGGCCGCCGGCGCTGGCGTGATCCACAAGAACCAGGCTGCCAACCGCAAGTCCGGTCTCGCTGTGGCCATCAACGCTCTCTTGAGTTTTTCGTAACTCACAGTTGTAAGAAGCCCCGCAGTGAAAAACCCCCTGCGGGGGCTTCTTCTTTTTACATTTCGTACTCTGTTGAAAATGCTCACTTACGCTTGATATCGTCATCATTCCGATCGGGATGGATGACCGGACGTTTGAGATATTTGGCTTCGCTCGGCAGGTAGGTGTTATGCCTGGCCAAAGCCCCCGGCAATTGAATGTCGAAAAACACGGAGATAAGCCGCATGGCCACCATCAGCACCACAATCAGCACATCAAGCACGACTTCGGCGGGAAAACTGACGATTCCCTCGTTCACTCCTTTACATACGAGTACCGTCAATACGCATCCAACGGCTGAAGGCACCGCGTACCAATGCTTGTCGCGGATCACCATGGGCACCTCGTTGATGAGCATGTCACGGATGAGTCCGCCGCCAAGTGCCGTGAACATGCCCAGGAACACTGCCGTGGTGCCGGACATGTGGTACATCATGGCTTTGGATGCCGTTGACGGCGTAAAGACCCAATGCCAGCGCGTCCAATGACAGCATGGACCATTTGAGCTTGTCGACTTCGGGATAAATGATGGCTACGGCCACAGCTGCGAGCAGTGCGGTGATCACCAGCCCTTTGTCGGAGACGCCTGCGGGAGGAAGCGCTCCGAGCAGCACATCACGAATGATGCCACCACCCAATGCGGTGAGCCATGTGGTGACGAGAATCGCAAAAATATCATAGCCTTTGCGTACGGCGGCGAGCCCGCCGACCATGCCGCAGCAGAAGGTCGCCAGATATTCGATACCTATGAAGAAGCCGTTGCTTTCCAGCGCCACTTCCATGGCCACTCCCCCTCCCTCACATATTTCTTTTCCAACCAGCTGTTAAAAATAGCACAATATGGGGCAAGAGCTGCAATAAAAGAGCCGGAGGGCGGCACGCAATACTGTGTGCACTCATGTGAATTGCCTGAAGCACGCGCCACCCTCCGGCGGCCATTACAGCTATATGTCAGCTAATAATCGCTAACGGGAAAATCAGCAGAACCTTCCATCCAGTTGTGTGGGTCTTCGATCTCGCCAAGCTGGATGCCGAGCAGCTGGTTGCGCAGTGCGAGGGTGAACTCGCCGGAACCGCCGTCGGCGACGGTCACATCGAACTTCTCGGACTTGAAGCGACCGATCGGGGTGATGATGGCGGCGGTACCGCAGGCGAACACCTCGGTGACTTCGCCGGACTTGATGTCCTCAAGCAGCTGGTCCAGAGCGATCATGGTCTCGACCACGTCGTGGCCGTTGTCCTGGATGAGCTGGATCAGGGAGCGGCGGGTCACGCCCGGCAGGATGTTGCCGTGCCGTCAGGGACGGGTTTCCACGTGGCCGTCCTGTGCACGACCATCATGTTCATGCCGCCAAGCTCCTCAAGGTAAGGTCTTGGTGGCGGCGTCGACGAAGCACACCTGCTGGCAGCCGTGGTCGATGCCGGTGTACTCACCAAGCAGGGGGATGCGGCCACCGCACTTGGCGAAACCAGTGCCGCCAGGGCCGGTGCCGGAACCACTTTGTCTCCTCAACCCAGATGCTGACCGGCTTCACGCCGCCCGGGAAGTACGGGCCGGACGGGGGGGAGGCGATCACGCACACCATCTGCGGAGCGCGCACGCCAAGGAACGGCTCGGAAGCGAACATGAACGGACGCATGTGACAGCGTGATTCGCGACGGACGGAACCCAGTTCATCGCGCTTGACGAGGGCGGCGACAGAGCCGATGAAGTCGTCGATCGGCAGCTCCGGCAGGTACAGACGCTTGGCGGAGTTCTGGAAACGCTCGGCGTTCGCATCCGGACGGAACAGCCAAGCGGGAGCCGTCGGCGTGACGATAGCCTTCAGACCTTCGGAAGCATTCCTGGGCATGTAATGCAGAACAGATGCGCCTGGGTCCATCTTCAGCGGCGCGTACGGCTCGATGCGGCGGTCCGACCAGCCTTCACCCTTGGTCCAGGTCATGTGGGCCATGTTGTCGGAGAAGACCTGACCGAAAGCCGGCTTGTCGATGAGGGACTCACGCTTGGCGTCGGATGCCGGGTTGTCGTTCGGGAGCACGGTGAACTGTTCGGCGAGTTTGTCAAGCTCCGCCGGATCGTGATGATTCTGTTCAGTCATTCTTTACTTCTTTCTAGTTGCAATCAGCCGCCCGAAGGCGGCCAGCGGTTGTTGTTGTTTCCAGTGCTTGTGGCACCGGGTTCTGTAAAAGTACTTTCTCACACCATAAACGCTTTCGATAACCGGCGTTCGCGATATGAGATAGCAAGAAACATAAGGAAACGCAAAGGTCCCCACGTGTTTTACACACAGGGACCTTGTACTACCGATATGGCAGGCATATCGGAATCAAATCGCGAGCAACGCTCTCACTCAGCGTCAGCAGCCGGAGCGGCAGCGGCGTCAGCAGCGGAGCAAATCCTCCTCCGGAGCAGCGTCTTCCGGAACCTCAACGGTGACGACGGACTCTTCCGGATCCTCGATGTCGAGCACGACGCCTTCCGGCAGCACGACGTCCTTGGCGAACACCTTGGAAAACCGTCGGTCAGGCCGTCAACGTTGACCACGATCTTCTCCGGCAGGTTGGCGACATCGGCGCGGACCTTGAGCTCCTGGATGTCGACGAATGCGACAGCAGCGCCCTTCGGGGTGCCTTCGACGAACACCGGCACCTCGACGTCCGATCTTCTCGCCGGCCTTGACCTCGTAGAAGTCAACGTGCTCGACGATGCGCTTCACCGGGTTGCGCTGAACATCCTTGACGACGGCCATCTTGGTCTCGTCGCCGTACTTGATGGTGAACAGAGCGTTGGTGTGACGCAGGGACAGGGTGGTCTCCTTCATCGGCAGCTGCACGAAGACCGGATCCCGCCGCCGGCGTACACGGTGGCCGGAATGAGGTTCGCGACGCGCATGCGGCGGGCAGCGCCTTGCCGAACTCGGTACGGGCAGCGCCTTCAAGAGTGATGGTGGTAGCCATAATCAATATCTCCTTGATACATCGTTCTTATGTTTCGGCGCACCGACGAGCCGCATAAAAAACCCAAGGAGTTTCATATCATACGCCAAGTCGATAACGGAGGCGGAACCTCCCTCGCCAAGACAACAGTTATCTAGTATACATGGTGCGCTGACATTTCCCGCAATCAGAGGGAGCAAGGTGCATAAAACGCGGACTATGCGCAAACCCACGTACAATCGTAGTCAGACAAGCACCAACCAGTGGTAAGGAATCAGAAAATGGCAACGACGCATGACCATTCCGCGCTCATCCGCAACATTCAGCTCGCGACTGGCGTCACGACCGTCGCAGCGACGGGATTGCTCGCGGCGTCAGCACATATGCTGTTCCGCTTTGCCATCGACACGCAGTGGAAGCATTCCATTTTCCATCAGGCGCTGATCGCTCCGGATCGCGAGGGAAAGATGAACCAAGGCGAGGCCAAAGAGGCCGAGCAATGGTTTTCCGAAACGAAACAGCCGGTATCCATCACCAGCCGCGATGGGCTTAAGCTGCATGGCTGGCTCTTTCGATCCGGATTGCATCGACCCGACGCCGCATATATATGCCATCTGCGTGCATGGCTATACCGGAGCCCCTGAAGAACAAGCCAAATGGGCACACCGCTATGCCCGCATGGGCTTCACCGTCCTCGCACCATCCCAACGGGCCCAGGATCTGAGCGAAGGACGATATGTAGGCATGGGATGGTTGGAGCGCAATGATCTGCTTGATTGGATACGGCTGATTGTGGATAGCGACGATCAAGCACGCATTCTCCTATTCGGAGGATCCATGGGAGCCACGACGGTGATGATGACGACCGGCACGCCGGAACTGCCACAATGTCATCGCGGCAATCGCCGAAAAGCGGATACACTTCCGCCCGCATGGAATTCATAGACAGCGCGCGAGGCATGTTCCACATGCCAAAGCTTCTCGCCTCGGCATGTGTGGACGCGGCGGGTCTGATCTGCAAAGCGCCGTGCCGGCTATGATTTCACCGAAGCGTCCTGCATACCGTCATTGCGGCATACGGTCATTCCGATGCTGTTCATCCATGGAGGAAAGGGACCGCATGGTCAGCCCACGTTTCCTCGACATGAACTACAACGCCTGCTCCAGCATCGACCGCGAACGTCTGCTGGTTCCGGACGCCGATCATATGGAAAGCTCCGCCGTGGATCCGAAACGCTACTGGGACACCGTATACGGATTCATCCGTCGTTCATTCAAGATCTGACAGCCGAACCCCAAAAAATATAAGCGGTAATGGAAACGCCTCCGGCGAAAGATGGCGCCCTCACCGCCCGAAGTTCTCAAGACATGCCCGATGCCCGTTCCGTCAGTGCCGTTCTCCCGGATTGCATATCTGCATGGCGACGCCATCCTCCATAATATGGAATCCATGCTTCTCATAGAACGTGGCATTCTTGCTTTCCTCAGGCATAACCTCGATATACAGGTAATCGTGGTACCGCTGCTTGACCATGCCGACAAGATGTCCGGCAATGCCGCGCCCTTGGTATTCAGGATCGACCAGCACATAGTGCATGTATGCCACCATCTCCGTGTCATCAAGCACTCGCACCAGACCCACCAGACGTTCCGCCATCCCATGCGCTGAATACGGTGGATGACCCCATCAACGCCTTATGCAACCGTTCAGGATATTGACCGGACACCCAGCCGACTGAAAGAAACAGTCGCTGGGTCTGTTCCTTGGTGAATTTCTTTTCATCCGTATATGTGATAACCATATGGCAAGCATAGAATTGCCGGTATGAAACCGTCTCCTTCTATCTTTGCATACGAAACACAAGTGTCTCGGCCACTCCCCTCATGTATCGAAAGTGCGCGGAGCCCACGTACATAATCTGAAAGACGTCGACATCGACATCCCGCTCAACAGCATGGTCGGCATAGCCGGAATCTCAGGCTCAGGAAAAAGCTCCCTCGCGCGCTTGGCGTGCTGTACGCGGAGGGATCACGACGCTATCTGGAAGCGCTATCGACCTATACAAGAAGACGTATGACCCAGGCAAGCCGCGCAACCGTCGACGAGGTGCGTCATATTCCGGCGGCATTGGCACTGCATCAGCGTCCATCAGTGCCTGGAGTCCGTTCCACGTTCGGCACAATGAGCGAACTGCTCAACAGTCTGCGCCTCCTGTTCTCCCGGATCGGATCGCACGTGTGCGAACACTGCGGAGCACGCAACCAACCACGATGAACGTTGCCGCCGAGCTTCCGATGCATTGCACGTTCTGCGGCGGACTCATGCATCCGCCATCAGCGGAGGATTCGCATTCAACGCCGCGGGCGCGTGTCCGACATGCTCAGGCACCGGAATCATGAGGGAAGTCGACCGTTCCGCCTTGGTACCGGATGAGTCGAAAAGCATTGACGAGGGAGCCGTGCTGCCGTGGGGATCGTTGATGGGATTTGATGAAGCAGTATGCCGGGGCCATGGGAGTACGTACCAACGTACCGTTCAACCAACTCACCGAACAAGAACGAGATATCGTGTTCGCCGGCCCAGCCATCAAGAAGCACATCCTATACAAGCCGAAAAAAGGCGACGATTTCGCCGAACTCGACTTCACGTACTACAACGCCGTATACACCGTGGAGAACGCCCTCACCAAAGCCAAGGACGAAAAAGGGCTTAAACGTGTTGCGAGGTTCCTCAAAGAGCGTCCCTGCAGCGATTGCGGAGGGACCAGACTTTCCGAACGCGCCCGCCAGCCACGTATCAGAGACATCAATCTGGCTCAGGCAACCGCGATGTCTCTGGACGCACTCGTTTCCTGGGTAGGGTCCGTGCCGGAATCGCTGGAACCACATATGCACACCATGGCGAGCGCCATCTGTGAATCGTTCCTCAATACGTCACGGCGTTTATTGGAACTCGGTCTCGGGTATCTGTCCTTGGACCGCGCCGGAGCCACGCTGTCCACCGGCGAGCGCCAACGCAGCTTGCCCGCGCCGTGCGCAATCGCACCACAGGCGTGTTATATGTGCTGGATGAGCCGTCGATTGGGTTGCATCCCGCGAATGTCGACGGACTGCTCGGTGTCATGCGTGACCTGGTGGCTGATGGCAATTCCGTGGTAGTGGTCGATCATGACACTCGGGTGCTGGCCGAAACCGATTATCTCATCGAGATGGGGCCAGGTGCCGGCGCAAAGGGCGGTCAGGTGATTGCGCAGGGAACGGTGCCGCAGGTGATTGATACCCGCGAATCGCGCATCGCGCCGTTCCTTGCCCAGGGTGGCAACGTTCATGACCGTGTGCGTGACAACATTGACGCCCATGAAATCTTCTCCGCAGGACGAATTCATATGGAAACCGACCGTCTGCATACCGTCGGCCCGTTATCGGTAGATATTCCCCGTGGACGGCTGACCGCCGTAACAGGGGTATCCGGTTCCGGCAAGACGACGATGGTACTGGAGATGTTGATGCCCGCTTTGCAGTCGCGGATCGACAGGTCGCCGCGCAGCCGACGCAGGTGCGGCCTCGAGGCGGACGGTGTGTCCAAGGCACATCTTATCGATGCCACGCCTATCGGTGCGAACATACGTTCCACCGTCGCTACATATTGCGGCGTCCATGACGATCTTCGACGCGCGTTCGCAAAAACAGATGCTGCGCGGACCATCGGTCTGAAAGCGGGGGCATTCTCCTATAACACTGGCAAGCTGCGTTGCGCGACGTGCGACGGCACGGGATCGATTTCGCTCGACGTGCAGTTCCTGCCTGACGTCGATATCGAATGCCCGGCATGCCATGGCTCGCGGTATTCCGATGCAATCGCCGAGCTGAAGCTCCCCTGCACCGACGGAGTGGCGTATTCGATGCCGCAGTTAATGACAATGACCGTCGACGATGCCATGCCTGTCTTACGAGATGTCAAACCGATCCAAACGAAGCTTGCCACGTTGCATGAATTGGGTTTGGGCTATCTTGCGTTGGGCGAGCCAACTCCCGCGCTGTCGGGCGGTGAGGCCCAGCGTTTGAAATTGGCCAGCGAGATGGGGCGGAAACAGCATGATGCGGTATTCGTGTTCGATGAGCCGACAATCGGCTTGCATCCGCTTGATGTTCGCGTGCTGCTGCACGTGTTTGATGAACTTGTAGCGAATGGCGCGACGGTGGTCGTCATCGAACATGATTTGGACGTGATTGCCAATGCGGACTATGTGGTGGATATGGGACCGGGCGGCGGTGAAGCAGGCGGACGCGTAGTATGCGAGGGAGCGCCTTCGGATCGCCGCATGTCCGGAAAGCGTCACTGACGATACCTACAATCGTCAGCAATGCTGATATTGTCCCATCTTCGGGCATCTGCAGTCAGTCTGATGATGGGACAGGCAGTTCCCGCCATGCTTGAAGATGATGCAGCGCACGTACGATGTTGCATTGATCAAGTAACGTCCCTTCAGCGGCGCACATGGTGGGATACCACATGCGATGGCGGAGCGTGGCTTGTTTGCCAGTACCTTTGATGAGTTCGCCTTCATCAGAGGCATATTGAAAATGCAGATGACTGAGCAGTCCCCCGTGTCTGAGCACGGAGCGTTCAGGCATGGGCTCCATCGCGATGAGCACGGCGAAGGGATCGGAGGCACCGGCATCGCTAGCGTGGAACACACATAGCAGGGTTTGCCTTCCAGCCCCTTGTCGTGCACATGATCGAGCCGATATTCATGTGTTGTGATGGGGGTGCGTTTTTCGTCCAGCCAAGTCAGGTTAAAGCCTGCGACAGCATCATCGTCGCCAACTGCGGACGGCTGCTCGATATGCCATCCACCAATGCGGAATCGCCACTCCTTGCCCGAGGTTTTGCAGGCTTTTGCCCAGAAGCGTCGCATCGCCGAGCATCATGATCGCGAACAGCGGCTTGGATCGCATGGCTTTCGTCGAATCCTTCCAAGCCCGGTCAAGGTTCGGGTCATGATTGTTGATCAAATGTTCGAAGCTAATCCAGTCTCCCAGCCAATCGTTCACATTGAAGTCCATGCCAGACGATCCTCTTCTTCTCCCTGTTCGTTATGCAGTTCGTCTTCCAGCGCTATGATGCGGTCGCACCATAGCGCTGCAAGCTCATAATCATGTGTTACGACCAACACCGCTTTGCCACGGTCCGCGAGCTTTCGCAGAAGTCCCGCCGACTTGGGTCATATGCAACCGGTCCAGTCCGCTGGTCGGTTCGTCCAAAACAATGAATCGCTTATCGCTCATCAAAGCGCAGGCTATAGCCAGCCTCTGCTTTTGACCGCCGGATAAACTCATCGGGTGGCGCTGCACGGAATCCAATAGGTCGAGGTCTCGTAGCACAGCATCGCATCGGTCACGCACAGCGTCATCCATCCCATCAAGTCCCAGTAATGCCTCTTCCCGAACACTATCGGAGAAGAGCTGGTAATTGACGTCCTGCATGACGAGAAATCCGGCACGAGTCAAAGCGCCGCGGCTCGCTTTCGTCCCATTCAATAATAGCACCATGCCGTTCAACGGAGCGGCAAGACCGCATAGCGTACGTGCCAAAGTGCTTTTGCCAACCCCGTTCGACCCCATAAGGCCAAAGAATCTCACCCTCGTGAATGTCGAAATCGGGAATATCACGTGCGAATACGGGTGTCTTGCGGCCTAGAAGTCCCCGCTTTGTATGGCCTACACTCAGGCCGCGCACACCAATGACGACCTGTCGCTTGTCCTCGTCGGGCGCAATGCCTCCATGTTGGAGTTTACGATGCACGGCAAGCCTGTATGGTCTGTCATCGAGGGCGCGCAATCCTAATGCCGCGACGCGCTGTTCGGACATCGCCAGAAAATCGGACGCCTCATATTCACCGAGAATCGTACCGTGATCGAACACTATGAAACGGTCCGCTAAATCCGCGCACCATGCAAGACGGTGTTCGGCAATGACGATGGTCATTCCATCAGCTCTCAATCGGGAGACCATGTCATGCAGCCTGCGAATCGCCACCATATCTAAATTACTTGTCGGCTCATCCATAACGATGAGTCCAGGAGCCAACATGGTCGATGCCGCGACAGCAAGCTGTTGCTTCTGGCCACCTGAAAGCGTCATGATCCTACGACCTAATAGATGCCTGATGTGAAACTGCTCCGCGACATCATGCACGCGTTGCCGAATCCGCGCGGGAGACATGCCCGTATTCTCGCAGGGGAATGCCAGCTCATCGGTGGAATCAGCATTGAAATACTGCGTCTTCGGATTCTGGAATACGCTGCCCACCTGTCCCCACATAGCTTTCCACAGGAGCCAATCCGGCGCGGATTCCGCACGTCATATGCGGATGCCCCTGCAATCATCGCCGGAATAGAAACCAGGTATCAGACCATTGAGCAAACGTGTGTACGTGGTTTTGCCACAGCCGTTTGTCCACATAAGATGACAATCTCGCCTTTGCGGTATGGCACAGCTGATGTCATTCAGCGCATTGACCTCAGCAGCTTCATCAGCATGATATGCGAATGAGCACCGTTGCGTTCATGCGACTATCCGATTGATATCACTTCCGATACTCACCATGCTCCTCCAATGCCCAATGCCAGAGGAACCGTGCAGATGACCATCCATGCCCAATCAATGCCATGCATGCGGATTTCGGTATGACATGTATGAGGCCCGCGAATGCCGATTCCTTTGGTCAGTGCGGCTACGGACAAATCCTGGGCGATGCCACGTAATGCCATCGCGTCACGAATCTGATGGTAATCGTCATGGATTGCCGGGAAGAACCGGATGCACACCACACATGGAATCACAATCGTCTCCGGAATGCGCATGCGCCGCAGGGCACACACGAATTGACTGGCCGTAGTCGTGGTGAATGCGTATATGCCGGCAATCAGACAAGGCATCATCATCCGGATGCCGACACAAAGCAAACCAAGCATATGCAACCAGCTGCTGCCATCGTCAAGCGTCGATGCCCAAGTCCCCATAGTAGCAATACATAGAATGCAACCGGAACGTACCGCAGCCGCCCATCGTCCCGCGCCGAACAGTGGCAGAAGAAGCAGCAACACCGTAAGCGACTCCACAACCACGTCGACATGGAAGAACAGCAACAGGTTGGCCAATGCCACTAGGTACAGTTTGGTTCTTGGGTCCAGGGCCATCAGATGATGCCGGCCTTCGCAAAATGCTTCTTCAGCATACGCTGCCCAAACCAGCCTCGAGCGAGCAACGCCATACCAGTATCGCTATCATGGCAATGAAAAACGTGCCGGTATCGACATGTGCGAACACACCATCGATATGGGGACGAG
>VOFK01003591.1_pt1 | contig 16308 bp, 26 predicted proteins | sample 5384121 | NCBI WGS metagenome assembly VOFK01 (sample SAMN12384730, study PRJNA508395) | human gut metagenome | isolation source: healthy gut J | host: Homo sapiens
TTTTTTTCAAATTTATCTCCTTTCTGATATCCTTATTGCTTAATAAAAATAGCATTGATTTTGTTTAAAATGCATAATGATTTTGTAATTTACTAAAAAAATATTGCTACTAGTGCAAATGTGTGTTATAATTATATGCAGTTATATTTTTGTATATGAAACGAGGTTGAAAAAAATTTATGAACTATAAATTTTCAGATAAGGTTTCAGGACTTCAGGCGTCTGCTATCAGAGAAATTCTGAAGTTTACGGCAGATCCGGAGGGTTATTTCCTTTGCAGCCGGAAATCCTGCACCGGAGGCTTTCCCACAGAAGAAATTGCACGTATTTCAGCAGATATTCTAAAGAATGATCCCGTTCTTGCTTTGCAGTACAGTATTTCGGAAGGATATCCTCCGCTGAGAAATCTTCTGAAAGAAGATTTGGAAAAGAAAGGCTGTTTTGATCCTGATACCGACGATCTTATCATTACTTCAGGCGCACAGCAGGCAAATGAATTGTCATGTAAGGTTCTTTGCAACGAGGGCGATACGTTGATCTGTGAATCACCAAGCTTTATCGGTTCGCTGAACGCTTTCCGTTCTTACAATGTAAATCTTAAGGGAGTAGAAATGGAAAAGGGCGGCATTAAGCTTGATGTTCTGGAAGAAGTATTGAAAACTTCCGCCGGACAGAAAATGATTTATGTTATACCGAATTTCCAGAATCCTACAGGGGATACTATGACTCTTGAAAAGAGAAAAGGTCTGTATGAACTGGCTTGCAAGTATGACGCTGTAATTCTTGAGGATAATCCTTACGGAGATCTGAGATTCGCGGGAGAACATATTCCGTCAATCAAGAGCATGGATACCGAAGGCAGAGTTATTTATTCCGGAACCTTTTCAAAGGTACTTGCTCCGGGACTCAGGGTCGGCTATGTATCCGGTCCCTAAGGAAATTATACAGAAAATTATTGTTTGCAAACAAGTTGCAGATGTCCATACTACTATATGGTCACCAGGTTTTATGTTACCGTTTTATGTCAGAATGTAATCTCGATGAGCATTTTACGGGACTTCGTGAAATTTATAAGAAAAAATGCGGACTTATGCTTGAAAATATGGATAAATATTTTTCAAAGAAAGTCAGCTATTCAAAGCCTGAGGGCGGCTTGTTTATCTGGGCAACGCTTCCGGAAGACAGCAATATGATGGATTTCTGTACAAGAGCCGTAAGAGATTATAAAATCGCAGTTGTACCGGGTACGGCATTTATGATAAATGAAACAGATAAAACAAATTCCTTCCGCTTGAATTTCTCAACCCCGACTGACGAGCAGATCGTAAAGGGAATAGAAATTCTCGGAAATATGACAAAAGAAATACTTGATTAATTTAATATCAGAAAGGAAAGAATAAAAATGGCTAAAAAACGTTCAATACTGGACAGATAGACTGCATCTCAGAAATATATTGTATCAAGAGGCAAAAGCTCTTACGTTTCCGGCATCACCATTCAAAAAAAGAACTGAAAACGACGAGGTATACGGCGCTGTTATCGATATGCCAATGTCGCCGACTGTTCTGTCGACACTGGTATGCTTCGTAAACGGTGCTGCAAACCTGTATTTCAATCTGGGCGGCGAATATGTAAACGCTGCGGCACGTTACAGAGGCGTTGCACAGGCTTCATTTGATTTTATTAAAAATGCGACAGCATGTCTTGACTGCTGTGAAAAAACTACAAAATTTGATATGCCAACAGCTGGCAAAAATTTTGTATATCTTCTTACTAAAGACGGAGTATATAAAACAGAAATTTCGCCTAATGCAATTCTAAGGAAGCTGAAAGCAAGAAAAAACTGCATTATTATTATCAGAGAGTAATGGCTGAACTCAGAACCGCACAGCTTAAGGATCAGGTCGCCGGTATAAGCGATGGGTATATTTCTGCAAAAAAATAATTGAGAATATTAACAGATTTGATGCAGAAAAATACGCATATTTCAATAAAATTGCCAAACTTGCAAAAAAACTATTGCAATTTATTAAATTTTGAGGTACTATAATAAAATACTGGAAATCGGGTGAAAATATGACTGACTTTAAGTTTAAAGAAACATACGGCTTAGACGATCTGCTTGAAATTATGAAAATTCTCCGCAGTCCGTCAGGCTGTCCGTGGGATATGGAACAGACGCATAAATCAATAAAAAAATGATTTTATTGAAGAGGTTTACGAAGCTATAGAAGCTATAGACCTTGACGATACTGCTTTTGCTTCGTGAGGAACTGGGCGATGTTCTGCTGCAAGTCGTTTTTCACTGCCAGATCGAAAAAAAAAGAAAAGAATAATTTTGAATTCGATGATATATGCGATGAACTCTGCAAAAAATTGATAGTAAGGCATCCTCATGTATTCGGAGAACTGACAGTTTCCGATTCCGGCGAAGTACTGAAAACTGGGATAACATAAAAAAAGAAACTAAGGGACAAAAAACTTATACCGATACGCTGGAAAAAAGCGTTGCAAAGTCCCTTCCGGCACTGATGAGGGCTCAAAAGCTCGGTAAGAGGGCTATGAGGGCAGGTATGGATTTTAAATGTACTGAAGATGCTTTAGAATGTATAAAACTGGAAACTGCCGAACTAGAAGAGGCTGTAAAAAGCGGCGAATCAGAACATATTGAAGAAGAATTCGGAGATTTACTGTTTTCATGCGTTAATACTGCAAGGCATCTGGGATTAGATTCAGAACAAGCACTGACAAAAAGCATCTGAAAAATTTATAAAAAGATTTGCAGAGACAGAAAAATTAGTAAAAGCTGAGCGGAGCTGATATGAAAGCTCTTAGCATAGATGAGCTTGACGTGTTCTGGCGTCAGGCAAAGCAAAATATTTGATTTGGAATCAAAAGAAAAATGGAGGAATTTATAATGACAAAAGCAGAATTAATTACACAGATAGCAGAAAAGAGCGAACTTTCCAAAAAAAGGATTCTGAAAAGGCACTTGCAGCGAGTAATTTCATCAATTACAGAAGCCCTTACAAACGGAGATAAGGTTCAGCTTGTAGGTTTCGGAACATTTGAAATTCGTGACCGTAAGGACAAAGCATCAAAGAATCCAAGAACAGGTGAAAAAGATCATTGTTCCTGCAAAGAAGGCTCCTGCATTTAAGGCTGGCAAGGCACTTAAGGATGCTGTAAACGCATAATTGACGTAAACTTCAGGCAGAGTGTATTCTCTGCCTTTTTTTATTTAAAGGAGAAAATATATGAGATTGGATAAATATCTTAAAATTACACGGCTGATCAAACGCAGAACAATTGCAAATGAAGCGTGTGACGCCGGTAAAATTGTTGTCAACGATAAAATTGCCCGCGCGTCATACGACGTTAAAGTGGGCGATATCATAGAAATCAACATGGGTTCAAAGCCTTTGAAAGTAAAAGTTTTAAATGTTACAGAGTATGCTACCAAAGAAAATGCAGCGAGATAATTATACCGTAATTTCATATAGAAACAAGCTGAAAAACACACTTCTTTTTTTCATTATTTTTTTATTCTGCATATTAAGACAGTATTAGAACAAAATTTCTCTTGACAATTTCTCTAAAAAAGTATAAAATAAATATATCGTATAACTTTGCACAATTATTACTGCGGCTTTTTATGCGGCTGTAATTAAATCATAATTTTTAAACGAACCGGACTTTTATTAATAAAAAAATATAATGTTAATCCGGGTGCGTCGAGTGACATGATAAACTATATTCTTGCATTTGATATGCTTAAGGCAAAGCACCGCAAAATCAGCGGCTTATGACTTCATCTGTACGACAATAATTATGCGGTGCCGCTTTCAATAATAAAAAAAAATATGAATACGATTATGGCAACATTATCCTGCCGGAGTAATACAGTTATTGTACAATTTCTATAACTATATTAAAGGAGGTAATGTGCGGGCAATGAATACTACTGTTGCAATTATATGCTGCATAGCAAAGATTGATAGTCGGGGGCAGCTGTTTCCGGAGTTATATTTTTTCCGTCAGGGAATTGCTTACAGACAAAAACAGGCAGAGTCAATAATGGGCTCCGCAGAAAAAAGAAGCTGAGAAAATTCTGGCAGATGCTGATAAAGAAGCTGAATCAAGAAAAAGACAGCTTTAGTTGAAGCTAAGGACGAAATTCATAAGCTTCGTTCCGATGCAGAAAAAAAATTGGGACAGGCGTTATGAAATTTCACGCCAGGAAAGAAGAATTCAGCAAAAGGAAGAAAGTCTTGATAAAAAGAATGATAATCTTGAACGCAAGGAAGAAACTCTTCAAAACAAAATAAAAAAGGCTGAAGAAAATTTAAAGGAAGCTGAAACAATCAAGAAAAGTCAAATGGATATTCTTGAACGTATTTCAGAATTTACAAGAGATCAGGCTAAGGAATATATTCTGGATATGCTTGACGGTGATTTGGTGCACGAAAAAGCTTTGAAAATTGCCGGATATGAACAGCAGATAAAAAAGACGAATGTGAAGAAAAAAAGCAAGAAGCTATATTTCTCTTGCTATCGCTAAATGTGCCGCTGATCAGGTATCTGAGGCTACTGTATCCGTAGTTCCCCCTTCCTAACGACGAGATGAAGGGAAGAATTATCGGACGTGAGGGAAGAAACATCAGAACCTTTGAAACTCTTACAGGCGTCGACCTTATTATTGACGATACCCCGGAAGCAATTACGCTTTCCTGCTTTGATCATGTCAGACGTGAAGTGGCAAGGATCGCTCTTGAAAAAGCTTATAGCCGACGGTCGAATCCATCCTACACGTATTGAAGAAATGGTTGACAAGGCAAAACGCGAGGTTGAGTACAGAATTAAACAAGAGGGCGAAAGAGCAATTCTGGAAACTAATGTACACGGTATGAATCATGAGCTGGTCAAGCTTATAGGACGTCTCAGATTCCGTACAAGTTACCGACAGAACGTACTTAATCATTCAATCGAAGTAGCGCAGCTTTCCGGTATACTGGCTTCAGAACTGGGAGTAGACGCTAACCTGGCAAGACGTGCGGGACTTCTCCACGACATTGGTAAGGCTCTTACCGCAGAAATTGAAGGCTCTCATGTTCAGATAGGCGTCGACGTCTGCCGTAAGTACAAGGAAAACGCTGAAGTTATCCATGCGATAGAAGCTCATCACAACGATGTTGAACCGAGAACTGTTATTGCCTGTATCGTTCAGGCGCTGACGCTATTTCTGCCGCAAGACCTGCTGCAAGAAGTGAAAATTATGAAAATTACATAAAGCGTCTTGAAAAGCTGGAAGAGATCTGTACTTCATACGAAGGCGTTGACAAGTGTTATGCCGTTCAGGCAGGACGTGAAGTCAGAGTTATGGTTGCTCCAGAAATCATTAATGATGAACGTATGGTAATTGTTGCGAGAAATATTGCAAAACAAATTGAAGATGAAATGGATTATCCGGGTCAGATCAAGGTTAATATGATTCGTGAAAGCCGTGCAGTTGACTATGCTAAATAAAATAATTGCCCTGTGTATGTAAACACAGGGCTTTTTCAGAGGTGAAAAGTATGGCGGAGTAATAGTACATCTGGCAGTTGCAGACGCAACTTTTAAAGAGCTTAATATAAAGAACCTTCCCTATACTACGCTGGAAATGTAGCGCCGGACTGTATTCATTCACGAAAAAATTATCAGCGTGAAATGAAAAAGCATACGCATCTCAGGGACGGTATAAGCGACTGGGATTTTATTCTGCCTGAAAATCTAAAAATTATTTCAAAAGCGTCTGGGCAAATTTCAAAAAGGAATACTGTAATAAGGTTGATAACCAAGAGCTTTATTTAGGCTATCTGACGCACCTTATAACAGACGAAATGTTTATGAGGACAATTCGTCTGCGGTGTGTTGAAGAAGCTGAAAAAGCGGTATTTTGCAGACTGATAAAAAGCTTTTTCGGTTATGATGATGAGAGGTCAACGGCGCCGACACTCTAGCGGCAAAAAATATAAATTTTATCAACGATCCTGTTGAAATGATGAAAAAATCTTACGGCTGCTATATACGGGATTATATAACGGCAAATGAAATGAAAGACGGTATGGAATGGATAATTGATAATTTCTTTTCAGATAAAAACAATTTTGAAGAACCGGCTTTTCTGACTATGCAAATGATTGAGGATTTTATACAAATTGCCGTAAATGAAATTTATAAGAGAATAAACTAAAAAAACCGACGGATCTACCGTCGGTTTTAATTTTTACATTATATTCAGAATTCAAATAATCTTCCGAATGAAACCATATCACTCCTGATATCCATAGGAATTCCACCCAGACTGTTTCCATAGTCAAGCACAAATTCATAAGTCAGGGCAAAATTAATTATTACTGACACAATTGCCGAAATCAAAAAAATATTTTATCAATAATCCGCTTATTTGTTGAATTAATTTTACCGTAAAGCGAGAAAAAGTACTGCAAATGCGCCAAATATCATCTGCCATGCAAAGTCAACAGCATACCTCGGAGTATAACCGTATTCCCAGATCATTGCCATCTGTATCAGAGGTACTAAAATACACCCTGAAACTATTATGACTGCCGCCAGACGTCTGTTAGATTATTTGATCTTTTATAAGCTTTTTACCGCCGAATATATATCCCAAAACAGGTACGGCACGGAATATAATACCCGCTGAACTAAATCCTGCAAGGAAATAATATCCGTTGACCGAAAGCGAATCATAATTGCTTGTCACGAACGGAAATACTGACGAAACCTTTGGTACTGTAAACAAATAATTAATTATTGCTATAAATACCAACGGCAAATGGAACTGTATATGCTGATAATCATAAATGGTAAGGGTATAAGAAATACCAAAATCAAGTATTGAACCAAACCTGAGATAATTATATATCATCTGTACAGAACCTATCAATGCAAAAGGAATCAATGCCGCAAGCAGGAATGTTATGACAGGCTTTTTGTTTGCCTTAAATGTGGGATTTGCCGATGTCTTGACGATTTTCTTCACTCCTGCATATATAAACAACAGTGAAACTATACAATAAAGCGCCAAAGCCGCACGGCATAGTACCGCTATGGACAGAAGAATCGTTGCCACGCAAATATTGGGTCTTGATATTTTTCCCTCGCCGACAACTCCGGAACGAAGCAAAAAGTACATACCGGCTATCAGAAATGCAAATCCGCTGACCTGTGCCAGCTCGTAAAAATTACCTATAGTAATACAATACCACACAAACGACGACGCCTGAACGATTACCAGTCCGCTTACAGCCGTTCTATTGGGGATTTTAGGAAACAGACGTTTCATAAACGCATAATATGCAAGACTTAAAAATATAATACCAATTATACTATATATAAACGTCGCCCAAAGAGACGGGGGAAGTACTTCCCTGTAATCATATGATACGGTAAGAACAGTGTTAATACAGTACCTATACCGTAATAAGAATAATACTTACCATCAAAAAAACAGGTGATCCCAAGGATATGAAACTCCTGCCGCACTTCTCTCTGACAAATCATATGGATTTTCAAGATTCAGCATATCCTGCGATGGAGTTTCAAGAAGACTGACCTGTCCCGCTTCAAAAGCGTCAACCAATTCTTTATTCATCTGATTGGTGTCAGGATGGTCAAACAAGCTGAAAATCATGTCTCCCCTTATCGCTAAAAGGCAAACAGCCGCAGAAACAAATACAAGCGTAACTGCCGCCGCACTCAATTTAAAGGTTTTAGACTGACCGCATGATATTTTCATATACGGACAGAGTGCAATCGTTACAGCGAACATTACAAATCCCAGAATAATAAAAAAATCTCAGCCAGGAAAAGTCAAAAGGTATAGGCTTGTTGACAGAAATTCCTTTAACTGTCACTACACTGTTATCTTGAGCAGAAACTTCAAATTTAATATTTCCCGTCTCGCCGAAATAACTGCATACTATGTATTTGCTTAATTTCGTTACCGTTAATATACTCCAGATTAGAAACATTCCTCATATCCTTACTGGTTTCGTCGCTGTTGTATATTCTGACTGTTCCTCCTATAGAATTTTCGCTTTCAATATCAATGTAAATATTTTTTATTTGATAATTTACATTATTGAATTCTATAGATACCGTTTCTCCTGAATTTACAGTAATAACGTCGGAAGAATTTGCACTGCCGTTTACAGTCGCACGTGATAAAGGCAGTATCATTTCATTAGGCGACGACGGCATAATAAGATTAAACGCTCCGAAATTACAGATAAACGCTTCAAACAACAGTACTGCTGCTGTTCCTGCCGCTATTCCGGTTAGCCATTTTTTATTATTTTCAATAAAGCAAATTATTTTCTTATTTGTTATTTTTCTGTACAATATTTTCGGCAGACCAATAAACAGATCAGCCGCCATTACCGCAATACTCATTGCAGTAAAACCGTTTCCGGCAAAAAAAAGATGCTATAACTGCGCTATTAACTGAACTGCAAATCCGCAAAGTATGACCGCCGATTGTGTTTTTGTCTGAAGCTTTGCCTGTTTTCACTAAAATATACGATAATATTATAATAATAACAGATAACAAACTAAGAATTACTGTCAAAAAACATTGAAAAAGTCCCCCGTCCATTTTATTATATATTTTATTATACTATATATAACATAAAAAGTCCAGCAAAAAGCCGGACTTTTTAATTTAATTACGAAATTATTTACATAATATTCAGAATTCAAACAGTCTTGCGAAGGAAGCCATCGAACGGCGAACATCAGCGGAAATATATATAGGCATACTTCCGTAATCAAAAATATATTCATAAATTAAAGCAAAATTTACTACTACTGATATGACCGCCGAAACAGCAAAAATAAAATACATTACTCTTTTCATTGGTTCGGAAATATGTTCATGCAATACAAACAGAATCGCAAAAAGCGCCGAATATCATCTGCCAAGCAAAGTCAACGGCATTATCTAGGCGTATAGCCATTACCCATACAAGAAACATTTGAATAAACGGAACAATAATACAGCCTGAAATTATTATTATCGCCGCCAGACGTTTGTTGGGATTACTTGACTTTTTTATAGGCTTTTCCGCCAAATACATATCCCAATACAGGTACGGCACGGAAAATCAATCCGCATGCACTAAACGATGACAAAAAGCAATATCCGTTAACTGAAAGTGAATCATAATTGGTTGTTATAAACGGAAATACTGTAGAAACCTTTGGTACAGTAAAAAGATAATTATAAAATGCAATGAGCATGATGGGTATATGAAATTGTATGTGAGTAAAATCATTGATAGTCAAGCTATACTTTATACCGAATTCAAATACAGAACCAAATCTGAGATAATTATATACCATCTGTACAGAGCCTATCAGTACAAAAAGAAGAAGCGCCGCAAGCAGAAATGTTATAATTGGTTTTTTATTTGCCTTGAATGTCGGATTTTCAGATGTTTTTTACGATTTTCTTCACACCTGCATAAATAAACAACAGTGCAACAACGCAGTAAAGCGCCAGAACCGCACGGCATAACACCGCTATTGAAAGAAGAACCGTAGATATACAAATTTTTACTCTTGAAACCTTACCCTTTCCTATAACTCCTGAGCTAAGCAGGAAAAATGCACCCGACATCAGGAAAGCAAAACCGCTGGTCTGTGCAAGCTCATAAATATCGCCTCTAATCATAAGGTACCAAATAAATGAAGACGCTTGTACAATTACAAGTCCTGCTGTTGCTATACCGTTTGAAATTTTAGGGAAAAAATCTTTTGATAAATACGAAGTAAGTCAAGGTTAAAAACACTATCCCTATTATACTGTAAATAAATGACGCCAACAACGAAGAAAAATACTTTCCTGTTATCATATGATACGGCAAAAAACAACGTTAAACAGAACCTATTCCGTAATAGGAATAATACTTTCCTTCAAAAAGTACATGATCCCATAAATATGAAATACCTTTGCTTTGACGCGTCAAATAATCATAAGGATTTTCAAGCTCCAGCGACTCCTGCGGCGGAGTTTCAAGAAGACTTACCTGTCCTGCTCAAAAAAGCGTCGACCAATTCCTTGTTTATCTGATTTGTGTCCGGATTTGAAAATAAATCTGAAAACATATCCTCCCGAACAAACAGCAGTACTGTTCCGATCAACACAAATACTGCCGTTATCACTACAGAACTTATTAAAAGGGATTTTGATTTTCCGCATTCCCTTTTCATCAGCGAACAATATGCAAGAGTTATTAAAAACAACACGCCCGCCAAAATTATAATAAATCTTATCCATGAAAAAATGAAACGGTATAGCTTTATTTACAGAAAAATCTTTCAGTACTACCGTACTTCCATCGGGCGCTTTAACATTGAATTTCATATTTCCGACTTTGCCTGAAAAACTGCATATTATGTATTTACTGTTTTCATTGCCGCCTATGTAATTAAGATGAGCATCGTAACGGTATTCTGCTGTGGTTTCATCAGAATAAGCTATCTCAATTGTACCCTCTCCCGCATCACCGGATAATTCAACATCTGCGTATATTGTTCTCACATCATAATTGATATTAGTGAACTCTATTGATACCGTTTCTCCTGAATTTACAGTAATAACGTCGGAAGAATTTGCACTGCCGTTTACAGACGCACGTGATAAGGGCAGTATCATTTCATTAGGAGACGACGGCATAATAAGATTAAACGCTCCGAAATTACAGATAAACGCTTCAAACAACAGTACTGCTGCCGTTCCTACAGCTATTCCGGTTAACCACTTTTTATTGTTTTCAATAAAAATAAATTATTTTCTTATTTGTTATTTTCCCCGTACAATATTTTTGGCAAACCAATAAACAGATCAGCCGCCATTACCGCAATACTCATTGCAGTAAAACTATTTCCGGCAAAAAAAAAGACACTATAACTGCTATTAACTGAACTGCAAATCCGCAAAGTATAACCGCCGATTGTATTTTGTCCGAAACTTTGCCTGTTTTCACTAAAATATACGATAATATTATAATAATAACAGATAACAAACTAAGAATTACTGTCAAAAGCATTAAAAATCCCCCCACTACGTATAATTATTTTATATTATTATACTATAATAATATAAAAAAGTCCAGTAAAAACTGGACTTTTTGACAGTAATTTAATTTTTTGACTAATTCCTATGCCCGTACACACCTGCATAGCTTTCAAGGGTAATTGAATTTTCTGCATTATACATTTTTATCAGATCTTCTTCCGTAGTATAAACATCTGCGGTATCGCCGCTGCTGCTTGTAAGGTAATCGCCGTACCACAGTCCGAAGAACGACCACAGTGAATTATCACGAATCATTTCATCAATTCCCGGAATAGAACTGCATTCCCCAATTGCCAGAATTTTTCCGCTGTCGGTCACCTGCTTAAGCCACTGATACTGTTCGGAACGGCTTCCGGTATACCATATTAGGTCCCATATATATATCTATAGCCGCAATATGATCCTTTGCTGTCCACCGTATAATCCTCGCTCTGACCATTCCAAATCCAGATAAGGTTGTCAAGCTTGTGATATCCGGTCATACGGTCATACATGAGATCATAAAGCCACTGATACGCTTCCTCACCGTCAGCACCCCACCAGTACCAGCCGCCGCCTGACTCATGCAAAGGTCTCCAGAGAATAGGTATTCCCTCTTCGGCAAGCTCTGAAAATCCTTCTGAAACAGCGTCTATATCCTCTACAAGCTTCAAACATTCCTTAGTGATTTTTCCCTGCTTATAGAGATCCTGTATTTCGGCAATTCCCATTTGAGATATATCTTCGTCTGTCATTGCAGATTTCAGACTGAATTTAGTATCCTTAGCATAAATTGAAGAATCGCTTGACGGAGATTTCCAGTACCACATAAAGCCTACTATACCGCCCTTTTCGTTCCAATCCTTTGCCGCTTTTAATTTCGCTTTCGTCAGGAATACTTCCCTGCGCATAACCGCCTATATCTCCAAAGCGTATAGCAGGATATTTGCCGGTTTTTTATAAATCAATTCCAGCTCTGTATTTTTATAGTTTGATGCATATTGTCCGGTAATAATTTTTTTTACCAAAATTATCATTTAGATATTTCAAAAGTTTTTTTTGTTTCATTAGACGCCTCAGGCGCTACAGGTTCAGTCTGAATCTCAAAATCATTTTCATAAATATTATCATTATTATTGATTTCTATATAATCAATTTCAAAATTATCGCGCCCTGATTAATCTGAATCAAAGCTTCACCTTCGTCCATATACACTCCGTAAAAAGTTACACGTACAAACCTTTCATCCTCGCCGTCGATAACAAACTCACCGATATTGCGGTCATTAACATTGACGGAGCTTGTAACATTGCTGTCAGCGCAACGCATACGGTAATATTATAATGCTGAGACGACGGAATATCGGCAGGTATGACAAGATAATCAGCTGAACCGCCGTAAAAGCCTGTAACGTATCCGTTTCCGGAAAAGCCTTTGCGCTGTTCATCGGTATAAAGACTGCCGTTAAGCTTACAATCCTCTGCTTCTATGGTCATACTGGCTTCTGTGGTATTTATTTCCGGAACCTTCGCAACATATTCAGTAAACGATACAGTTTCTTCTACATATTCAGTAACTTCTTCCGTTGGAGCGTATGCTGAAGAATCGGTTTTATTTAAAGGCTCCTGTGAAATCTCCTCGCAGGCTGTAAACAGTGCTTTGCCATTGACATTATTACCGCAAAGCAGTTATAATTTTTTTTCATGATTTTTTTTTAATTTAACTCCTTATCATATAAATACGTCCCTTTTCAGTATCAAAGGTTATAATACCGTCAGACTGAAGAGCGTTAACGCTCTCTCCATCGCACGAGATACTTACTATTGTATTCGGACGAACAGCGCATTTATTTCCGCAAAGTGATTTTAATTCCCAGCAGTTTTCAGCTTACCGTCCGCCCAATTTATCGAAACTTCAAATCCTCCCTTTGCTCTCAGTCCTCTTATTTCTCCGGTTTTCCATTCCGAAGGAAGCGCCGGAAGAAGGTTAATTTCTCCGCTGTGACTCTGAAGAAGCGCTTCTGTCATTGCAGATGCTCCTCCGAAATTTCCGTCTATCTGGAAAGGTGGGTGAGTATCAAACAAATTAGGGTCAGTAGAGTAAGCAATAAGCTTCTGAAGATTTTCATAAACCATATCGCTGTCGTAAAGTCTCGCCCACATATTAGCTATCCACGCACGGCTCCAGCCCGTATGTCCTCCTCCGTGAATAAGACGTCTTATAAGGGTTGCTCTTGCAAAAAGCATCAGCAAGCTTAGGAGTTTTATACGGCGTGATAAGGTCTGCCGGATGCAGGGCAAAAAGCTGTGAAATATGTCTGTGCCCTATTTCAACCTCGTCGTAATCCACTGCCCATTCCTTTATCTGACCGTATTTTCCCACTTCCGGTTTGGGCAGCTTTTCAAGCATACCTTTCAGCTTATCTGCAAATTCATGGTCGTCATCCAGAATCTCAGAGCTTTTAATAACATCGCTGAATAATACTGTTATGATCTGACTGTCCATAGAAGGTCCCATGCAAAGACTGCCTTTCACACCGCTTTGCGTAAGATAAGTATTTTCAGGAGAAACTGACGGACTTGTCACAAGTCTTCCTTCGTTATCCTCAATCAGATATTCAGTAAAAAATTCTGCCGCTTCACGCATAAGCGGATATTTAGTTTTCAAAAATTCTATGTCCTGAGTGTATTCATAATGTTCAAATATATGCAGGCAAAGCCATGCGGCTCCCAACGGCCATATTGTTGACGCTTTTTACACGTATCCTGCGGAGCAGTATCTCCCCACAAATCAGTATTGTGATGACATACATATCCGGAACAGCCGTACATTTCACGGGCAGTAACACGTCCGGATTCCCCTTATTTTTTTCAATCAGATCAAAAAGCGGTTCATGACATTCCGAAAGATTACAGCTTTCAGCACACCAATAATTCATTTCCGTATTAATATTTACTGCAAATCTTGAACCAAGCTCCGGATTCATATCCTGATTCCATATTCCTGACGGTTTAAGGGCGCGTACCCGGGCGGCTTCCGGAGATCATAAGATATCTTGCAAAAATTAAAATATAGAACCATAAGACCGTTATCATGTATATGGCTGTCACATTCCTTGTCGTCAAAAATCGTCTCCCCCGCATTCTCATAATACGCTCGTCTGTAGGAAGAGAAGAACCCTCGTCACTGTTGTCGTTAAGCTTTAACGATACTCTGTCATATAAAAAGCCTTATAATCGCATTCATGCCTGTACCTAAGCTCGTCGTAACTGCACTCAAGGGCGTATTCTACGTCCATGACAGCGGCTTCCTCATAGGCTTCATCTGTGTAGTAGCTGCTTCTCACGCCAAGCACAAGCGTTACTTCTTCCGCATTTTTTGACAATAAGCCTGCCGCCTTCAGTGCATATCGTACCGCCCTGAGAAAATGCTGACAAAACCGCCGCAAAAAAACAATCCGTCCTTACCGCCCAAACCTCCCGAAAACATTATCATATTTTTTCTTAACAGGACGATTATCATCATAATAACCGTTTCTGCCGTCAAGGTATGCAGAAAGCTCTACAGTACCGTTTTCCGCAGAAATGTGAACAATCATAACATTATCAGGTTCAGATACAAAAACCTCCCGTCTGTATCTTGTTTCTCCCGACAAAAACTCCGTAAATCTTTCGGCCGCATTTTCCAGATCAAGACCTCTTTTGTATTCCTTTGCGTCCGTCAAGCTTCATATCTATATTAAGATTGCCTAACGGCATATAATGACGGCTTTCCGAAGATACGCCCTGTAATTTCCTGAACGCAATTTCCTCTGCTTCGGGAATTCTCTCCTGTTTAAGCAGTTCTCTTACTTCCTTTAACCCCTCGGGTGCGTCCGGATTATTTCTGTTTCTTTTGCCTCCCGACCACACGGAATCTTCATTTAACTGTATAAGCTCATGTTCGGTACGTCCGTAAACCATTCCTCCGATGCGTCCGTTGCCCACCGGAAGAGCGCTGTTAAAAATTTTCCGCAGCATTATTATACCATAACATTGATTCGTTCATAATAATCTCCATTCATACGCTTCTAACATTAACGTCACCTTAAATATTACTATATTTTATCACATTTCCATTAACAATGCAACGTGAAAAAGGTCTTTTTTTTTTTACAATATTTGTAGAATTTAACGATTATTTTACCGTATTTATAAAAATGTTTCCCGACACTAACAAATTTGAAAAATTAATAATTATTGGTTATAATAATTAAAAACAACATTGAATAATGGAGGATACCATATGGAAAAAAGCTATCAGATAACGGGCATGACATGCTCAGCCTGTGCAGGCCGTATTGAAAGAACTCTGAACAAACTTAACGGTGTAGATAAGGCTAACGTCAACTTTGCTGCTGAGAAGCTATATGTCAGTTTTGATGATAAAAACATAAATGAAAGCGAAATAGTGTCTGCCATAAAAAAGCAGGGTATAATATTGCCGGAAAAAACGCAAAGTCTGAAATGCCGGCACACAAAAAGCTGCTGATACGCTTTATCATATCTATGATTTTTACCGTTCCTCTTCTTATTATCAGTATGGGACACATGGTGGGAATGCCTCTGCCGAAAATAATTGATCCTATGGAAAATCCGCTGAATTTTGCGATTATACAGCTTGCGCTTACTATTCCGGTTATGGCTACCGGTTACATGTTCTATTTAAAGGGTATTAAAAACCTGTTCAGACTTAGTCCGAATATGGACAGCCTTATTGCGGTAGGTACTCTCTCCTCTGTAGTTTACGGTATTTTTGCCATTACCAAAATAAAAAACGGTCATGAGCATATGGCTATGGAACTTTATTTTGAATCCGCTGCCGTTATTCTTACCCTTTATCACTCTGGGAAAATATCTTGAATCACTGTCAAAGGGCAAATCTTCACAGGCAATTAAAGAACTTATGGAGCTTTCCCCTAAGATCGCAACTGTAAGAAGAGGCAAAAGGAACTTCAGGTCAAATCTGAGCTTGTACAAATCGGCGATACGGTGGCAAAACCCGGTGAGAAATTTTCCGGGTTGACGGTACTGTGACCCTAGGAACTACCCCCTCTGTTGACGAATCCATGCTAACAGGTGAAAGCATGCCGGTAAACCAAAAAACGTCGGCGACAAAGTCATCGGCGCTACAGTAACAAAACG
>VOFK01000999.1_pt1 | contig 16306 bp, 31 predicted proteins | sample 5384121 | NCBI WGS metagenome assembly VOFK01 (sample SAMN12384730, study PRJNA508395) | human gut metagenome | isolation source: healthy gut J | host: Homo sapiens
TTTTTTAATTTATATTTTTAACATTTTTTTTATAAAAATTAGTATAAAACACAGCATTACGCACATTAAAAACCTTTCTCTATTATTTTTTCGATAAAATTCATGCTAATTGAACTTATTTTTGTTTACTTTTTCTTTAAAAAATATGATATTATATAAAAATAGACATATCTTCACAAATTTCATAAGAAAGGATTTATGTTATAATGAGTACATACAGAAAAAAGAAAACCAAGAATAAGATATGACCGTATTATAGGAGTAGCGGCAATTTTAATAGTATTGTTAATACTGCTGGTTTCCCTGCTGCAAATCATGCGGCAAAAATGATGATAAAAAGCCGGAAACACTTCTTCCATTGTGCCCACTGATAACAAAAAATAACAGTAAAGACAGTGAAAGCAGCGCTTCCGGACCACTCTTCCCTTGAATCCTTAGACAAGTTATTCCACAATCAGCGCAATGCCCAACGATATATATACAGGCGATCTGATCCTCGTTGTTAACAAACAGCATGAATATTCATTCCCCTGCCACAGAAGAGGATTCTAACATCGTCCCTGTATACGAAATCAAGTCCGATAGCTATCAGGTCAATGACTATGAAACTTATCTGGATTCCAATACGATCAAAGCGCTTAATTCATTATTGGACGCTTTTTACAATGAATCCGGTCTGACTGACATAATGGTCATATCAGGATACAGAACAAAGGAATATCAAGACGACAAATACAATGCCGGAACATCAGACGTTCAGGGCGGATATTCTGAATATCATACCGGTTTAAGCTTTGACTTAGGCATATTCCCTCAGGATGAAAATTCATACTACTATATTCCGGACGGAATTATGCGTGGATCGAAGAAAACTGTGCAAAATACGGTTTTATTGTACGTTATCCTGAAAAAAAAGGAAGACAAAACAGGAATGGAATCAAAAAGCTACCAGTTTAGATATGTAGGCGTTCCCCCATGCTGTTTACATGAGCGAAAACAATCACTGTGTCTTGAAGAATATATTGATCAGGTGAAAAAAACTATACTTACGAAGGCGAACACCTTAAGGTAGCAGGAACAGATAAAAACTATGAAATTTATTATGTGGCTGCCGACCTTTCTTCAAATACTGATATACCGGTTCCGTCAGATAAAACGTATACCGTTTCAGGAAATAATATTGACGGTTTTATAGTAACTGTTGAAATTTAAGAAACATTTAAACAATAAATGCCGTCGCTTGAGCGACGGCATTTTTACCGACCCTAACCGGCAACAATAAACTGACTGCTTGCATATCCTGTTTGTCCGTTGTAATTCACAATATACCAGCCGTTACCTGTATCTCCATAAATAGTCACCATTGAACCGTCAGGAATAGAACCTATTATCTTTCCTCCCATTGACGGATAATCCCTTAAATTCAAAGTTGAACCTCCGGGCTGCAACCATTCCTTTATAAACAGGTCCGGCATTTACAAACGGTATTCCAAAATAATCGCAAAGGGACTGTACAAGATTTTTGGCTATAGCGTCAAGATTGTTTTTCAGCCATGTAACATCTTCAACATTATCATGATATCCAAGCTCGCACAATACAGCTGTAGCACGAGTCTGGGTCACTTCTCCGAGACTGGTTGTCGGAACAGCTCTGCTTTTATCCGGAAGCGGATAAATACTTTTTAAATTATTTGCAATAATATTTGCAAGACGTTCACTGTCAAAGCTTCCGGGTGCAAAATAAATATCTATTCTCTCAATTGTCCCGCAAGGCGTTCTGGGCAGCATTTGAATGTAATGCAAGATGTACATCATAATAAGCTGAATTTGAATCAGCAATTGCACCCGTAACATTACGGTCAGGATCATTTCTGACATATGTTATCCCGCTTGACCTTAGATACGGCTCCATTTTATCGGCAAGAAGATTCATATACTGTTCTTCATTTCCGCCGGTTACATATTCATTCCATTCCTGTGTGGAAGGACTTAAAAAAAACCTTTAGGCATAAAAATAAACTCCCTTACAGCAAATACATCTATATTTTTCCTGATTATCAGACAGGATAATACATTATATGCTGTAAGGAAGTTTTGGTTAAATCAAATCATTCTTACTTATCGTTTATATATTCCATAAAGTCCCCAGGCTGACAATGCATTTTACAGCAGATTTTTTCAATTATATAAATTGATATTTCTGATCCGTTTTCAAGTCTGTAAATTGTCCTTGGTGTAAACATTTTCCGGAGTTCCTCAATATTAAGATTCTTTGATTCAGCCAGTTTAAAAAATTTTTTATATGATAACATGATAACATGCCAACCTCCCTTATTATATGTTATCATAATAAATATTATAAATTTTATCTAATTTATTAACATTTTGTAAATTTATAAAGGAACATAATTTATGAAAAATCCATTTGAATTCTCCTGTGATAATAAACGGTATCATACCCTTTCTTATCATAACAAACAAACATTTAATGTAAAAAATTTTTTAAAGCTGTTATAGACGCAGGATTTACCTGTCCCAATAAAGACGGCTCTAAAGGTATCGGAGGCTGTATATTCTGTGACGGCGGAAGCGGTTATTTCACTAATTCCTATTTAAAAATCAGTAGAAGAACAAATAAAAATGGAATTATAAAAGAATTAAGAAAAAAAAATCCGAATGCCCGTGCCATTGCTTATTTTCAGGCAAATACCAATACCTACGCCGACGTTCAAAAAAATTAAAAAATATATATTTGCCGGTACTGTCTCAGCCAGATGTAGCAGGTATCTCCATAGGCACACGGGCAGACTGCCTTCAGCCACAAATCCTTGACTTTCTGGAAGAGCTTTCGCATAAAACCTATCTTACGGTAGAACTGGGCATGCAGACGATTCATGACAATACTCTGAAATTGATAAACAGAGGCTATAACCACAATGAATTTTTAAAAGGCTTCTTTTCACTGAAAAAAAAGAAACATAAGAACCTGTATTCATATTATTCAACGGTCTGCCCGGCGAAAACATAGATATGATGCTCGAAACTGCCCGTAATGTTGGAAAATTGAAACCGGACGCACTAAAAATTCAGTTACTTCACGTTATAAAAAAATACCCCGCTCGAAGAGATGTATAAAAAAACGATATGCTTAATGTAATGTCAAAAAGAAAACTACATTTCTACTGTTGTAAATCAACTGGAATACATTCCACCCCAAACTGTTATAGAAAGAATAACAGGCGACGGAAATAAGGATAAACTTATTGCACCCTTATGGAGTACAGACAAAATTTCAGTTCTCGGAGGAATTGACAAGTTACAGGCTGATTCTGACAGCTGGCAGGGAAAAAAAAATATAAAAAACTTTAAAAATCACTTGATTTTTTTTTTTTTTGATATGATATAATTATAAATGTTAGTGAATTATCAATAGCACTACTGTCTAAGGTAACTGATGGTCGCTGTGTTAATCATAATTGTTAAATTGAAAGAGGTGACAATTCATGAAAGAAGGAATCCATCCGCAGTTTGAAAAAACTACAATCACTTGCCATTGCGGTAATGTAATTGAAACTCGTTCTACTAAGAAGGACATTAAGGTTGAAATCTGTTCAAAGTGCCATCCGTTCTATACTGGCAAGCAAAAAGCTTGTTGATACAGGTGGACGTGTTGACAGATTTAAAAAGCGTTTCAATATGGACAAGTAAAAATAAGGACGGCTATGTGTCGTCCTTTTTGCATTTTCGGAGTTAAATTATGAATTACACAACTATCAAAGCACCGGCTAAAAGCGTCTTTTTATTGAAAAGCGTTCAGAATTTATAGGCTATTTATGTCCTGTATCTACTAATGATGAAGCAGTTAATTTCATAAATAATATCAAGGCGGAACATAGAAAAGCCAAACATAATGTTTATGCTTATATATTGCGTGATAATAACATAACACGATATTCAGACGACGGCGAACCTCAGGGTACTGCAGGTATACCTGTTCTGGACACGTTTTACAAAAACATCAACTTACTGATATATGCTGTGTTGTAACCAGATATTTTGGCGGAATTCTTCTAGGCGGCGGCGGACTTGTGCGTGCGTATTCACACTGCGCCTCGCTAGCAGTAAACGAAGCTGATATTTTAAACATGTATTTTTTGTAATACGGCAATAATCACAATGGACTACGATTTATACGGCAAAATCAGTTATATTCTTCCTGAATTTGAAACAAAGCTAATTAGTTCAGATTTTGGAAATAATGTGAAAATTACTGTAAATGTTAAATCAGAACTTTATGATTCGTTCTGCAAAAAATTAACCGACATTACAAGCGGAAAAATTTTAATTGAAAAAAACAAACGAACTATTTGATAACTTTTGATAACCGCACACTTCCATGTGCGGTTATCATTTTAATTTTTGCACTATATTCGACATATTTTGGCGAATATTGCGATAATTGTGACGTTAATTTGTCGAATTTTATGATATAATGTAAATATCCAAAAATAAAAGGAGAAAAAAAATATGAGTAATTTAAAATTGATAAAATGTAATGTATCAAAAAGACAGTCAGAGGATATATTTCCTGTCGTCCTTTTTAATAAGACAATTGACGGCTTAACAGCGGTTACATACAATATTTCTGCATCAGACTGCTATAATGTCTTAACGATCGAAGATATTTCTACTGATTTAAAATTGTAGTGAAAAAATTCTTTCTGAACTGTCTGAAAAATCAGTCCAGCAGAACGAATTAAAGGAATTTATTGTAAATTACCTATCTGATAATCAATGATTATCAAAATAGCTTTTGGGAAAGATTTGTAGTAAACCTATATTAGATAAAAATGCCTTTTATAAACTTAAAAGGCATTTTTTATTTTTCTTCAATTTATATGATTTAATTACTTTTAAGACGTGAAAATTCCTCACGTTCCTTTTCTTCCAGACTTTCAAGAATATATTTTACCATTCCTTCATATCTTGGAATCAATATATTCTCTTGTAATGCATTTTGCTCTGCGCTGTGCTTTTTTTATTGCTGTAGCAAGACGATAAATACTGTTATCAACCTCCGCTAACAATACAGTCATATCTTTAACCTTGGAAAAAGAAACATATGCTTTATCAAGCTGTGAATTTGTATAATAAAACCCATAAGGTACTTCTATTTCTCTGCGCTCAAGCGTTACATTAGGAATGTCAACACCCATAACACTCCTGTAAGTAACTGTAATACCGTCCTCTATGGGAACACTTCTGGCAATTTTATCAATAACACCAAGGGTAATATTTGCATCCTGCAAAGCAAAGGCATACGCTTCTTTATAAGTATCCTCAATGGAATTTCTCAAAGACTTCGCCTTGTCCATAAGCTGCATCATTTCTCTTATAAGAATATTACGTTTTCTGTCCATAAGGTCATATCCCAGACGGCAAAGTGCTAAAGTTTTTCGTGCCTTCATCAGATTTCCCTTTGTCGGAAAAACCTGTTCAGCCATAAAAACATCCCCTTTTATTAAAACAAACTATTTGTTATAATTATAACAATCGCCGCCGCCGCTCCGAGAATCATTACTATAATTCCATTTCTTCTCATTTTCTTTATAGCTTCCGGATCTCCGCGCTTTTCATCTTTTTAAACTTTTCTGAGGACATATAGTCATAAATAATCCCAGCAACGCAATCATAGCGCATAAAATTATTTCAAAAACATCGCGCATAATAATTTCTCCTTAATATATTTTACATATAAATCAATTTATTAGTCAGATAAATTATCCGCTTTATTAGTGTCATAATATTTATCAAGCATATCGGCGTCGATACGATCCAATTCGCTTTTAGGAAGCGACGACAGCGCGACCAGCCTAAATCAAGAGTTTCTTCAATAGAACGGTCCTCATTAAACCCCTGAGTGATAAAATGTTTTTCAAACTGCACGCCGAATTTCATATACTGACGGTCAACTTCAGACAACTCTTCCTCACCTATTACCGATGCCAGAGCTCTTGCGTCCTGAACCTTGCATACGCCGCAAAAAGCTGATTAGCAACTGAAGAATGATCAGATCTTGTATAACCCTCTCCGATACCGTCCTTCATAAGTCTTGAAAGAGAAGGTAAAATCGAAATTGAAGGATAAATACCGGTCTGGTCAAGACTCCTATCCAAAACGATCTGACCTTCGGTAATATATCCAGTTAAGTCAGGAATAGGATGAGTAATATCATCATTAGGCATTGTAAGAATAGGAATCTGTGTAACGCTGCCTGTAGAACCCTCGGCAATACCCGCTCTCTCATAAAGTGACGCTAAATCAGAATACAAATATCCAGGGTAACCCTTACGTCCGGGAATTTCACCTTTTGAAGATGAAAATTCACGAAGTGCTTCACAATAGGAAGTTATATCGGTCAGAATAACAAGTATATGCATATTCTTTTCAAAGGCAAGGTATTCAGCTGCCGTAAGAGCACATCTAGGAGTCAATATTCTTTCATCAATGATCGGATCGTTTGAAAGATTCATAAACATTACAACCTTTTGCTGAACGCCGCTTTCCGCAAAGGATTTTTTAAAATAATCCGCAACATCATTTTTAACGCCCATAGCTCCAAATACGACTGCAAAATCCTGACCGTTTTCATCTGCGATCTTTGCTTGTCTTACGATCTGTACTGCAAGCTTATTGTGAGACAGTCCGGAACCTGAAAAAATCGGAAGCTTCTGACCTCTGATAAGCGTCATAAGACAATCAATTGAAGAGATACCTGTTCTGATATAATTTCTTGGATATGTTCTTGAAACAGGATTCAACGGCTTTCCGTTTATATCAGCAAACTTTTCTGGATAAATATCTCCCAGTCCGTCAATAGGTTTTCCCTGAACCGCTGAATACTCTGCCCAGCATTTCCTCAGACAAAGCAAGCTCCATTGGTTTGCCTGTAAAGCTTGTTTTAGTATTAGTAAGAGAAAGCCCTTTAGTACCCTCAAACACCTGAAGAATAGCTTTTTCTCCGGATATTTCAACAATTCTGCCGACTCTTTCCGTACCGTCGCTTAAACGAATATTTGCAATTTCATCATATCCCACGCCTTTAACATGATCAAGAGCCACAAGAGGACCGTTTATTTCGCTCAGTCCAATATACTGAATACTCATACGGCACTCCTTTCCTCTTCATTACTTTCAAGCTTATCAAATACTGATTTTATTTCTTTTTTTATAATCATCGAACATTTCCAATTTATCATTTGGTATATCGTACTTTATTTTAATAATCTTTTCCATTAAGCCGGTACTGGTAATTTGTTCCATAGATACTCCTTGTGATAAACCTTTTTTTGGCTTCATTGTAAAGAGTAAGGATAACCTCCATCATAAGCTTTTTGCTTCTGAAGCGGAACATAAGTATCGTCTTTATGATATGCATTCTGCTGAAGAAATCCAACTCTTATAACCCTTGCAAGGTCTATTACCAGCTTTTTGCTCATCAGGCAATACGTCTGCACCGATAAGCTTTACTATTTCCATCAATTGGTTTTCTTCTATTAGAATATTTGATATTTCCTGACGAAGCTTTTAAAAAATCCGATCCTGCTTCCCTATCATAAAATTCAGAAAGATCATCTATATATTCGCTGTAGCTTGTCGTCCAGTTAATAGCAGGATAATGTCTGGCATAAGCCAAAGATTTGTCAAGCGCCCAGAAGCGCGCACAAAACGCTTTGTATTCTGAGTTACAGGCTCGGAAAAGTCAGAACCCTGCGGAGATACCGCACCGATTATTGTCACAGAACCTTCTTTTCCGCAAAGTGTTTTCATGTAACCTGCTCTTTCGTAAAAATTCCGAAAGGCGGGACGGCAGATAAGCAGGAAATCCCCTCTTCTGCCGGCATTTCCTCCAGACGTCCGGATATTTCTCTTAAAGCCTCTGCCCATCTGGAAGTGGAATCAGCCATTATAGCAATATGATATCCCATATCTCTGTAATATTCGGCAAAAGAGTGATTCCTGTATAAATTGATGCTTCTCTTGCCGCTACAGGCATATTTGACGTATTGGCAATAAGTACTGTTCTATCGGTAAGAGGACGGTTGGTTTTCGGATCTATAAGCTCTGAAAATTCCTCCAGTACCTGAGTCATTTCATTTCCTCGTTCGCCCGCCGCCAATATACACGATAATATCAGCGTCGCACCACTTTGCCAGCTGATGCTGAGTCATAGTCTTACCTGTTCCGAAACCGCCGGGAATTGCGGCGGTACCGCCTTTGCAATCGGCAGAATGGTATCTATGATTCTCTGTCCTGTAATAAGCGGACGTGAAATCATAAGCCTTTCAGCTACAGGTCTGGGCTGACGTATCGGCCATTTCTGGCACAGTGTAAGCTCATGAACCTTACCCTTATTATCTTCTATTTTGCATACAGTATCATTTACACGATATTTACCGTTTTCAGCGATCCATATAACCTTTCCGCTGAGAAAAGGAGAAAGCATACAATATAATGCCTGATAACAGGCGTTTCCGGACAGGAGGCATATACGCTTCCGCCTGTCAGTTCTGTTCCGACTGTAACTTCCATTGTAACGTCATATATATTTTCCGTATCAATTGCCGGAACATTAGATCCTTCATTTATAAATGCTCCGGAAATTTTTTCAATTTCTTTTAAAGGACGTTCAATTCCGTCAAAAATATTTGAAATTATTCCCGGTCCCAAAGTTGCGCTCATAGGCGAACCTGTATTAAAAACCGGTTCGCCCACTTTAAGTCCTGTCGTCACTTCATAAACCTGTATTGTTGTAAATTCTCCGGTTATTCCGATAACTTCCCCTATGAGCTTTTTTTTCTCCCTACATACACCATCTCAAGCATAGAAAAGTCTTTGGTATCTTTAACCTTTACAACAGGTCCATTGACAGAGTATATTTTATTCAATACCGATCACACTCCTAATCAACTGAGATTTTCATTTCTGAATTTGTACCTCTTTGCTGAATTGTTTTTTTCTTTGTTCTTTTATCGCACTGTCAAATGTCTTATCTACTGCAATACCGTTTTCAGTATCGACAATTGATATTCCGCCCATTACTATATCAGGATCAGTTTCAACTTTACAGCCGGATATATCCTGCAAAAACATTACTGTACTTTTAAATCCTTTTCGAAATCATTATAATAAAATTCTCATTTATCTTTTCATTTTTCACAAGATTTATAAGATAATTTTCATATTTTTCCGAAACGGTAAATTCACAGATTCGTTTACTTACTGCATCAAAAATTTTTTGCGCAAGATTTTCTCTCTGCATGAGAGAATCAGTTTTCAGCTGCTGCTGTTTTAACGCCAGCATTCTGCGGTACTTTTGATTCGATATCCCTGATTGATCTCTGAACTTTATTATATGCATTCAACAGTTCTTCATCTTCTGTTTCTTTCACCTGATGGTTTTTTTTGAGTTTCAGCCTCGGAAATTATTTTATTTATTTTTTCATCAACCTCATTATTTACTGAATTTACAAATCTGTCAAGCTTTTCAGCCTGTATTTCATTCATCACACCGCACTCCTTGTTTATAATTTAAGTCCTATAGCATCGCTTACATACCTGTTAATTGTATCAGTAATATGAGATGTGGCATGTCTGTCCGGAATTTCTACAATAAGAGGCGATTTATAATTTAACTTTATGTCATATACCAACTCACTGCAAAGCTTCACAAGCTTTTCCGTCATAAGTATAATTGCAATTTCTTTATTACGAACAGCCTTTTCAAGTTCTTCTCTTACTTCATCCGGTTCATGAACAACTGCTCCGCTGATTTCCTGCCAGTCTCATTCCCATTTGAGTATCAATATTATCGCTTATTAAATAAAATTTCATATCAGTATACCTTAACGATTTTTATAAAATTAAAGTGCATTCAGTATCATAAATGAGATCAAAAAATCCATATAAAGCAACGCCCTCACCCAAAGCCACAAAAATTAATGCTTTTTGAAAATGACTTTGGCTCTTCTGCAACTGCTCCGATAGCGGCCGAAAGCAGAGCCTACGGCAATACCGCATCCGATAGAACCCAGACCTACAGAAAGTCTTTGCGGCAAGATACCCCAGACCCGCATTTCCGATTACATCGTTTACTGTTTCAACAGCTTCAGCGTTTACAAATCCACCCACAGGAAGGATAATTCCCCAGTGCCAACACTGCAAAAAATGAGCATATATTTACAACAAATGCAGTTTTTAGCAGCGCTGTTGCTCTTTTTTTTTTAAGAATATACACCACGGAAGAATCAGCATTACAACAGCAAAAAGAGGCAGCAACATTATTTCATAAATATTCATAATAAAATAACTCCTTTAATCAATATTTTTATCATAATTTATTTTTACCGGTTCAAAGGGCTGACCGTCTCCATCATAAAAAACGAGAAAATACTTCATAGAATTCCAGTCTCAGAACCTGAATACCTACAATAAGACCTTCCATACCCATTTACAAAAAATATTTCCGATAACTACAACAACAGGAGACGCACCCGCGGAAACGCTTTCTGAAAGAAGCATCACAACCGACATCATTCCGGCATGAGAGAAAATAAATCCTCCTATTCTGACAAATGAAAGAGTGTTGGTAGCGTACCCTAAAATAAATTCAAACACTTCAAAAAAGTTAGACGCAATAAAATCTCCTATACCGCTTTCTAGTTTAAATTTCTTACCTGAAACTAAACAACCCAGCGGTTCCCTGAAAACATTATTACCAGCGGGATCACTATAAAACAGATTACATACGGAGCTGTAAAAAGACTTCCATTTCCAATCATCATAACTGCAACCCCCGCTAAAAGCGAACTAAACAGTATAAGCCCCGCTATCCCATTATTTCCAAACAATGCCTCAGAATAATCCCCTGTGTTTCAAGCTAATAAATATGTTTATAATTATAGATATCAAGATTATAACTATACCTATTACAATTGCTCCAAGCAGAATAAACCATAGTATTGTCCATGATTTCTAACGGTTTATGCTTAAGACCCATTGATTTATACAAAGGGTCAAGAGCATGCTCAAATCCAAACACAGAACCGTACACCAAACCAAAAAATGCACTGGAAAGTCCTACACGCTGTAAAATAGCGCCAAGCAGATTTTCCTTTTTTTCTGTACACAAAATATCCCACCAAGGAAATAACCAAACCTTGTCCCAAATCACCGAACATAATTCCAAACAATAAAGTATAGGTAACAGCTACAAGCATAGTAGGATTGAATCCGTTATAGGACGGTAATCCGTACATTTCAACAAACATTGAAAACGGTTTAGAAAATGAATTATTTTTAAGCTTTACAGGCGTTTTCTCAATATTCCCCTCGCCTGCCGGCTTTATAACAAGCGAAACGGTATTGATACTGTCAAAAAGCTTTTTTAAATTCCTCTATACATTTTTTAGAACAAATCCCGTCATATATAATTTTTCCTTATAGACAGTTACATTTCGTCTCATCTCAAACAAATCATATAAGTATTTAATACGGCAAAAGTATTTATTAACAAAGCTCTCCCTTTTCAGAAATCATGCGGCATTCTACAGCAATACTTTTTCTTCTCTTCCATTTTTTCAATTTTCCGGCTGAGATTACTGTATTCTTCTTCAGGTGTTCCAATAACAAAATCAGGTAGCCAGATTCTTTCAAAATACAATGATTTAAAAATATTATCTGTTTCCTTTATACTGTCAATCGGAGCTAAATAAAATCCCCATTTATAATTCCCGTCATCGTCATACGGCATAAATATAAATGTTTTATTATCATAATATGACAATTTCAGATAACTTTCACACGGAAGTCTTCCGAATCTGACTTTTTATATGAGAGCAGTTCAGCAAACGCTCCAAATCAATATGCATACCCTTCAAATGCTTCATCTGAAGCATTGCCTGTCTGCATTCCTTGATTTTTGAGTTAAGTTCATAAATCTCATCGCTTTTGAATTTTGAATTCCTTTTCCAGTTGAGTAAACGACGAGTCAATATCCTCTGTAGTCATAGCTAAAATATCATCGGTACTTACCTCATGAAAGCTAAAAATTTTCACCGATATTTATATCCACTATTCTTTTAGGCAGATCCTTATATGGATTTTCTTCATCAAGACGAATAAATTCTTCATTGTTTCCGGAGGTTTCCTTAGAAGCGTCAGTCATATGAAAACACCCGCTTTCAACACATTTTGCAAGAACTCTGTCAAGGTCTTTCATAACGCCGACAATTGTCAGAAACTCCATTTTCTCTATTGACATTTTTTCACCTCCGTATCTTATTTTATTGTATTACAATAATATCAGACATATAAGATATACTTTTATTATATCTTATACTTTCAACAATATTAACAATATTATTTAATTCTACTTCAGACAGATACATAAGAGAATAAAGACTTACGGTCGCATTTTCAGAAAACATCAGCGCTCTTCTTGCCATACTGCATTTAAGTTTTACCAATTCACGTTCAAATTGTTCACTCTCCATATTTTCATCAAGATTATCCATGCGCCTTCCATATGACGTCTTTTGACAGCATACGCAAAAACTCTTCTGAGATGACGTTTCAAACAGTTCAGACTGTTTTTCACGTCCCAATCTTCCATAGAACGGAAGCATATTGTCTTTCAGAAAATTTATATCCGCATTAAAAATATTTTTTCATACGATAAGCATTTATAATATTTATAACGTCTGTCTGAATATTGAACTGATCAAGCAGAGCTGTCTGAGACGTTCCGCTGAAATCTTTTTAGCTGTTTCAATAAGCCATTTCATATAGTATGTTCTTAACATTACCTCACATTTTGTATACGGAATAATACCGTTTTTATCCGTTTCAATATTTTTAATAATATTGTAGTAAGGCGTATGTCTTATAACGTTAAGAAGCTGCCTAAAATCAGATGCTTTTTGCCAGTTCTATGAGATCAAAGCTTGCCTTTTTAGAAGATACGCATGCATAGATTCAATATAAACATCGCGCTGTCGTTATTCAAATAGAGTATTGCTTTTTAAGAAGCTCACGTATTTCAAAACGCACCAGAAGGAAATTATAAAAAGGTTCTTCATTTAAATGTTGAAATCTGCAAACAGACGTTCATATTGGTCATAATACGCTTTATTCAGCAGAGATTCAAGAAATCCCCGATGTATAACTGACGTGTCAATATTGGAAAGTACGGCTGAAAAGTGAGTATTGCGTTTTAAATATTCTGCCGCTTCGCTGACTTTTTTCTTTGCAGAAAGTTCATAATAATCATTTTTCTTTAAGCCGTTTACCGTAAACAGCTCTTATTTTTTGCGACAGTTGCATTCTTTTTGAAGCTTTCATTTACTCACCTACTATTTCTGCCAATATTTCCTTTTCTATTGTTTCATGATTATAATCATAAAAAGCGTTCATTTCATTAATTTCATCATTGAATTTTTTTTTTTTGACAAGCTCTGAAACTTCCTTTTCAAATTCCGACTTATTAAAATCCTCTATCTGAGAAATCCTCATATCGGCATCACGTTCAATTTTGGTTCTTATTTCCATACACTGCTTTTTAGTATCTTCAATAATCTGATTTCTTTTTTTTCAGACGCTGAATTTATTCGTTCAGTTGCATTCTTATCTATTTCAATGATCCTGTTTATAACACTTTCCATAAATCATAACCTCGTTAATATCAGTTTTTAATACTGTGCATAGGCGCAGGTATTCTTCCGCCTCTTGAAATAAATTTGGCAGGAGATTTTCTGTTTATATTCATTACCGGTCCGCTGCCTAAAAAGACCTCCGAATTCCAGAGTATCGCCGACATTTTTTTCCAATTGCCGGAATAAGTCTTACAGCAGTAGTTTTATTATTAACCATACCGATAGCCGCTTCATCGGCAATAATTGCGGAAATTGTTTTCGGCAGTAATATCTCCGGGAACAACTATCATATCAAGTCCCCACTGAGCATACGGCTGTCATTGCCTCACGCTTTTTCAAGACATAGAGCGCCGTTATTTACAGCATCAATCATACCTGCGTCCTCAGAAACAGGAATAAATGCGCCGGACAGTCCGCCCCATTTGATGACGCCATAACGCCGCCTTTCTTTACAGCGTCATTAAGCAGTGCAAGCGCGCTGTCGTACCGTGAGTTCCGCACGATTCAAGTCCTATTCCTTCAAGAATATGAGCAACACTGTCTCCTACTGCCGGAGTCGGTGCCAAAGATAAGTCTACTATACCAAAAGGCACTCCCAACATTTCAGACGCTTTAGAGCCCACCAGCTGTCCCATTCTGGTAACCTTAAAAGCCGTTTTACTTTATTATGTCAGCAATTTCGTCAATTGATGCATCAGGATGCTTTTCAATTGCCGCCCTCACTACACCCGGTCCTGAAACGCCCACATTAATAACACAATCGGGTTCTCCCTGTACCATGGAAAGCTCCCCGCCATAAACGGATTATCCTCAGGAGCATTACAGAATACTACCAGTTTTGCAGGACCTATACACTGATTGTCAGCGGTTCTTTTCAGCGGATTGCTTTATAATTTTTCCCATCATTGCAACTGCGTCCATATTAATACCTGTTTTGCTTGAACCTACATTTACTGATGAACAGATATTTGAAGTAACTGCCAGTGCTTCGGGAATTGAATTGATAAGCTCAATATCTCCCGCACTGAAACCCTTTTTGTACAAGTGCTGAATAACCGCCTATAAAATTTACACCGCATGTATCGGTCGCCTTTTGAAGCGCAAGAGCGAATTTTACGGGATTCTTTTCCGTACATGCCGCTGAAATTATTGCTATAGGAGTAACAGAAATTCTTTTTATGTATTATAGAATACCGTATTCCTTTTTCTATCCGCTCTCCTGTTTTTACAAGATCCTTTGCTTTTTTGAAGTAATCTTTGTTATAAACCTTTTCACATGCCTTGTCAATATCGCTGTCAATACAGTCCAAAGAGAGATTCCCATTGTAATCGTTCTGATATCAAGACACTCGTCCTGAATCATTCTGATAGTCTCAAGTATATCGTAAACGTTAATCATCTAAATAATTCTCCTTAAAAAAATTATATACGGTGCATAGAATTAAATATATCCTGATGCATAGTATGAATTGAAAGATTCAGTGATTTTCCCAATTCATTAAGTTTTTTTGCCAAGTACCACAAAATCAGTATTCATTTGTGATATATCAACCATCATGATCATAGCGAACATATCCTGAAGTACGCTCTGTGTAACGTCCATAACATTTGCATTATATTCAGCACAGACATTGCTTACCTTTGCTAATATTCCTACATTATCTTTTTCCGATAACAGTTATAACCGCTCTCATAAATATCCTCCTTAAAATACCGGTCAAAAAACCGCAAATAATAATTATAAATATAATTATACCACATTCAAGTCTAAAATAAAAGAGTTAAAAAAATTTTATTTCAAAAAATACTACGTATTATTTTCATGCGCCTTCTTATGTCTCTTTTTTTATCGTATTTCTGGTTATTGCAGACAATTTCTCAACTGTTGTTTCAGGAAATGACGCCAAAAAAACAATATGCTTTTTGTTCGTGGGCAGAATGCTCGTCCAGTTTTAAAATTTCAGTAAAAAACATATTTATAGTATTAAAATTTACAGAAAGATTTTTTGCAGTTTCCTTTCCTAAATCGGTCATAATAACGCTTGTTGCATATTCAGGTTCTATTAGCTCAAGTCTTGCCATACATTTTAACATCTTGCTGACGCTGGGTCTTGTAACAGAAAGACTGTTGGCAATATCAACAGAACGTACTGTTTTAAGCGTTTTGCTTAATTCATATACTGTCAGTAAATACTTATACTGTCCGGCGCATAATTTCATATCCGCACTCTCCTTTATTTTTATATAAAATCATTTTAACACTTTTAAGAAATATTTTCAATATTTTCTTTTTATTGACTTTTATTAATAATAAATGTTACAATAAAATAATTCTTTAAATGGTGGTAAATATGAAAAATTCAAAAAAATATTAATTATAACTTCATGGACGGCAGTTATACTTTGCATGCTGGTTATATTCTGCTTTTCCGCACAGAATGCAGATCAATCGTCAGGCACAAGCGGTGGCTTTGCTAAATTTCTTGCAAAAATAATACTTTACCGTGACTTTAACACTATAGATAAACCTTCTCAGGATATCCTAATTAATAAATGCCAATTTATTGTCAGTACGTAACTGAACGAAGTACTGA
>VOFK01002229.1_pt1 | contig 16302 bp, 32 predicted proteins | sample 5384121 | NCBI WGS metagenome assembly VOFK01 (sample SAMN12384730, study PRJNA508395) | human gut metagenome | isolation source: healthy gut J | host: Homo sapiens
TCAGTATTACTTCGTTCAGTTACGTATTGCTAAGTGCCCGTGCCATTGATGAGGTCAATGTGCAGGTTATGATGGAGAGAATGGGCGGCGGAGGTCATCTGAACATTGCCGGAGCCCAGGTGAAGGCTACAGAAGATGAGACAGAGAAAATGATCAAAGATATTATAGATCAGTTATACCAGGAAGGAGAATTCAAAGAATGAAAGTAATTTTACTGGAAGATGTAAAAGCCCTTGGAAAAAGGGACAGATCGTAAACGTAAGTGACGGATATGCAAGAAACATGATCCTGCCGAAGAAGCTTGGACTTGAGGCAACTCAAAAGAACTTAAATGATCTGAAGCTTCAGAAGGCAAATGAAGAGAAAGTCGCCCAGGAGAATTTAGAAGCTGCCAGAGCTTTTTGCCAAGAATCTTGAAGATAAAGAGGTTATTCTTACTCTTAAAGTGGGAGAGGGCGGAAGAACATTTGGCTCTGTTTCCTCAAAAGAAATCTCAGAGGCAGCCAAAAAACAGCTGAATCTTGATATAGAGAAAAGAAACTGGTACTTCCAAACCCGATCCGCAATCTTGGCGTAACAAATGTACCGGTTAAGCTTCATCCTAAGGTAACCGGAAGCCCGAAAGTATGGGTAAAGGAAGAGGCATAAGGGCTACTGTGAAGAAGTGTAAACAGTAATGCATAAAGCTGCAGGAGAGGATGTTTTTTACGAAATGGAAGAAGCATTGATCAAGAGGATACTTCCTCACAGCATTGAAGCGGAACAGTCCGTTATTGGTTCCATGATCTTGGACCGTGATGCCATTCTGGTAGCATCAGAGATTCTTACAAGTGATGACTTTTTACCAGAGCCAGTATGGTATTATTTTTGATGCCATGGTGGAGTTATGTAATGAAGGAAAGCCGGTGGATCTGATCACTCTTCAGAACCGTCTGAAAGAGAAGGAACTTCCACCAGATATCAGCAGTATGGAATATGTAAGAGATCTGATTTCTGCAGTTCCCACTTCTGCCAACGTAAAGTATTATGCCAATATTGTCAGCGAAAAGGCTGTCCTTCGAAGACTGATCAAAGTGAATGAGGAAGTGGAAAATGCCTGCTATATGGGAGAAAGAAGGCACACAAATGATCCTGGAGGAAGCGGAGAAGAAATTGTTTAATGTTCTTCAGAGACGCTCCAGTGATGAGTTTGTGCCTATCCAGCAGGTGGTTTTGAATGCGGTGAACAATATTGAGAAAGCTTCAAGATGAAGGGAACGGTAACTGGTATTCCTACCGGTTTCGTGGATCTGGATTACAAGACCTCCGGAATGCATGCTTCAGACCTGGTGCTGATCGCAGCCCGTCCGTCTATGGGAAAAACTGCTTTCGTTCTTAATATTGCCCAGTATATGGCATTTCGTAAGGACGTTACGGTAGCGATATTCAGTCTGGAGATGTCCAAGGAGCAGCTTGTAAACCGTCTCCTTGCCATGGAATCTCATGTGGATTCCCAGAATATGAGAACTGGTAATCTGAAAGACGAGGATTGGACCAAGCTGGTGGAGGGTGCAGATATTATCGGACGCTCTAATCTTATTATTGATGATACCCCCGGTATTTCCATTTCCGAGCTGCGTTCAAGTGCCGAAAATACAAATTAGAGCACAATCTTGGAATTATTATGATTGATTATCTTCAGCTGATGAGCGGAAGCGGAAAATCTGATTCCAGACAGCAGGAAATTTCAGATATTTCACGTTCCCTGAAAAGCACTTGCCCGTGAGATCAGCGTTCCGGTCATTGCACTTTCACAGCTCAGTCGAGCTGTAGAGCAGCGCCCGGATCACAGACCCATGCTTTCTGACCTGCGAGAGTCGGGAGCTATTGAGCAGGATGCTGATATGGTAATGTTTATCTATCGAGATGATTATTATCATAAGGATACGGAGAAAAAGGGAATTGCTGAGATCATTATAGCGAACAGAGAAACGGTCCCTATTGGTACCGTTGAGCTGGTATGGCTGCCGAGATATACCCAGTTTGTAAATATGAAAAATAAGGAAATGCTGATTAATTATGGTATTTCTTCGAAAAGGCCGGCATGTTATGTCGACCTTTTTTCTTGCATTTGAAAGACCTTTTTTGTTATAATAAAAACAGTGAATTATGCTATTGTCCATACGGATGCTGTCTGGCAGCCAGACCGATTTGTTTTTGTGGACAGCAACAATTTCATGAGGAGGGTAGTATGGAAAAAATGCTATACCGTGGCTGAGACTGTGAAGCTGACAGGGGTGAAATCTTATGTCCTTCGTTACTGGGAGGATGAACTTTCCCTTCCTATTCGCAGAAATGAGCTGGGGCATCGCTGCTACACCCAGGATGATATTCAACTTTTTTTGAATATTAAAGAACTGAAGAAAAGAGGATTGCAGCTTCGGGCGATACATGATCTTCTTCAAAGCTTACACAAAAAAGAAGGAATGGAAGTAATCGTGCCGGAAGAAAAAAGGATAAAAAATACATTTACTGGAATCTGAGAGTATAGAAAAAAAGAAGAGAATGAAACAAGAGATACACTTCGGGAAGAACTGCTGGAGAATGTTCAGAATTTTAAAAGCGGAGCCAGAAAAAAGATTCTGGAGTTTCAGGAGATATTAGAACGTCTGATTACTCAGGAGCTTCATGCCACAAAAAGAAGGAGAAGACAGGTGGCGCACTCTGGATGCAGCCATCAGGAGACAGCAGATGGCAGAAGAGAAGCAGCGGCAGCTTCGGAGAAGAAGGGAAAAAAACGGAGTGTAGAATGTGTTGAAAAAGGGGAGCTCCATAGGCTCCCTTCATGCTATCATCACTTATGTGGGAAAATCACCCTCGCTGATAGCGCCTGTAGGACAGGCATCAGCACAAGTTCCGCAGTCCATGCAGGGAATCTGCGCATCGATTACGTAATGATCATCTCCGAGAAATAGCACCTGCTGGGCACTCGCATCTCGCATGTTCCACAGCTTACGCACTCGTCAGAAATTACATATGCCATTGTTATATCCTCCTTTAATCTCTTTAGTTCCCTTATGATTACTGTTCACAGAGTGAACAGAAACCCTTTCTGGGATATGAGTCTATTCTAATATATATGTCAAAGGATATCAAGTACAAAATTATAAACAAAATTTTAGAATTGTGACGGTTGCGTAAATGTGTATTTGGTATTATAATAGTGGAACGTGGAGAGTTACTGCCGGTTTTGATGTAATGGCAGGGAATTTTTTACGAGAGAAGCAGTTGCTGGTCAGGTATGAACAGTAACTCGATATAAAAAAGGAGGAAACAGATCATGGCACAGGTGACAAAAAGATATGCTGATTGGTCAGCTTCTTCAGTTAGATCCCTAATATGGCTGGTATTCTTATGGCATCCGGTATGGGATGTGTAGGATGCCCATCCGCACAGATGGAATCTCTGGAGGAGGCTGCTATGGTACACGGAATTGATGCTGATGTTTTAATCCAGCAGCTGAACGATTATCTTGCAGGCCGTTAGTATATAGTTTTTGACGGGCGGGTCCGGTTGAGAAGGTAACCCCCGACAGAGTATATACGAACTTATAAAAAAAGGACTGGCGATTTGCCAGTCCTTTTTTAATAAGGTTTTAGAGCGTGTTTGAAAAAAGGCTTTCTGCAAGATGTGCGTCACAATTTGTGGAATGATTTTTTCAAACACGCTCTAGCATGTTCAAAATGTCTGCGCAGCGTGCAGGCATTTTGGAATTGTCGAGCGGAGAATCCTGCAGGCAGGATTCTTTTATTTCAGATTTTTGCAAGTTGCTGCAAGGCTTTGCGGGAAATGAGCTCACCATGTTCCTTTAAATGAGCCTCTCCGGCAGCAGTAAAAGCGCGTCCGCTGCCGTATTCAGAAAGAATATTGCATACTTTATTGAATTCTTCTGCTGTGCAGGAGGATTGATGTACAATCAGCTGGTAAAGGGAATTCTCATCCTTGTAAAGGGTATTGATGCCTTTTATAGAATCCATCCAGTCCATGTGCGGCAGCAATGACATCATCCAGAGTATGGAAAGTATAGAGCCGTATCAGGTTTACAGAAACTTTCCGGGTATTGGAAACAGATTCAGAAGCTTCCGTACTTCTGGAAGTCCTGGAAGCTCCAGATTCTTTTGACCTCCTTGTTACTGGAAGAAGCTCCCCCGAGAGGCTGCTTTCTGTGTCTCCCTCATATAATTTCTGGAAGATATCGATGATATTATCAGCACCATCGAAATGAAGGGTATCCTGCTTGGTTTTTTTATATGGTGAAAATTTGGAGAAACGAGTGTCAAGTTCTTTCGGGATCCTCTACCTTGGTGACAATCAGAATGACACTTTCACCGTTTACGGAATTGCCTCGATCATCAGCGGGATGTTATCAGCTTCAAAGCCAAATTCAATCTGAGCCTGCTGCATCATTTCACGGAAAAGCTTCTTGGCTTTATCTGTGCCGTAGGCAAGCTCGCTGATACGGATTCTGGTGGCTGTCCAGATCTTCCTTTGTAAAGTACAGCGGATTTGATTGTCACTGATTTTTTCTATTTTCATATGATCACATCCTGTTCTTGAAATAGTGTTTATTATTAAAAGATTACCATAATCAGTTGTTAATGCTCACTTCGCGAATAACAACACACTTCGCGATGCACAGAAAATCATGCATTCGCATTATTTCGCGCCGGGTTTCCCAGGTTTTCTGTGAACTATATTCACAAAAACACCTCGCGGAACACTACCAGTGAACAGTAACAATCAGCTATCTTGATTCCTCATTGTATAATATATGTTTCAAAAAAGTGCAATAGGAAAAAAACAGGTAAATTCAGTTTGTAAATTTCAGTTGCAACTTATTAAATTTTTTCGAAACAGAATGGAAAAAAAGAATAAACTGGTAAAAATCTATTGCATAATGGAAAATGAATCCGTATAATGGGGAACAAGAAAAAAGAAATGGATCTGTGACTCACAAGCAATTGAGAACAGAGATAACACAGATTCGTATTAAATATTAACATTAACATCTATTTTTTCTAAAAACAGCGTCGATTTATCATGCAGCGTATCAGCTGGGGCGGTGTTTGCATTCCCTGAAGATGAAATGAGTTCACATTCCGTCTCTTTTTTTCTGCAAAATGATTCAGGTGTTTTCTGAATCCATAAAGGAGGAAAGGAGGTTAGGACACGAAGCGTATATCACGATCGGAAAGGAAGAATCCTGCAGATCGCTGGAGGGTGAGCTGAATCAGTATGAAGAACTGGGAATTGCTTCTTTATCTGGAAGGGCTGCCCAGTGATGCCAGAGCCATTGCAAAAAGCCTGTCAGATTGCAGATGGCGGAGGATATATGCGGGATTATACAGAGGACGAGAATGGGCATATAGCCCGTGTGGATTTCGATTTTTGTAATCGATGATCAGCAGTTGTAAGCCATGAATATTCAGTACATACCGGAATTTCTTCAAGACCAGCAGTTTCCCCTACTCATGCTTTGGCAGGAAGAAATTTCTGCTGATTGTGCTGCTGATTGCAGGAACGCCTCCTTCCTCCGCCTTTTTTCAAACACGCTCTAGATACCAACATTCAATAATGTAAACAAATTGTAAAAAAAGTCGAATTATGTAATACAATCACTGAAAAAAATATGTTATAATGATAACCGACTGTGGAAAAGTCCGCAGCAGATATCAATTAGACGTTCACTGAGAGGATAAATATTTTATGAAGAGAAGAATTAATCCTGTAGTAGTGGTGTGCATGCTGATCGCAGCAGTTACCCTGATCGGAATTGTTACAACCCTGATCATGCGCCGCATTCCTACCAGGAAACAGATGGATTTGACTGAATATTATGGACAGACAGACGATTCAGAAGCCGTAATTATAGTAGGTACCCAGATTCTGGAGCAGAAGGCAGTTATGTCTGGCGAACAGCCATATCTTCCTGTAGATGTGGTGGATAGTTATCTGAACCAGAGATATTACTGGGATGAAGAAGGTCAGCAAGATTCTGTACGCTACCCGTCGGAGCTGATTTATACACCTGCTTCCACTGAGGCGGGCGGGGATGTATGGCTGAAGGACGGAACCGCTTATCTGAGCCTTGATTTTTATAAAGAGATATACAGATCTGGATACTTATGTGTACCAGCAGCCAAACCGTATAGCGATTCAGAAGGATTTTTCAGGCGTATCAGTTGTCACAGCAACTAAGGATACATATGTGCGCTACCGTGGAGGAATCAAATCAGAAGTACTATCCAAGGTAAACAAAGGAGATAATCTGATCCTTATGGAAGAACTGGAGAACTGGGATCAGGTAGCCACATGGGACGGTTATATCGGATATATAGAGAAGAGCAGTGTAAGTGATGTTCAGAATCTGAATATGGACAGAAAAGCAGTTGGGGGAATCTTATACTTATCTTACCATGGACCAGCCAGTGAATCTGGTATGGCATCAGGTAATGTCCACAGATGCCAATACAGGACTTTCAGAGGCGTATTCAGAATATGACCGAGTGAATGTAATTTCACCAACCTGGTTCTATGTAACTGACAACAATGGTAATATTATCAACAATGCTACAGCTGATTATGTATCTCTTGCCCATGAAAAAGGGCTGAAGGTATGGGGGACTTGTGGACAATTTTACGCAGGACATCAGTACTTATGAGGTATTGTCCAGAACAAGTTCCAGACAGAATCTGATTTCACAGCTAGTGAATGCAGCTGTTGGAGCTGGAATTGATGGAATTAATGTGGATTTCGAGCAGCTTAGTGAGGACGTGGGCGTTCATTTCTGGAGTTCCTCCGGGAGCTTTCTATAGAATGCCATAAGAACAATCTTGTTCTTTCCGTAGACAATCCGGTTCCAGAGGATTTCACCAGTCATTATGACAGGGCTGAACAGGGCAAGGTAGTAGATTATGTCATTATTATGGGATATGACGAGCACTACGTTGGATCCGAGGAAGCGGGCTCAGTAGCGTCTCTTCCCTGGGTGGAGAAGGGAATTCAGGATACTATCGCTGAAGTTCCGGCGCAGCGTGTGATCAATGCAGTTCCATTTTACACAAGATTATGGAAAACAGAAGCTGGCAGCTTATCTAGTGAGGCAATTGGCATGGATACTGCCCAGGAAGTAGTAAATACAAATAATGCCCAGGTATACTGGGACAGCGATGTAAGTCAGAATTATGGAAGCTTTGAGAAGGATGGATGCACTTACCAGATCTGGATTGAGGATTCTCAGTCTATTGCAGCGAAGGTACAGCTGATACAGAAATATAATCTTGCCGGTGTGGCAGCATGGAAATTGGGATTTGAGAATAGCAGTATCTGGCAGGTGATCACAGATAATCTGTCTGCGTCTAATTAAAACAGGTACTATTTTACGAAGCATATTGCTGTGAGGGTACTGAACAGTTACGCCTTTTTTCAAACATGCTCTAATACACGAATGATAAAAACACTCTCTGAGACATATAAATAATGTGAAGGTCGTGAACAGCGACAAAAAAGACGAAAGTTTAACGATAACATTATATATTATATGCCAGGGGGTGTTTTATATTGAAAAGCATATAGTGGAGCTGATTATGGGATGTCTTTTTGCTGATATGCTTTTTATTATCTTTCGCGAGGCGGCAGCAGTATCGGTAGAGATGAATCAGAAGCAGGTAATTGTGGTGGATTGTGGTCATGGAGGAATGGATCCAGGTATGATCGGGATAGACGGTCTGAAGGAGAAGGATGTAAATCTTGCCATTGGCCTGAAAGTGAAAAGTGCATTGGAAAAAAGAAAGATTTTCAGGTGGTTATGACCAGGGAAACAGACGTGGGGATTATACGATGAAGACTCTAATAATAAGAAAGTACAAGATATGCAAAAAAGGATTTTTTTCTTATTCAGGAAGTAAAGCCTGTACTTGCAGTAAGTATCCATCAGAACAGTTACGAAGATTCTGGGGTGAAGGGTCCTCAGGGTTTTTATTATCGGGACTCTGTTAAGGGAGAAGAACTGGCGGAAATAATTCAGGAGAAACTGAATGATTATCTTGAGGTGGAGCGGCCAAGGCAGGCGAAAGGAAATACTACTTATTATCTTTTTGAAACGAAGCCCGGGGATATTGAATATTGTGGAGTGTGGATTCCTTACGAACCCGGAAGAAGCCGGAAAACTGTTACAGGATGATTATCGGAAAAAGTAGCGGCAGCAGTGGCTGACGGTGTGGAAGAATACATAAAAAAATAATGAACAATGAGAATCCTCTGTTAATGAAAAACATTTCAGTTTATCAAAAAAACTATACACTTTTCAGAAGCTGTGGATTCTGCTATACTGGACTGGAAAAAAAAATAAGCGAGGGAAAATACCATGTTAGGATGTGTTTATCTGATTCTGGCAGCATTATTTGGGTAGGGAAATTACCCATAATTTTTTGCCGGAACAAAGAATGAGAGAAAAAGGAAATCACGCCCTTGTGGGTGACTTTTGCAGCGTCATTTGGAAGTGGTGTGCTGCTTATGACCTGGGCTGTCTATATAGCAGCATGGCTGCTAAGCGTGTACTCTGGAAGCGGAGAACCCCTCTTTGGAGCAAATCTGATGGTGATGGCAGCTGTGGGGATATTTTTGCTCTTGTGCTGTTATAGAAGAAAAAGGTTCTTTTGCGAAATTTATTAAAAGACTTTCCGGCGAGGTTCCTCCAGCGAAAGAAATCGTGTTCTTATTGATTTTACTGGCGGGAATTACCTGGATCATGGTATTTGTATTTCATGTTAGTGACGGATATTTGTATTCGGATTTACTGTATTTGGTGATTATGCCCCTCATACAGCGATGATGAGATCATTTTCGCTGGGAAATAATTTCCCCACGCAGTATCCTCATTTTGGTGGTGAGGATGTAAAAATACCATTTTATGTTTCAGTTTCTGACAGGAAATCTGGAATATCTTTGGAATGAGAATTGATGTAGCGTACAATGCCGTAAGCAGTCTGTCACTCTGGTGCTTCTTTAGCATGCTGTATTCTATGGCGAAAAAGGTTCTTTTGACAGTATAAGTGCCGGAGTGCTTTCTGTTTTGTTTGTTGTATTTCTCGAAGTGGAACTGCTTTTTTCAGATTTGCATATGAACATTTACAGGCTGGTGATCTATGGGAGACTCTGGCGGGAATACTGCTTTTATTGGATATACCCCAATGAGAACTGGGGACTTTGGAATTTTAATGTATATTTGAATCAGCGGCACTTGGGATTTGGTCTTTTGATGGCTGCGCTGGTATTATGGATTTTCCTAGACTGGGTGGAAGAAAGCTGTGCAGAGAAAATAAGGGAATATTGTGGCTGAAGAACAGATTTCTTACAAAAAAAGCATGGATGTTTAAGAAACCTGATACAGCTCTTTTTTGCCGGAATGCTATTGGGTCTGTGTTCATTTTGGAATGGAGCTGCTGTAATTGCATGTCTTCTGATTCTTATGGGATTTGCCTTTTTTCTGATGGAAAACTTGACTATCTGATTCTGGCAATTGAGACAGTTGTGTTCTCGGAAATTCAATCTAAAATGTTTGTATGGGGAAGTGTTGTATCACCTTCTGTATATTTTGGATTTCTGGCAGAAAAGAAATCACTTCCAGGCATAGCTGTATATTTATTTGAAATAAGCGGCATTGTTTTCCTTGGCGTTTTAGTACTGCTGTTTTTTCTGAAAAAAGAATGGAAAGAGCAGTTGCAGTGAGTATACTTTTCCCAACAATCTTTTGCATTTGTGGCGTCTCTACACCAGATATAAACGTGAATCATAAATATATTATAATATCTTATGCATTCCTTGCTGTTTTCTGGGGTGGCGCTGTAAGCAGATTGTTTCATTGGAAAGGTGCTGTTGGGAAAATTTTGAGTTTGATTCTGGCACTTAGTCTGACCATAACAGGAATTTATGATTTTGCAGTAATCCTAAAAAAGATAATGATTCGGGACATCGGGTTTCTGTGAACCTGAACAGTGGACTGACCAGCTGGCTTGCAGAAAATCTGAAAAAAAGACGATCTGATTTTGACACCGGAATACAGTATAAATGAAGTCACTATGTCAGGGGTTATGATGTATCTGGGATGGCCTTATTATGCATGGTCCGCAGGCTATGATACTTATTACAGGGCTGCCAGGGCAGTAGAGATCTATACAACAGCCAGCGCACAGGTACTAAAGGAAACAGTTGAGGAAGAACAAATTACATATATCCTTTTTGAGGAAGGTATGAAATTTGAGGAGAAGGAATGCCGCGAAGATGTGATTGCGGATACATATCCTCTGGTGTATCAGTCAGATGACGGGAGAATAAGAATTTATGGAACAAAAAGAATAAGAAAAAAAATCAGTACACAAACAATAATTAAACTTCTGCTGGCGGTGGTGCTGTCTTGGCCTATCTGCATTTTTACTGAAAGGTGATGTGTGGACTTTCTGGACATGGTGGCTTCTGGCGGGAGTGATGGGGGATTTGCTGCGATGCCTGTTACAGGAAGACTGTTCTGGCGTTTTGAGGACAAAGGATGGATTTTTTCTAAGGTACTGGCGATTGCTGCAACAGGTTTTCTTACCTGGTTTCTGACAGCTATCAGACTAATCCCTTTAATGCCCCGACTTTGTTGCTGTAACAATCCTATGCGCAGTTATCTGTTTTTTCCTTCTTCGAAAGGAATCAAAAGAAAAGACAGAATGTTTTCCAGTTGACAGGATTTCTCTGATTTACTGGGAAGAATTATTGTTTTTCCTTGCATTTCTTATGTGGACATATCTGGCAGGATTCCGTCCTGCTGCATATGGAACCGAGAAGTTCATGGATTATGGTTTTATGGAAGCTATGATGAGAAGCACCACACTTCCGGCAAGAGATCTGTGGTATTCAGAAGGACATATTAGTATTATTATGGCGGTCAGTATTTTGCTGTTTTTTTCTTACCAAGCTTTCCCATACAAAGGTGGAACTGACTTACAATCTTATGCGTACCTTTGTAGCCGGACTGGCTTTTGCAATGCCATTTTCTCTTGTTTACCAGATGATGTCAGACCGTATGAAGGGACAGCAAAAAGTGAAAAAAGTAATAAAAAGGACTTCCCTTTTTTGCAGCTGGATTTACAGCTGGTACAGCTGTTTCCATTGCAGGAAATATGCATTACGTAATTTATGCGCAGATCATTCCCCTGATTGAGAAGCTGACAGGTAAGGAAGTGAGCAGTTACTGGTTTCCGGATGCTACCCGCTATATAGGATATAATCCATATCGTGAGGAAGACCGGACGATACATGAATTTCCCTGCTATTCTTTTTGTACTGGGGGATCTTCATGCTCATGTGGTAAATATTATGTTTGTACTTCTTGTAATAGCACTTCTTTATGTATGGCTAAGGGGTGTGCGCAAGAAAACAGTACCGTTGAGGCTTCCATGAAAGATGGAAAATTCTGGAAAGAGCAGCTTCTATGCCTCATCTTCTGGTAATCAGTGTGCTTCTCGGGAATGTTTCAGTGGACAAATTTCTGGGATTTTGTAATTTATTATGTAGTAACTCTTGGAACGGTGCTTTTTTTTGCCAATATTATCCGTTTCAGGGAAAAATAAAGAAAATCATTGTTGTAACTTTTTCACAAATGGCAGAAATCTATCTGCTTGCCTATCTTGTGATCCTGCCATTTTTACCTTACAGTTTGACACTATGGTGGATGGAATAGGAATTGCCAAGTACCATTCCTATTTCTACCAGCTGCTGGTTCTCTGGGGACTTCCGGCAGTTTTTACCATTACATTTGTAATTTCTATTCTCTGGGAAAAGCTGCGGGGGATGGAGCACAAGAGCCTGTACCGTCTTATGAAAGCTATCCGCACGGCAGATCTTTTTTTGCCATTATTATGGGACTTTGCGCTATTGGTCTGGTGGTAATCCCGGAATTTGTTTACGTGCGTGATATTTATGAAAATGGAAATGGCAGGGCAAACACTATGTTCAAGCTTACTTATCGGCATATATTATGTTTGCACTGACTATGGGATATGGAATTTACAGACTTCTGGCTGTTACCAGACAGAAAGTGTTTAAGATCATTTCCGGAATCTGTCTGTTTTTCCTGATCTGGACGGTAGGATATTTTGGAAAAAGTGTGGATTCCTGGTTTGGAAAGGTTTTGAATCCGTCAGGCTATCGAGGGGCTTTATGCTCTGGGCTATCTGGATACGGATTTTTTCAGAGGATGTGTCTGCAATCCAATGGCTAAAGGAGAATATTAAAGGGGCTCCGGTAGTGCTGGAGGCAAACGGTGACAGCTACAGCGGTTATGAGCGTGTTTCTGCAGCTACAGGTCTTCCAACAATTCTTGGCTGGTATGTACACGAATGGCTCTGGAGGAATGATACAGATGATCTGAACCGGAAACAGGCAGATATTATGAGTATTTATACTTCACAGGATGAGACCCAGGTAAGAGCTCTTCTTACGGAATATATGGTGTTTCCTATATCTTTGTGGGCTCTAAAGAAAGAGAGAAATATGAGGACAGCCCTGAATAATGCACTTCTTCTGTCACTTGAGAAATTGTATTTATGGATGAAGATTCCGGCACTTATATTGTTAAGGTGGATTGACAAGGCTTTTAAACAGGTGTTATATTAAAGAATGCTGAAAAAAATAATAGAAAGCTGGATTAAAATGAAAGCAGAAATTGTAGCCATGACGGCAGATGCTATTGACCATGCGGCACTTGCCAGAGGCGGAGAGATATTGAAACAGGGAGGGACTGGTGGCATTCCCTACAGAAACTGTTTACGGTCTTGGAGGAAATGCGCTGGATCCTATGGCTTCGAAGAAGATATATGCAGCCAAGGGACGTCCTTCGGATAACCCCGTTGATCGTTCATATTGCAGATTTAAATGCACTGGCCCCAATTGTAAAAGAAAGTACCGGAGAAGGCGAAGATACTGGCAGAGAAATTCCTGGCCTGGTCCCCCCTGACTATGATTTTTGAGAAATCAGATCTGGTTCCATTGGAGACAACTGGTGGTCTCAACAGTGTAGCTGTGCGTTTTCCAAGTGATCCCATTGCAGCGGAGCTTTATTTTGCAGGCTAGGGGGATACGTGGCAGCGCCAAGTGCAAATACTTCCGGACGGCCAAGCCCGACTACAGCACAGCATGTTGAGGAGGACTTAGGGGATGCCATTGAGATGATCATTGATGGAGGTCCTGTGGGGAATTGGCTTGGAGTCAACGATTGTAGATTTTACCGAGGACGTGCCGGTGGTTTTAAGACCCGGTTATATTTCACTGGAAATGCTCCAGGAGGTTCTTGGTGATGTGAGAATGGACAAAGGTCTTATAAAGCCTGATAGTAAAGTTCATCCCAAGGCGCCGGGAATGAAATATCGGCATTATGCACCGAAAGCAGATCTTGCAATTGTGGAGGCCCCACAGAAGAAGTAATAAATGCCATTAATCAGTTTGTAAAGGAAGATCAGGCAAATGGACTTCAGGCGGGGATTATTGCCACAGAAGAGACTATTTCACAGATATCCCTGTGGAACTGTAGAAGTGTATTGGAAGCAGAGAGGCAGAGGAAACCATTGCTCATAACCTTTATGAGGTGCTGCGTGAATTGATCAGTGCCAGGTAAGCAAAATTTATTCCGAAGCTTTTTTATACCCCAAAAATGGGACAGGCAATTATGAACCGGCTTCTAAAAAAAGCAGCCGGTCACAAAATAATCAATATAAGGAGAGAAGAACAATGAGATAGCATTAGGTAGTGATCATGGCGGATTTGAACTGGAAACAGGAGATTATCAAATATCTGGAAGAAAAGAATATTAGTATAAAGGATTACGGCTGCTACAGCACAGAATCCACAGACTATCCGATCTATGCAAAAGAAAGTTGCACATGGGATTCTGGACGGAGAGTGTGAGCTTGGAATCCTTGTATGCGGGAACAGGTATTGGTATTTCTATCACTGCAAACAAAAAATTAAGGGAATTCGTGCAGCAGTATGTGTACAGACTGCTTTTACTGCTGAAGCAACCAGACTTCACAATGACGCAAACATCCTTGCGCTTTGGAGGCCGTGTAGTTGGACCTGGACTTGCAGTTAAGATTGTGGATACTTTCCAATACACCATTTTCAGGAGATGAGAGACATATCCGCCGAATTGCTCAGATCGAGACGGAATAGGAAGGAGAGCTCTTCTATGGAGAACACAAATCAGAAAACACCGGGAATATACAGATCGCGCCTGTAAGTGCTGCATCAGATCTGAACCACAAAAGAGAAGGTTACCTTACCTGGGACGAATATTTCATGGGAGTTGCCATGCTTTCCGGTATGCGCTCAAGGATCCCAATTCACAGGTAGGAGCGTGTATTGTCAGCGACGATAATAAAATTCTTTCCATGGGATATAATGGTTTTCCCAAAAGGCTGTTCCGATGATGAATTTCCCTGGGCAAGAGAGGAGAGCCTCTGGATACCAAAATATCTGTATGTGACCCATAGCGAGCTCAATGCAATTTTTAAACTACCGTGGAGGGAGCCTTGAGGGAGCGAAAATGTATGCAACTTTTTTCCCTGCAATGAGTGTGCAAAGGCTATCATTCAGGCTGGCATCAAGACTCTGGTCTATGATTGTGACAAATATGCAAGCACTCCGTCAGTCCTTGCTTCCAAGAGAATGCTGGACTCCGCCGGTGTACGCTATTATCAATACAAGAGAACCGGACGCGAGATTTCGCTGACGGTGTAAGTTAAAAGAGGTTTGTTGTGGAAAATACGAAAGAAAATACAGATTTGAATATGGGCAAGAGCGAAGAATGACAGATGGAAAAAGATACTGGGAATCATTTTGAACATTGCTTTGCTTCTGCGTTTATAGATGGATTGTTGGTATATACTTTTATTAACGAAGGAAATCGTATATATAAAGGAACAATCATTAAAAATATTACTAATTGTTACAGGAAATATTTTGTTTCTTGTTCTTCTGTTCTGGGGAGAAAATCTGCAGTGCAATTAAAAATACCACTTTTTTGAAAATAGCAGATGTCATATTGCTGTTGGCAACTCCTGGAATTGTATTTATGCTTGTCCAGATGGTCACCTGGGTGTCGGGATATAAGAATAAGGCAGTGTCAACATTTAAAGGCCTGGTTAAGATGTCATTACTGATGGAGCAGCCTTATTTGACACTGAATCTTATTATTTATGCAATATTTTTTATAATACTTATTATTTTATTCGGGAAAATCAATATTGCTTCTTCTGCGTTTGTTACCTTTTATAATCCTTGCAATGGTAAACTATTATGTAATGGAATTCCGTGGAGAACCATTCCAGCTTCTTGACATTGTAGGAATGGGAACGGCAGCAGAAGTTGTTGGAGAATATAGCTTCAAAATCAAACTGATGCTTGGAATTCCCACTGATCTATGCCCTGGTATTTGGTGAGTTTGTACTGAAATTCCAGAAACTGGAGCTTGGAAAAAAGAGCAGAAAGAATACAGCTGCCCGGTTTAGTGTACTGGCTGTGATCGTGATTACATTATGTTTTACTATAAGACCTATCCTCCAGAAGCTTGACGCTGTTACTTTATGGCAGATTAACCGTATTTATAAAGAACAGGGCTACATTTCTCTCTTGTTAAGGAAATCAAGTATTTTTTATATCGAAAGCAGCCAGAAGGCTATTCTGTTGGAAAAAACCGTAGAACTGGCACAGGAAATTGAAGATGGGGAAAATATTGTTTCAGAGACAGACAAGGGTGAGTCTGAAGAAAGTGTTGATAATACAGCTGCAGATACTTCTTGAAACAGTAACACCGAAAAATATTATCGATTATGAATGAAAGTCTTACAGATTTTTGAAAGTGTGGGAAAAAATAAAGTCAAATGTAGAAATTTTTGCCATACATAAGAAGCCTTAACAAAAATGTAAAACATGGACAGCTTCATGCCCATTCGGGCCGGAACTGCCCGTTCTGAATACGAGGCTCTTACAGGAAACAGTATGAGCTTTTTTGCCATCCGGAAGTGTTCCTTATCAGCTTTATGTGCGGGATCCGAGTATGGTCTGGCAGATATCAAATCCCAGGGGATATTACACAATTGCCATGCATCCCAACAAGGCTCATAACTGGAACCGGCCTCTGTTTATCCATGGCTGGGATTTGATGAATTTATCAGCCTGGAGAACTGGGAGCAATACGTAACTGAACGAAGTACAATACTGGT
>VOFK01002872.1_pt1 | contig 16298 bp, 31 predicted proteins | sample 5384121 | NCBI WGS metagenome assembly VOFK01 (sample SAMN12384730, study PRJNA508395) | human gut metagenome | isolation source: healthy gut J | host: Homo sapiens
CTCGGTATGCTGGTCGTTCAGTTACCCAACCGCCTCAAACGCTCAAAGCCCCAGTTTCAGCAACAGCAATTCTAGCAGTTGATACGAACTTTCACCGCTGACTTAAAAGGCCGCCTACGCACCCTTTAAACCCAATAAATCCGGATAACGCTCGGATCCTCCGTATTACCGCGGCTGCTGGCACGGAGTTAGCCGATCCTTATTCATAAGGTACATACAAAACGGGACACGTCCCGCACTTTATTCCCTTATAAAAGAGGTTTACGATCCATAGAACCTTCATCCCTCACGCGACTTGGCTGGTTCAGCCTTACGGCCATTGACCAATATTCCTCACTGCTGCCTCCCGTAGGAGTTTGGTCCGTGTCTCAGTACCAATGTGGGGGACCTTCCTCTCAGAACCCCTATCCATCGTCGGTTTGGTGGGCCGTTACCCCGCCAACTGCCTAATGGAACGCATGCCTATCTATCAGCGATGAATCTTTAGCAAATATCCCCATGCGGGGCCCCTGCTTCATGCGGTATTAGTCCGACTTTCGCCGGGTTATCCCCCTCTGATAGGCAAGTTGCATACGCGTTACTCACCCGTGCGCCGGTCGCCGGCGGGTATTGCTACCCCCGCTGCCCCTCGACTTGCATGTGTTAAGCCTGTCGCTAGCGTTCATCCTGAGCCAGGATCAAACTCTTCGTTGTTTAAATTGTTTATGTCCTCGCTCCGGAATCCGTTATTGTAGTCCAAAGTCATACTTCTTTGACGGTATCAATCCGGAAAATTAATTTTCCTAATACTTGTACTACTTGTTGAATTATGCAAATCTCTCAAAGAACTCTCTCGCTATCGTTTCTCGATTGCGGCTGCAAAGGTAAGGACTTTTTCTTAACCTCCAAATTTTTCGGTGAAAAATTCTCGATTTATTTTCTCTCGTCGATCTCCGGGCGGTTGGAAATTATCGCTTGGCCCAGCCAACCTCATCCCCTACCCAAGGATACCTCCACGTTTCCATCATTTCTGAAGTGCCGTTCTCTCTCGAATGCGGGTGCAAAAGTAATGCTATAAAACATAACCTCCAAATTTATCGGGCATTATTTTTTAGGCTTTTTTCAAGGCTTAACAAGTTATATAATGTACGTACGATAAAACACAATATATAGTATCCTTTTTTCCAAAATCCACTCATACCCCCTCCTCTTTAAATAAAATCTGTTTTCTGTTCACCCCATGTTTTTTTTAATGAAAGATGTATGAATCCCTTCGTACGATAAAGGATCGCCTGATCAAAAATTCAGGCGGCTTGCCACCAAGTCCTCCAATAGTCGGTTGCGGGTCCACCGTGTAAATGTCTACCGCCTCCCCCCTTCATATGTTGCGAGCTAGGGGCACCTCCCACCAATCGGTTTAACTCTTCGCTTCGATAGCCACTCATGATATACATAGGCTGTCGATGATATATACGCAAAGGTTCCAACAACCGCACCATTAGATTCCGTATCGCCGGTATTACCTCCGAAGGCAACGCATTATTAAGTCCAAGTTCCACCGCCATCGCACTATAAACAAACTCGTCCATACGAAAATGCTCTGTCAATCTCTTCTCATCCTTTTCCATCTTAACTCAAATTTTCAATCCTTAATTTTCAATTTATAAGAGTAGTCCACCCCAAACAGCGCGCCGGCAAACGTGCAGATCTCCCCAAATGCGACCAGTACGCTGTTATCTATCTCACCGGAAGGAGCCACCCAAAAACCACAGAACACTAAGGTAAGGCCGGCCACGCAAAGTAGCACGGCCATTACCAGTTGCACGTTAAATCTCACTCGGGCTATCACTATCAGAGCCACCAGCCTCCGCAGTGGTACCATCTTGGGAGATCCGTGAGTACTCCAGTGTCTTCTTCGTATCCTTCAACTCACCTCCCGGAGTGAAAATGATACGCGGCGGGCGCAGCATACTCGAATTGAAATCCTTTTTTTTTTTTTATCTGTTACACCATCACTGCTCACCGAGATCCGAAAACTCCCGACATCGCCGAGCCTTACGATACGCCCCTCCTGAAGCTCCATATCCAACACGAAATTAAGGTTATCCAATACCGCCTTCACATCTGCCGACGACACCGTACTACGTGCCGAGATCAACTTACATAGCGTTTTCATACTAGAGGTACCATTCGTTTTCGACACCGCATAAAACTTTTTCTCTGAATCCTTCTCGCCCGGCTTCGACGGACGCAACACCAACTTAAAACCTTGTGCCATATCTTTTTAATTTTTGTATGGTTATATACCCCTTATGGAGCACGACACAAAGGTAAGATGGCCCAGAAGAGACGAACGTTCGTAGTTTTATCCATCAAACAAGTAATATTCAACTAATTAAAAATAAAAAAACCAAAAAAATACCTCTTTTCAAAGACAATAAAACCTGCTATTCTTAACTAACATTCAAATCCATATCTCTTTTTTAAAACTCATCCGTCACCTCCCTCTTTCCAGCGAGCACCAAGACTGCTTCCGCAAATGCCCGCCTCTCGCAAATGAAGCCAAGCCACGCACCGAGCCGGATAATCAAACCCCATCAACAGGCAAGAGGCTATTTCCAAGGAGGAAGGGGGAGTCTCACGATCCGTAAACTCCACAAGCTTCACTAGCTCCAACAAGAGTTCCGGACGAAATGGGGAATACAACAAATCACCACGCACCGTATACTTACGTATATAACACCGTTCGCACTCCCGGTCATGCTCCATATACTTCCGGATAAATTTACGGTACGCCCCGGGCATCTTCCTATAATAATCCCCATATCCCAAACTACACACATCCATTTTCCAAGACTCCCGCTCATCCGGCCCCAACGTTACCAAGAACGCGTCAAAATTCTTCACCGTGGGCTTATGCCCCAATCTCTCAAACGCTCATAGATGCTTTTTCATCATGCGAACGCAGGGGAATGTTTATCCCTGCGCCGCATATGGCCGGACACCGTACTTACATACGGATTTTCAAATACATATATAAAAAAACAGAACCGGCCTTCTAAATCCCTTTACGGGAAAAGAAGACCGGTACAAAACCTTGACCTTATATCGATTCTACAAAATCTCTATCATCCTATCTTTTTTCATCACAAAACCCACATGGTTCTTTCTCTTTTCTTTGCAAATGCCTCTGGGAGGCTCTTCTTTTTTGACGCTATATTTAAATCAACATTAATAGCATAGGCCCTCACGGATAAATCCATAATTTACTTTTTATTTCGCTCTATTCATCCAACACCTCATATTTAGAATGCTGGCTCTTGAACTCGGGAACAATCTCCTTCATCCGCTTCACGATCTGCATATCCCCCTCCACGGCACAAGCATGTACCAAGGCATCAATCCGCAAATTGGCGTCAGCATAGTCATACGCACGGACTTGGGCGATCTTGATCTTCGGATGAAAAGTAGGCTTGGAGGTTTCCTCCTCATTGAGTACCTCCTCATACAACTTCTCCCCGTCTCGCAATCCCGTGAACCGGATCTCGATTCCCTTCACCCCGCTCAGACGGATCATACGCTCAGCCAGATCCACGATCCGTACAGGTTTACCCATATCGAACACGAAGATCTCGCCCCCATTACCCATCGTACCGGCCTCTAGGACTAGCTTACAAGCCTCCGGTATCAGCATGAAGAAACGAATGATATCCTTGTGCGTCACCGTAACAGGGAACCGCCCCGCTTGATCTGTTCCTTGAATAACGGGATCACGGAACCGTTCGATCCCAGCACATTGCCGAAACGAGTCGTCACGAATTGCGTACGCCCCCTCACCTTCCCATCCTTGATGGCTTGATCCAAACTCTGCACGTAGATCTCGCAAATACGTTTCGAGCAGCCCATCACGTTCATGGGATTCACCGCCTTGTCGGTCGATACCATCACGAACTTCCTCGTGCCGTATTTCACCGCCAAGTCTGCGATCACCCGGGTACCGTCCACGTTGTTGCGGACACTCTCCTCCGGATTATCCTCCATCATAGGTACATGCTTGTAAGCCGCGGCATGAAACACATAATCCGGACGATGCTCCTCGAACAACTCCTCCATGCGTTCACGCACACAAATATCGCTCACAACCGTATAGGGATTCTATATTCGACCACTGACGAGCCATCATCAAGCGGACATCGTGTAAGGGAGTCTCCGCCTGATCTATCAAGACCATACGTTCCGGGGCGAACTGGGCTACCTGCCGCACGATCTCGCTACCGATACTCCCGGCGGCTCCTGTTATCAGAATCCGCTTACCGGTAAGCTGCTTCCTCACAGCCTCCAAGTCTATCTCGATCTTATCACGGGGCAGTAAATCCTCTATATTCACCTCCCTCAGCTGGGTATGGTTCAAGTCGCTCCTCCCGTCCCACTTTCTTGGGCGGCAGGAGTCATATAGATCTTTATATTCGCCTTGATCAGCCTGTCCACCATCTCCTGATTATTCCGGATCGCCTCAACCTTTCAATGGAGACACCAGCAAGACATCGGCTTGCAGCCTTCTCATCACACCAATCAAATCCTCGTTATTCGGATAAACCTTGACTCCCATTAAATACCGATTCCCTATCTCTGTCAGATCCGAGATAAATCCTGCCAGCACAAACCGGGCCGGATCCTGATTCTGGATACTCTTCGCCAAACTGACCCCACCTTGCTTCACGCCATAGATAAAGGCTCGTTCCGCCTTAGCCACACGAAAAAGTACTTACATAAAAATATTTCACGAACACACGCATCATCCACATCAAGCTCATAGCCAACAACGCGGAGAGGATCAGATCCCGTTTACGGATATACACCAAATAAGGAGAAAAGTCCGTCAACGCCTGAAACACGACCACGCAAATCAAGCCAAACAAGACGGCGAATCCCACCTTTTGCAAGTCCACGAAAGAGGAATAACGTATAATCCCCGAATAGGTATGGAACAGGCGAAAGCCTACCAGAGAAGGAATCAGGCATACCAATAGCGTGACCAGCAGGTGCCCCAAGATATCCAAGGTTGATAATACGCCATTATTCAAGGTATACACCAACAAGCCGGAAAATAAGATCAAGCAGCAATCCAGCAAGATAATACCCCAATAGGGTAAGGATTTCTTGGAAAAGTACCAGGTAGATAGTCGAGAAAAAAGACTCATAATAATCTCAATATATTTTTTCTTTAAACAATTAACGATATAGGCCATATCCTTAGCACATAAGGATCAGGGGGGGTATCACTCATGTAAGCAAGTAAAATCCACATAAAAACCATAACTTAATTCTCTTTTTATAATCGAAGCTAAATATTCTTCATGCAAACAATAGTATTTTTTTTTCATAAATACCACATACAACAACGCCACCACCACTACCGCCAACAAATACAACCAATGTGCCGTTACGGTATCAGGTATCACATAGATAAATGCCAAAGAAACCGCCAACTGTAAACACATATATACCAACGACACTTTAACGTGACCAATCTTAAGCTCATTCGCCATCAACTGATAAGCGTGTTTACGATGCGCTTGACCTAGATTCTCATGCAGTAGAATGCGATGTATTATCGTCAAACAACCATCCACACCATAAACCAATAAAGACCAAGTAAGTCGTCCGTTGTCTTAATAATCAGACTGCCTATCATAAACAGCAAAAATATAGGCTATACTTATAGAACCACATCTCCGGCAGAAGCACTTTGCCTTTCCCTTGGGACGAAAGTTAAAAAGACAAAACACCAAAACACTAAGTGCCGAAACGTAGATCAAAGACGGATCAACAAAACCGGACTTCTCGTTTACCAGCATCAATGGAAGCAATACTGATAGAGAATAACCAGCCGTAATGCCATTTATACCATCCATGAAATTAATGACATTCGAAGCTCCCACACAAACGATAGCGCCAACAACAACACCCACCACATATTCAGGCGCAATATATCAATTGATAAAACATCATCACCATGGCAATGAATTGGGCCACCAAACGCACAGAATCAGGCAAGCTACGTACATCATCTATAAAACTTACGCCCCCAATTAAAGGTAACGGCCATAAGAAACCACGGCGCAGAAAATCCAAAAAAGAAAGCCCATGTCCATAAACCCAGTAAAAAGATAACGCCACCACCTCTCCAAGACAATAGAGGCATGAGAACTGCGCTCGTTGGGTTTTTATCAATGATATTAAACTTATCCGCTATATGGAAATAAAAAGCTCCGCAAAAAATAGCAAAGCGAAAATCAGCACATAAAGTAAGCCGTTCATATCTTATCACTTCTTAAAGCTAAGAATAGTACAAGCCAATCCCTCTTTGCGGATACCGGCATCTTTTGTAACCCAAAGCCTTTTTATTTTAGCATTACTTACCACATAATTCTCTGTCAGCTTCTGCATACGAAACGGATTGAGTGGAAGATGTAGCCATCCACCATCTCTGCCATCACGTTCATTACCCCTTTAGGGATATACAAAAATTCTCGTCTTCTTACCCAACGCCTCACAAATCACCTCGATTAATTCATTAGTAGACAACGGATCGTCATCAGCCATATGATAGATGCCGCTCTCTACCTTTTGAGTCAAGAAACCTTCTATCACTGTACAGAGGTTCTGTACGCTAGTGAATGAACGACGATTCTCAAATGCCCCAAGCGGCCAAGGAATCCCTTTACTCACTACATTATATAACAGATTCAAATTCCCCTTATTTCCCGGGCCATGAATCATACAAGGACGCATGATATATACCTGTTTGCCGGGATAGATAGAACTATCTCCAAACGCATGATACAAATTGCCTAACGCTTCAGGCGCAAACCTCTCGATGATATAGTTCTCAGCCTTGATTTTTACTTTCACCGTACGGTCCTATGGGAACAGGTACATTCTTCGGTTAGTATATCTCCTTGTACAGAATCAGCCGCACTTTTTTACCGTAGAAAAAAGATAAATTTCTTGATAGAAGGCCGAGCCAAAAACCAATCAAAAATTCGTTGGGTCAATCCGTATTAATCTTAAAATAAGTATCTGCGGCATTCCTATTTTTTAGTATCATGCGCTTTCCCCGCCAAATGGATCACCGCGTCAAATTCCGGCATCTCCTTATCTAAGTCATCCCAAGAAAAAGTCTTTATCACACCGTCCTTTTCCGGGGTAACAATATCCAAACCATAGAGGCCATGACGCTCCTTCAAGGCAACAACCAGATTGGAACCCACAAAACCGTGGATCCCTGTTATTAATATATTCATCGTGAATTTATTTTACGGCATGTCATTTCAAGTCTTCCAACTTGACCAACGGAGTCTTATCCCATTCTATGATAGAGTCAGCCTGTTTTTACACTCATAAAAGTCATAATGGCTCAACAAGCGTTGGAATTTACCAAAAAGCACCCTTAATACCCACATAACTTTTAAATCGTCTCATAACAGGCAAGGATCGGATAATCAGGTTGCCCCGTGTCAAAATCACGAGGATGGAAATAAGTCATCATATAGGTACAATCCTTAGCCCAATAATCAATCAGCCAATAAGGAAATAAACGGAAAAATCCTCCTCCCGAGAAAACGATATATTTTCCACATATTGCTTGTATATTAATAGGGAACTCCTTGATAAACCCACCGAAACCCAAGTCTATCCGTTTCGGAACACCCATTCCATAACTAGGCATTCCACCATAATCATGGGGGGCAGGGAACATAGAACAATCATACTCGAACCCCAACTCTCCCAAACAACGAAGTGCCCACGTATTATTTTTAGTAATCGAGAACCCCGGGCACGAAAGGCGTTCACTTCTTCCCCTATTAGATCTTCTATCAACGATTTAGCCATAGCAGTATCCCTTTTGAAGTCTTTTTCATTGAAGCGAAAAAAGATAACTCATGCTGATACGAATGACAACCAATATGATGCCCTTGCTTTTGGATAGAACGAATCACACCAGGATGCCTTTCGGCTATCAACCTAAACAGAAAAACGTCCCTTTCAAGTTTCGTTTATCCAACTCCTCCAAAATGCGATCCACCCCTTGATATATGCGAACCTCGTGTCTATCCCAGTCAAAATCCTCTGATATAAAATCACAATTATACCAGTCTTCGATGTCGAAAGTCAAGATATTCATCCTTTATCAAACTAAATCATAACTTGACAAATTCACGTCCCAATTCTTTATATCATATAGAGTATCATCAAAATATGATTTGTCAATCAAATTACAAGTAAAATGAAAATGTTTAGGTTCAAATCTATGAGGTATCTTAATCAATGAAAGCGGAACAAAATCTAAATCCCCCATACATGATCAAATCAATATCCTTTGATCGCTCTTGGTATATGGATCGTACCGCAAACTCAAAATTTGAGCGGTTCATAGGATATACATCTAAAAGAAAAGCGGTCTTAACTGGATTAAAATTTTGATGGCGATCTTTATGATCCTCTATTCGATAAACATACTTACAGCCTTTTATATCCCGTATTTCATATTGCCCCTTATTCCATCTATAACGGACTTTATCGAAAGACTCACGATCCTTCTCAAAAACAAAGGAACGAATCTTTTTTCCCTTTGGATAAATGGGACATCTTGATCAAAGACCAAGAAAAAAGTCTAAAGAAAGGATCAAGCCATCTCATCCTCGGAATGATCGGACCAATCTTGATCGGAAGGATATAAGTGGTCAAACGGCCTATATCCTTTACCTTAAACCCTTTTTTATCATCACCGGATAAGACTCGTCATTCGGGAAACCAAACAACAATTTGCACCCTATGCCTCGGAGACAAGGCCAACAAGCCCTTTCCGTCTCATAAAAAGTAAAAAATCCCGGTATTCCTTCTTTACCATTGAATCAAAACCTAGAGCCGCAATGAATTTCTCACCCTTCTTCTTATAATAAAAAGGCATATATACATAATAAGCGACTAAGAGGCCCTTGTCATACATCAAACTATGTACGGAATATCCCAATGGAGCATTAAAACACTCCTCACGAACCGTAAGGATATCTCTTTGCAAGCCAAATACCTCGAAAAAAGAGTGTATTTATGGACTCTATCTCCGCATCGGATAACTCTCCGGTTTTTCACGACCGAATCCATATCACAGTTTTTTTGCGTTAATACCCTTTCTATATCCTCGAAACACTTCATCCGGAGATCTCCTCCGGATCGAACTCGACACCAAACTCGGATTCCAACTCCACGATCAAATTCAAATGGCGCAAGGAATCCCATTTATCACAGATTCTGTTGGGATAACGCTTTTTGTCGCACTCTCCAATCCTAGCACGTTCTTTAATACGAACAATATCTTTTTTCTTCCATACTATCAATATGTTATTTTATAATAGGATGGGATTTTTTATCTCCGCACCCATGTTCAAATGGTAGAACTTGCTTCCGTCCTTATCCTGGCTATCAAGACAAAATCGGTTCGCTCATAGAAGCCTGAAAACTTGCATATTCTTAGCTGTCGGAATATAAGACGCTTTTACGAGCTTAACACTTCTATTCCTCAGTATATTAAGAATACCGGACAAAGAAAGCCTCCTCTATCCCTTTCCCCAGAATCCGGCAACTGAGCAAGAAACTATCGATCTCATACCCCCATCGATAGGTCTCCAACAATACCGCTCCGGTTATCCCATTATCCCCGAAACGATCCTTGACGGAAAGGCAATAGATCAACCAGCCCTCCGAGGAAAATCCCCATGAGATCCGACTCCGAGCACCTTCGGGTCGTCAGGTTGAACTGGTTCGTCTTCTGAGTCATCTGGGCAATACGGGAAACATTGAATGAGTTCATCGGTTCGATTCTCATCTCGATCTCCAGACTCTGTAGATACTGATCGAAATCCACAAATTTCTTTCGCTCCTGTGTACGACTCGCATTCGCCTTGTACTGCTCGGTCTTCCGCCGATCCTCCTCCGTCACCGAATAGACACGGAAATAACGATCCGACAAGGAGATCAAGAAATCGGGTAGCATATAGGACTGTTTTGGGAACTCGGGAACCTCCACCATCGGAAGCATTTGGCGGACCCAACTCACGCTCCGTCGGGTTATCATCCACGAAGGCACGAGACTGTCCAGACCTATGTTCAGCTCCTCCAGCTCCCTTATGTTATCCGCCTTGTTCCGCCAATTAATACGCCAAGCCAAATGTTCCTTCCGTAACAACACGAAAGGATTCTTCTCCCACAAATCAACACGTCCCGCTCGTTGTTCTTGCTACAGATCGTCAGTATGACACCTCTCTTGGCCAGTTCCAACAAGCCTTCCTGAAAATACAGGAACGCCTTGCCCGGATAATCACCTCTATCTTTATTCCATCTATACCGTCCTCCCCGAGGACTCCCCCCAAAGCGTATTGTCCAGATCAATACCAGACACTTCTTCCGGCAGAGGCTTATCTCCCTCAAACGATCCTCAAACCAGCAAGAAAAGTCGGAAGCCAGCTTAGGGTTAATGCCCATTTGGGAAATAAAATAGAAACGCCAGTCAAATAATTGACTGGAAGAATAACGGCAGAGTGAAATCCGGCAGATCCACATACCGGACATTACTCCTCTCCGAGGCGAGCGAGCGTAGATACTTGTTATAGGTCTCTATGCTCTCCTGTACCTCCCATTCTGAACCGGCCCATTGAAACGGACAAAAGATCAACCAAGGAGAAGACCAGCACGCTCTTATGTGCCGGTATCTTTTCTATTACCCACCTCAACTTATCGATATAGGACAACACCTCCTCCGCCACACGGCACCTATCAAACCCGAAAGGGACCTGGTAGAACCAGATATAGCGATCCGCTCCCTCTTCCAGCGAGGAGATATCCCCATAGCCGGAGTAACGAGCATCCAGATTCCCGAACAAAGGCTCAAGCGTGTTGTTCCGAAATATATAATATCTCATCTTAATATTCTATCAGCTTTGAGATTCTTAGATTTTCCAAGGAAAGATAAGCCGTTCCCCAGGCCAAGCCCGCCCCAAAACCGGCCATAAGCACATGCCGCCGTCTCGGGAAACTGCCGTCATACATGGTATGGACCATGTTCAAGGGAATGGAGGCGGCACTAGTATTGCCAAAATACTCCAAGCTATACGGTACCCTATCCAACAGGAACCTCAATTTCTTTGGCGAAGAAATCCGTCATGAAACTGGAAGGTTGGCTTGATGGAAGTGGATCATATCCATATCTTCGACCCCTCATATCCAAGATTTTCAATATCTCCTTTTATGCCCGAGGGGAACAACCCTAAGACCAAATTGAAGACATCCATTCCACGCATGTGCAACTGCTCACCGCCAAGGATATTCCCCACCTCATCCACTTTTCGCTCAAATCCCTCTGCGCTACTAGGATTTCGGTATCCCCCGTACGGCACGCGGAGCATATCCGAGCCCCCCCCATCAGAATGAAGCACGAAACAGGAGGGGCCATACCCCTCGCCTTTTCTATCAACGTGGCGGTACCGGCGTCACCGAACAACGGTGTCGTCACCTTGTCATGATCCGATACGGTCTTGGACATGGTCTCTCCCACCAGCAAAAAGGACACGTCCTATCCCATCCTGCGAGGCCAAGGAATAAGCGATGGATAATCCATACACATATCCGGAACAAGCCATGTTGATATCAAACGCCATCACCGTTTTCGGCAAGCCCAAACGATCCTGCAAGGAAGGCGCGGTGGACGGTTGACGGTAATCCGAGTCTGGGAGATAAAGATCAGAGCCCCGATAGAGTCCCCGATCGATGCCATGCTCCAAGAGCAACCGCTCCGCAGCTTTACAGCACAGATCGGAGGAACAAACATCCACTCCGCTATTCTCCTCTCACGAATACCGATGGAATGGATGGTCTTATCCAAATCCTCTTGGGGGATCAGATAACCCAACTCCGAATTTCGTACAATCTTTTTTTGGGAACACAAGCTGAGACCGAATGAATTCCCACATCCGTATATTTCAGTATCGCCATAACCTATAAAATCGTAAAAACCTCCATCGACAACAAGGCTGGCACCTATAGTAAATGTACTTGCATCTGACAATAAATAGATTATTGCCCACGCTATCTCCCGGGGATCCGCATAACGTTTCAAAGGATAAAGCTCCATATCTTTTATTCAGTTGTTCTTGAGTAATATCATCATTATGTATCAAAGGAGTTTCAGTCATTCCCCGGTAAGACAGCATTAACCCGAATTCCTTTAGAAGCCAACTCTATAGACATGTTTTTGCATCATCGCAGAAAGAGCCCCTTTTTGTTGCTGAATACATAGAGTTTCCAATATGCGCAGTAACCGGGCCATCTATCGAGGACAAAAAAAACAATAGATCCCCCCTTTCTGTAATAATTTTTTCTTTAATAATAATTGCGATAATACTACTGGTGCAAAAAGTTTATGTTGAATATATTCTCCAATCGCTCTTTCTTTAAGAATTGAAATAAAACCGTATCACTGATACCAGCCGCATGTACAATGCCGTTTAAAAACAGGAACTCGCTCTACCAAGAATCGTATCCCATCATCTTCTCCCAAATCCGCCGTAATCACAACGTGCCCCTCTCCTTCTAGTGAACTTAAAGTCTGTTGTAACCGAGCCTCATCACGTCCCGTAATTACAACTCTAGCTCCTAATTTCGAACATTCAATGGCCGTAGCTTTTCCTATACCAGAAGACGCTCCCGTTACCAATATTGTCTTTCCTTCTAATGAATATGGATTATAACTCATAATTATTTATATTTCGACCAAATCACTTATCACTACATTCTCATCAACTCGAAATAACCGGTTCCCCAAGACAGACCAACCCCGAAACCACAAACTGCGATCTTACTCCTCCGTGTTCTCAACGAACAGGCTGTCACCAACGTCAAAGGTATGGAGGCACTACTCGTATTGCCAAAAAGAGGCATGGAGTAAGGCACTTTCTCCTCCGGTAATTTTAATTTCTTCCGGATCTTATTATTCATGAAATATTAGCTTGGTGCATCACAAAATAATCCAAGGACTCTCGATCCAACGAGAAGCGCTCCATCAACAGGTTAAAACTTTGAGGAGCCTTCGTTATCCCGAACGAGAAAAACGCTCATGCCATCCATCTCCGTGTTTTAAACGTGTCCTTCGTAATCCTTCTGGAGTCGTATAAACATCCAATGATTGGTTATCAAAAGGATGTCTATAACCCCCATCACGGATAATGATAGCCTCATACCCACTTCCATCTGTAGAAAAAAATAAAAACGGACAGGCTCATATCCTACTTGATACTCTAAAGCCGTGGCGGTTCCGGCATCCCAAACAAGGGATAGGCACTCTTATCCAATGGTGAGATTGCAAATGACAGATCTCCCCGGAAAGAAGCAAGCCTTTCTTTATTTGTCCTGTAGACAATAGGGAAGTGATCACGCTCAAACCATAAACCCAACCAGAGCAGCCCAAGGATATATCCATGGCGTAGCAACTCTCGGGCAATCCCAAACGTTCCTGCAAAATACAGGCCGTAGCCGGTAATATATAATCCGCTGTTTGAGAGACAAACAACAAACACTCAATCTCCGATTTATCCCAACCTAGGTCTTCTATAAGACGTTCCGCAGCCGAATACTTAAAAGATCAGAGGAACAAACCCCGGGATCAGCGATACGCCTCTCTAATGGAGGTGGAGGCGATGTATTTCTCCGCCTCACCTGCCTCAAAATAAAGGGATAATCCTTATTGTACTCGATATGTTTCGGAACTCCAGCTGAGATACCGGAGATCCCGTACATTCTTGAATTCAGAAAAACAAAGCCATCAGAGACGGATTTAACGATTTCGTAAAGATCATTGACCGTTTGCGAATTACGCACATCGTCACCTTGATCTTCACGTCATACTCCTCATCTATCATGGCGATCACGGACAAGGCCGTCAACGAGGACCACTCTTCCAACTCCTTGAACTTCGTTTCCGAAGTAAACACGCTTGCATCAGTATCATCGAACTGATCGGCGAAATTTTTGAATGAACTCTTTTTATTTCCATAATGAAATTACCTTTTTTGATTAATAAATGAATCAATGAATCTGATAATATATTTTTCTTTAACTTCAATATAGGCGGACAGGAATCCATAGGTATAAATAATCGAGGCGTCAAACCATGTGAATATATACTTATCGTTTTTCCTGTTCTTCAGCTTCTTGATCACATAGTCGCAGATAGTCCATGGATACATCTTCAGAACGACCTTCCTGTCACCTACATAAATATCATTGAAGGTAAAGCTCCTCAAGACCCGCAGCTCCGCCATCGACGGGCGGGAAGCCAAACGGAGCAAGGTGGGCACCCCTTACGTCTCCGAAGAGAGAGGAGGGATCGTATCGCAATAAACCGGACTCCATTATGAGATCCAGGAAACCCTCCGTCAAACGCAAGATATATTGATTTTTCTCCTTAGAAGCGTCAGGAGATGATACCGGGCGAGAATTCGGGATATATCGTCCCATCCTCCTCTCGATACCTCGACAGCGTGGTATCGTCCGAGGCCGAGAAATAATTCTCCAATACATATACCAAGGCAAACAAGTTATAGGCATACTCCGGCTCATCAAGATAATCCTCGAAATAATATCCCGCCTCATAATCCCCTATGCTCGCGATCGGATGGCGGGTCTCTTTCACCCCCAGGAAAAAACGACAAGTAAGCGTTCGTGTCTTCCTCCCGACGCAATATATAGTTAAGCACACGGTTCGTATTGCCCTTCCAGCCGATATCCACGATCCCCGGCTTTTCGCTGCCCAAGAACCCCTCCTGCCGCAAATAGGATAATAGCAGGCGCCTAGCCTCCCCCGGACTTCTCAATAAAATCTTGGCTAGGGAAAGACCTTATCCTGTCATAAAACCCACTCGCTTTCCCGAATCCAAAGGCTCATCCAACTCATCCGCACAAAAGGCCTGCAGCATCTCGTCGTCCTCCTCCAAGGCCAACGAGGAAAGCAACTGCCGAGGAGTATAGCCTATCGTATCAGAAAAGACCAACTCAAGCTCATAGTCCGACAAGTCATACAAGCAAGAAACAAAAACGGCCTTTCTCGATATATAGAGATAATGAAAATTCATCCCCAAAAACAAATGGCGCAGCCTCAACGCCATCCGATACCAAACGAAGCTATCCCTAGCCAAAAAAAAACAGATTGTCCACGCCTCTATCTTGGCATCACGCAAAACCTTTATACACAAACAAGAAATAAGGAACCAACAACACGTCCACGAAAAAAGCCAAACGATCCGAAGCGGGAAGGGACAATCGATAAGCCGAGCCAATCCCGACAAATAAGAAGGCAGCAAGAATTTCTTATAGGGAGACCACTATCATTCTGCCACAGATTCTCGAAAGAGGTATAAGGATGATAAAATCCTCCTTGACCGTAAACATAGACTTAGGGTACATAATAATCTGCTATATGTATTATCCCCACATGTATCCATGAACATCTCAATATCCTCTCTTCTCTTTGAATATACCGGAATAAATTCCCAGAATGCTTTGTTAAGCCGATCTCTCCGGATACATATATACGATCCTCCTCTTCCCAGAAACCAAATCTCCGCAATTGAGATTTCAGGAAATCGGAAGGCAAATACATATCCGGATATGAACAATATCCGCTTACCCTTTTTCCGATAGTTCCGAATCAGATCCAAAGCTTGCCGCACTGGAGATAAATTCTCACGCTCCACCTCCAGTTCCAACCGCTTAAGAGCTGGTTTCGACAAATTCGGGAAAGATTCCAAGCTAAGATTACGGTATATATCATCCAAGGGAGACATCCTCCTTGCCGGAATTTCTCCGCGCAGTTTTCTCTGCGTTTAAACGGGAATTAATCAAATCTTTCAGATAAGATCTATCAACCTTCCCCAACGCACGATCAGCCCATATACAAAAGATATTATCCGAAGATCCACATTTCCGGACGAGGCAGGTATCAAAAATGTCAAAAAGAATAAGTAAGAAGCATTAGATTCTACTTTTTAAAATTCTCATACTCTCATATTCAAATAAGATTCGATATATAAAATTAGAAATTTGCCTTACAGGAAAAAATAATAAAAAAATGATTTTACAAACATATATATTATGTATCTTATTCAACAAGATAGATCTTACAAATTGCAATCTAAAAATAGAAAAATTTATTAGATCTTATCAATTCATTATCAACTATATTATCAAAACATTCACTAGAATTATAT
>VOFK01004104.1_pt1 | contig 16290 bp, 30 predicted proteins | sample 5384121 | NCBI WGS metagenome assembly VOFK01 (sample SAMN12384730, study PRJNA508395) | human gut metagenome | isolation source: healthy gut J | host: Homo sapiens
ACGGTCGTAGGCAGGTTGTATTCGCGCGTGGTGAGCGTCACGAACTTCATCATTATCATGGGGCCGATGGCGACACATTCGTCGTAATGGCGGCCTTCGGTCCCCGATCAGCTCCTTGATCTTGCCCGTGACCATGCCCTTGGCCCTCGCTGCCATCGTCGGTGGCAATGTAGAGGTTTGTCGACCACGCGGGCCATCCCTCCTTATATATAGCATCGACGAGGTCTTGGCGCCGATGATCACATCCACCCGCCACGCCGTGCTCGTGCAGCCACTTCACCTGCGGATATACGGGTGCCGTGCCCACACCTCCCGCAACGAAGAGGTAACAGCCGGCGGCGCAGCTCCTCGATCGGCACGTTGACAAACTCCGACGGGTTGCCCAACGGGCGGCAAGGTCGGCCAGCGCATCGCCCACGCCCAACACATCTTGCGCGTCGACATACCGATGGTCTGTAGTGACGATTGTGACCGTGCCGTCGGCGGTGTGTCGTAATCGGCTATGGTCAGCGGCACGCGTTCGCCGTGCGTCGGTGCGGACTATCACGAACTGACGGGCAGGGGCGCTGTGCGCCACGCGCGGCGCCTCGACCCGCAGGCGGTAGATGTTCTCCGCAAGCAGCTTCTTCTCTACGATTCTGAACATATCGCTATAAATAAGGTTTTACTACTTGTCGGCCACAATGGCCGTCACGCTGCAGCGTCTGCATCGGAGTGCGCCGGGTCGTTGGTGATTATCCGCACGCGGTCGACCCACACGCCGTAGTCGACATCCGCGGTCGACAGACGGAACGTCACCGTCGCCGACGACCCGCCGCCGCTAACTGCGGTCGCCCGCGAGCGAGCACTCCAGGGGCCCCGCCTTGAACTCCACGGCACGGATAATAAAGCTCGCCGCTGCCGTTGTTTGACACCGTCAACCGGGCCATTCCTCGGCCTGGCGCCGCGCAATTCGCCAAAATTTAATAAACTTTTTCGACAACTCCATATCGGGCGACGCCATATCGTCCACCGCAGCGTCGTAGCGGTCGACCGCAATGGCATTTACGCTGAGCGTCGTGCGCGCACACCGTCGATATCCACCGCCAGCAACATCCGTCAGCGTGCCGTAGCGGTCGCTCTGCGCCGGCACCGTAGTGCAGCTTCAGCTCGCCGCGCCCCCGGCAGCCAGCACCTCGGGCGCCTCGACCGGTGAGCAGGCCACTGCGCTGCTGCCACCGCAATGCCAGCCGCACGGGCTTGTCGGAGGTGTTCACCCACCCGATGACGGCATCGGCCGTGTCGCCGCGCCCCACATAGGCAAAGGCCCGCATGTTGGAGTCGAAACGCACACCGCCGCCCATGTCGAAGGGATAGAGCTCGTCGAGTGTCTTCTGACGCGGCACCACGTTGCCCGTCACCTGCAGCTGCACGGGCTCCTTCGAGGCCGAAGTCATCACCGACACCCCCCTTTGCAAAGTGACCCGGACGGTTTATCGGGGTCGAACGCCACGACGATCTCGCCCCTTCCCGCCCGCGAGCACGGGCTTGCGCGAATACTTGGGGTGGTACATCCGCACCCCGTCGATACGTCGACAATGACCACCGGCGAGTCGGTCGCATTGGTAAAAAACGAAGGTGTGCTCGACGCTGCCGCCACTCTCCTGCACGTCGCCGAAGTCCCCAGACCGGGTTGTCGAACACAATTTGCCGCTGTTGTGCCGCAATTTTTTCCGAGCAGCACAATACGCTGACAACCAATGATAAAAGTATATAATATGCACCTCATAGCAAAGACAAAGGAAGTTATATTTTTCGATATTTTTTGTCATTTTTTTGCACGCAAACAAGCAAACGAAACAAACACGTTCTTTACAAAGCCTGAATAGCTCAGTCGGTTAGAGCACATGACCTGTTAATCATGGGGTCCTAGGTTCCGAATCCTTGTTCAGGCGCAGATGCGCGAGGGGTAGTGAACGAAATTCGTTCGCGTCGAGCCCGTCAGCCGCAAAAGGCAAAAACGGAGCAGTCGAGAGACCTGATGAAAAAAAATTCGCACAAAGATTTGCAAATTAAAAAATTTTTGCTTACCTTTGCACCACCAAGCGATTTTAAAGGGCGCTTAGCTCCAGCTGGTTCAGAGCGTCTGCCTTACAAGCAGAGGGTCGGGGGTTCGAATCCCTCAGCTCCCACCGAAGCCTTTCACGAAAGTGAGAGGCTTTTTCATTTCATCCCTCCACGGGGAACCACTCCACCCCTCACTACCGTATTGCTCCGGTCCGTTTGACCACCCGACGCTCGGACAGCCAACGCAAGTTTTTCCGGACAGACACCGCCATGCAAAGAGGGCAAACATGTGCCAACCTTTCCGTCCTACTTTTCAGCGCACGCGCCGCAACGACATGGCGGCACGGCAAACGGACCATGGCTTATGGAACAGCAGAGAAAAAAACGTTCGGAAGGGAACAATCGAAAGGCATACACAACAAAAGACCCCCCGCTCATTGCGGAGGTCTCGGGTGTTGGAGGCTACCAAGATTCGAACTTGGAATGACAGGACCAGAATACTGTGTTACCATTACACCATAGCCCAATTATGTTCTTGTCTTAAAGACGATGCAAAAGTAGAACTTAATTTTTTATCTGCAAAGAAAAATCGATGTTTTTTTTATTTCCGTTGCAATATATGCCCCATTTCATGCCCCGACTTAACCCCTAAAACCGCCCTGCAGGCCACCCCATCCGCCCAGCCGCCCCCTCATCGCTGACATCTCCGCACGGCGACGGAGTCCCGCCGCAGCGCATCGGGCCCAAAACCGCCCGGAATTTGCCACGGCGGCACGCTTGTATTATATTTGCGGCGGAAACAACGGACTGAATATTTTGTACAGCATCAACCCGAATAAACTCAACTTCATTCTCTTCGTTGCGTGGACCACACGCGGCCCCAACCCCCCGGGGCGCATGAGCCGCATGCGCACGTTCGGGTATTCGCGTTCCCTCCCGACACCAATCCTGTTGTAATAACAAAACCTTTCCTCCCATAGCGCACGGCGCCACGGGAAGACACATGCGCCCCACGTACGGCCCGCAGAGGGACCAATGCGCATGTCAAACAAGCAATCACATGACAGAACTTAAACGCAAGGAGTATATATTCCATATAAAGTCGCTGCTCAAGCTGGGTGTGCCGATCATAATCGGGCAGCTGGGCAATATCGTGACCGGACTGGCCGACACCGTCATGGTAGGACAGCACAGCACACAGGAGCTGGCCGCAGCCTCGTTCGTGAACAACGTAATCAACGCCTTCATCATACTCGGCACGGGCTTCTCGTTCAACTACACGCCCATAATCGGCGAGAACATCGCGGCCAACAAGCGCATCGCCATAGGCGGGTGGCTGAAGAACAGCCTCATGGCCAACTTCACCACCACGCTGACGATACTCGTCTGCCTGACCGCCATATACGCCAACATCGGGATGCTGGGACAGCCCGTGGAGCTGATGCCGCTCATCAAGCCATACTATGTGGTGCTCACCTGCTCGGTGCTCTTCGTCATGCTCGCCAACTCTCGTTCCGCCAGTTCGTCGAGGGCATAATGGACGCATCGATATCGATGTGGATACTCACCGCCCGGCAACGCACTGAACATCATCGGCAACTACATACTCATATACGGCAAGCTGGGGCTGCCGAGATAGGGGCTCCCTCGGTGCGGGCATCAGCACGCTGCTCGCGCATGGTAATGCGCTGGCGCTCTTCGTCGCCCGTATTCATCCGGCAAGCGCTACCTCCCCCTTCCGCATAGGCTTCCTGGCAACACCTTCAGGAAGAAATACTGGAAGCGGCTCAACATCATAGGCTGGCCCATCGCCTTCCAGCAGGGAATAGAGGCCGCGACATTCTGCATCACGACCATCATGATCGGGTGGCTGGGCGAGATGGAGCTTGCCGCACACCAGGTCGCCGTGGCCATATCCACCATCAGCTTTACGATATACCTCGGACTTGGATCGGCCGTCGCCATCCGCACCAGCGTCTACAAGGGCATGCACGACGGGTGAAGGTGCGCCGCGTGACCGCCGCGGGTGTCTTCATGGCCATAGTGCTGTCGATCACGCTCGCCAGCATCGCGCTGCTGCTCTGCTGCGACACGGTCGGCGAGCTGTTTACCGACGATTCAGGGCCGTCTCGGACATCGTCGCCATACTGATACCCATACTCATAGCCTACCAGTTCGGCGACAGCATACAGATAGTGCTCGCAAACGCCCTGCGCGGACTGAGCGACGTCACCTCGATAATGATAATATCGTTCGTAGCCTACTTCCTGGTGGCCATGGCCGTCGGCTACACCATCGCATTCCCCTGCTCGGCATTGGGCATATCGGGCGTATGGCTCTCCTACCCCATAGGATTCACCTGCTCGGTGCTGCTGCTCGGCCTGCGGGCGCCCACATCATGCGCGACAGGAAAAAGAACCGCACACGGATGCGGCAAAATAAATCAACAGCCGCACGATCACTTGCCCCGTACAGTATCCTTGGATAAGGCAGGAGGAGGTTCGGCATAGCCAAATTGAAAACTTTGGTTTTCATTTGTCACTGCGCTCTTCATTCACTATCTTTTGTAAGATAAGTTAGCACCCGCCCCTGCGGCAAAGCCGCCGGAGGGCGTACACAGGCAAACCCCAAAACCACGCAACCGATGAACAAACCTTCCGTACGGCCAGACACAGAGAATCGTGTTAGACCTGCTGCGGCTCATAGCCCCTGCTGATGGTCATAACGGCGCACTGCGTCGACATATACAACGTCACGCCCGACGTCGCCGCCTCCGACAGCCGCTGGGGGGGCGCGATCATAGGCTCCTTCGTGCGTCCGAGCGTACCGCTCTTCGCCATGATGACGGGCCTGTTGCTGCTGCCAGTGGGCCAGAGCGCAGGCGACTTCTACCGCCGGCGCATACCCCGCGTGGTGATACCCATGGTGCTGTGGTCGGCCATCTACTGCCTCTCGCCGTGGCTCATAGGCATCCTCGGCGGCGGACCCGAGGTCGTCACCACCTTCTTCCCCATGGAGCAGGCGCCCTCGCAGTCGTTCGGCGACGCCATGCACAACGGCGGCCATAGCCCCTTCACCTTCAACGGCTACACGACCCACATGTGGTACATATACATGCTCGTAGGCTCTACCTGCTCATGCCCTTCATTATGTCGGCATGGGATCGCAAAGGGCGACCGCACCATGACCCGCACCTACGTCATACTGTGGGGCTGCTCGCTGCTGCTGCCCTACCTGCGCTATGCCGTGGCACCCCCTACATCTTCGGCGAGTGCGCATGGAACGAGTTCGGAACTCACTGCTTCGGGATTCCGGGCTACCTGCTGCTGGGCCACCTGCTCAAGAACAACGGGCTCTCGACACCCAAGGTCGTACTTTTGCTCGCCCTGCTGCTCTTCATCGGGATATGCCATAACCTACACCGCTTCCGCTCGATGTCGGCGCAATACAGCTGACGACGAGCACCCCGAGCTGCTCGAAGATGTTCGAAACAGTTCTGCTCGCCCAATGTCGTGATCATGGCCGTCGCGCTCTTCATCGCCGTGCAGCGCAGCGCATGTCGCAGCGCACGCAGAGCATACTGGCCGACATCACGCGCTGCAGTTTCGGCACCTACCTGATGCACTACCTGCTCATAGGCCCTGCCGTGCTGCTGCTTTCGCGCCGCTGCACCTGCCCACGCCGCTGCATGTCGCCTGCTCGGTGGTGATCGTCTTCGCCGCCTGCTGGCCATAACGCACGCCATCTACCGTCTCTTCCGCGCGCGGCACGCCATCGTGGGATAGAGGCGACACGGAAGTGACTTTTTTTCGTACATTTGTCCAAAAATCGGACGCATTATGGGTAACTTTCAAGATAAACGATCCTATAGCTCGTCTCATGGGCCTGCGCTACAAGTCGCACCCTGGTGGAGGTGGGCGACGACGCCCCGAGATAGTGACGGCATTCATCGAGATGGTGCCCACCGACACGGTGAAATACGAACTCGACAAGGTCAGCGGCTACATCCGAATCGACCGCCCGCAGAAATACTCGACCGTAGTGCCCGCGCTCTACGGCTTCATCCTGCAGAGCTACTGCGGCGGCGACTCGGTGGCACAGTTCTGCATGGAGCGCTGCGGCGCACCGACATCCTCGGCGACGGCGACCGCTCGACGTGTGCGTACTGACGGAGCGCACCATATCGCACGGCGACATTATCGCCAGCGTGAAGCCCATCGGCGGCTTCCGCATGATCGCGTGAAGGCGAGCGACAAGATCATCGCCGTGCTGCACAACGACACTTACCGCGACTGCAGGCATAGCGCCGGCGCGCACGTCGTGGTCGAGGCGTGCCGAAGCATTACTTGCCGTTACCACCACCGGGAACGGCGCGCATCGGACGACCCACGGGCGCCAAGAGCGAGATAGTCTCGACTACTACGGCCGCCGAGGAGGCATACAGGTGATACGCCCGCTCGCTGGAGGACTACAAAGAGCCATTTCCTGAGTCGCTGGAGGAGATCCTGCGGCACGTATGACAGATAAACTATAGACAACGTTATGGAATCACTCAAGAGTTATACAAGGTAGGCAACGGCCCCGAGCAGCCACACGATGGGCCCGAAGAAGGCGCGAGAGTTTTCACGCGGCAAACGACGTCGACAAGTACCAAAAGTGTCACGCTCTACGGCTCGCTCGCCGCAACGGGCAGGGACACCTCACCGACGTGGCCATATGCTCGGTGCTGGAGAAGTCGGCCCCCACGGATAGTGTGGAAGCCCGACGTCTCGACTACCATGCCACGACGGCATGACGTTCGAGGCCGTGAAGGGGTGACGCTACGGTGGACAGCTGGACGGTATTCAGCGGGCGGCGGCACCATCGCCAGCCCCGAGATGCCATACCTGACCGACGACACGGTTATCCGCCTCAACACCATCGAAGAGATCCCTCAACTGGGCCGGACGCGAGGGCAAGACCTTCATGTTGCGGGACTACGACCAGGCCGACCTATGGGACATACCTCGACTACATATGGCACATGATGTGCACCATCACGACCGCGGCCTGAACAACGACGGCGTGCTGCCGGGCGGGCTGAAGGTGGCGCGCCTGTACCCTACTGGGTCAAGGCCAAGTGGAGTACGGCGAGAACGTAAGCTACCGTTCGAAGCTCTACGCGCCGCCCTGGCCACGTCGGAGGAGAGAACGCCTCGGGCGGAACAGGTGGTGACGGCCCCCACGTGCGGGATTTCGAGCGGCGTGCTGCGCCGTGCTCTTAGATCACCTCTCGTCGATAAACGACTACCGCCCCCATACGACTGCTGCGCGCACTGGCGCGCATCTTCGGCAACGTGGTCACACAACGCACTCGATCGCTCGAGGCGCCGAGGTAGGATGCCAGGGCGAGATAGGCGTGGCGTGCGCCATGGCGGCAGCTGCGGCGTGCCAGCTCATGGGCGGCACCCCCACGCAGATCGAGTATGCCGCCGAGATGGCCCTCGAGCACCATCTGGGACTGACGCGCGACCCCGTGCGGACTGGTGCAGATACCATGCATCGAGCGCAATGCCGTGGCGGCGGCCCGCGCCATCGACTCGGCCACCTTCGCCATACTCTCCGACGGCAAGCACCGCGTGGCGTTCGACCGCGTGGTCGACGTGATGAAGGAGACGGGACACAACCTGCCCAGCCTCTACCGCGAGACCTCGAACGGCGGTCTGGCCAAGCACTAAGAATGGAGTAGCACGGCCAGCAGCGCAAACGGGAGGCGTGCGGAAATATTTCGACTAACGCCTCCGTTTCTTTGCAGTGATCAGTATGAGCCGGTCACATGTAAAGGAATATCTCTCACCCTTCTCGTCGGCAATAAAAACACGTCCCGTCAGGCAGGAACTTTATGCGGGGAAACGTTGAAGGTGGTCTCGCGCAGTTTCTCCATGACTACATCAGATGGTACCTGGCCGAGAGTCTTGTATCCGCGGTCGAAATTCAACACAAGTCCGCTGTTGTTTAAATGCGCGGAGATCAACGCGCCGTATTCCTCCTGTCCATTCTTGATCAAATCCTTAATGTCGGTCGACGAGGCTGTGAATCCATCCCACGCAATGATTATCCAGTCGCCATAATCGTTGAACGTAATGGTCGTGATCACCATCCTATTTTCGTTGTAGTAGTTGATCATCTCCACCAGACCATCAGGCAGATTGTTATACACCACCCCGCAGTCGCCATACAATATCAGCCAATCTCCCTTCTCGGTCAACTGCACGTCGTCGATATACTCACCGTCGTTTTGCAATACGATCAACTCCTGCTTCAGCCTCTCGGGAATATCCAAAGCTGCAAATTCATTCAGGCCGTTAAGCGCCAGATCGCCTCCCGTCAACGTGATGGCCACATTCCGACAACTGCCCCACTCCTTGATATGCTCCCTTGATGTACGAGCGACTTTCCTGCGCCGCCGACGGCAACCACATGCACAGCAGCAATGCCGCAACGAGATAAAACCTGGGTTTCATATCCAAGATGTTTAGAGTTATTCCGCGCCCTCCCCGCATCGCGCCGTCGCGCGGCCCTTTCTGCACCAACAAAATATACTGCAAATCACCGACATAAGCAAGCCCGGATGGCACATAAAAAAAGCCCCGTGAGATGAAAAAAAATATGGGACACCAATATAATATTCTGCCACAGGAGCGATTTTTATACCGAAGTCAAGGATTTTTTTGTAAATTTGTTTCTGATAATACCTTTAACAAACTAACCTCCTAAATCTATGAAACGTATATTACGACTTCTGACCGTGTGCCTTATGTTTGCCGCCGTGCATCCGCCCAGGCACAGCTGGTCACCGGAAAACGAGGTTCCGACGATTTCCAGATAGGCGTGGCAGGCTACACCTATCGCAGTTTCACCATCGACCAGACGCTCTGAATACCTCAAGAGTTGGGCGTAAAAGTATCTTTCGGTGAGGACTCTGGCTTCCGCTCGACTCTACCAAAGGAGCAGATGGATGCCTTCAAGGCCAAATGCGCCAAGTACGGCGTCGAGGGGGCTACATCCCTCGGCCCTATCATGAACAGCCGGTGACCGCGCTTTCATACGCCGGCTACGGCTCCGGTTTCATGTTCATCGGCATTTGAAGTACGAACTGCTCGACACCATCAAGAAGGTGGCCGAGACGGGCATCAAGGTGGCTATCCACACCCACGGACCCGACGGTGCTCCTTCCCCAACATACAGAAGGTTGTCGAGATGGTAAAGGATCCCTCGCTGGGCGTCGGCTGCTGCATGGACCTCGGACACTCGGTGCGTATGGGCGAGGATATTGTGAAGGATATCAAAAATACAAGGAGTGGATCTACGACATCCACATCAAGGATGAGAGCGAGGCCTCGAAGAAGGGGCCAGACCTGGGAGATGGGTCGCGGCGTGATGGGACTTCAAGCCCATCGTGGAGGCTCTGCGCAAGATCAAGGTACACGGGCAAGGTATCGCTCGAGTTCGAGAAGAACGGCAAGAACCCCCATCCGGGCGTTGCCGAGTCGATCGGATACCTGCGCGGCGTATGCGACGCAACGAAATAGGCCCTGCCGACAGTCTCTGTCATACGGCGGCCGCACGCGTGTGCGGCCGCCGCTGTTTTTGGGATACGACCTCCTCCACGCCCTATCCGCAATTCGCACCGCGCCGAAAAAAATATTGTCATTTGCCGTATATTTGGATAATACGGGATGTCGTTCGGCAAAACCAAATCCGGAAACTGCGTTTCCGATTTGTCATTACACTCACCTTTCACTATATTTGATAATATAGGACGCGGTTCGGCAAAAAGCCAAATCCGGAATCTGCGTTTCCGATTTGTCATTGCACTCACCTTTCACTATATTTGGATAATATAGGACACGCGGCATTTAAAAACCAAATCGAAACCGGAATCTGCGTTTCCGATTTGTCAGGCTCACAATATTTTTTGCCATGGCTATCCCACCGCCGGGAGCGCCCGGAAACGACATATTTGACTCAAAGAACAGAACAAAAAACGACACCAATGTCACAGATCTACAGATTCCGCATGCTCAGCGACGAAAACGACAACTTCGTCCGCGACTTCGAGGTACCAGCCGAGTCCTCGCTGCTCGACATGCACGACTTCATAATAGAGATGTTGGGCTACGACCCCTGCATCACTCGTTCTATGCGGCCGACGAGCAGTGGCAGCCGCTTAACGAATACACCTCGATGGACATGGGCCTTGCCGCCGACGCTACCATGCCCAGCACGCCGATGGCAGAGAAGGGTGTGCGACGTGATGCACAACCTGCACGACCGCCCTCATATACCTGTTCGACAACATCAACCAGCGTGCATACTACCTCGAACTCGTCGAGGCCAAGAAGCCGCAGGACGGCATGACATACCCGGCGCCTGCAGTTCGAGCACTCGCCCGCCCCCCGACCAGTACGACCCCGAGGCCAACGAGAGAGCGGCCTCGATCTTCGACGAGATGATGGGCGAGTACAATGACTTCGAGGCGACGACAACTCACGACGACGAATATTGACGCCATGGCCGCCGCCGACAAACCTCATCGTAATCGTCCGGGCCCACGGGGTCGGGTAAGACCGACCTTGCCGTGACGCTGGCCGGAGCATTTCGGCGCACCGTCCTGTCGACCGACTCGCGCCAGATATACGCGCGGCCAATAGGCACGGCACAACCCGGACAATGCGGCGCGCCGAGCACCACTTCATCGCCACGCACTCGCTCGAGGAGGGATTTCAACTGCGGAGCATACGAGGCAGGCGGCACTCGCGCTGCTCGACAAACTCTTTGCAAAGCATAGCGTGGTCATCGCCGTCGGCGGGTCGGGGCTCTATGTTAAGGCCCTCTGCGACGGTCCTGGACGCCCTGCCCGAGGCCGACACCGCCCTGCGCAAGGAGTTGTCGCGACGGCTGCGCGAAGAGGGGGCTCCGATGCCCTTTGCCGAACAGCTGCGGCAGCTCGATCCCGAATATTACCGGCAAGTGGATACGAAAACCCAGCCCGCGTGCTGCGTGCGCTGGAGGTGTGCCCTCACGACGGGAAAACCATACTCGACGCTGCGTACCGGCGTAAAGCAGGAGCGCCCCTTCCGTATAGTGATGATCGGCACGGAACTCAACCGCGAGGAGCTGTACAGCCGTATCGACCGCCGCGTCGACATGATGATGGAGGCGGGACTCGAGCAGGAGGCACGCGCCGTCTACCCGCTGCGGCACCTCAACTCGCTGCAGACGGTGGGATACAGGGAGCTGTTCGAATATTTCGACGGCAAGATCTCGCGCGAGGAGGCTGTCGAACTCCATAAAACACGCGCCGCTATGCCAAGCGCCAGCTGACGTGGTTCCGCCGCGACAGCCGCATCGCGTGGTTCGCACCGACGCATCTGGAGAGATCCTGCAACCATATCGGCGAGCAGATGTTTGCGATTGAAATTATTTTGCTACTTTTTGTCGCGTCCGACCCTCCTTCACAGGGGCGCTGTCGAATGCGGTGGAATTGGTGACACGCCGGACTTAAAATCCTGTGGGCTGGGGTAATGCCGGTTCGATCCCAACGAGGTGCGTATCCAATAAAAACAGTATGCAGACATCTGCAAGACCTTTTTATCTTAATGAAGAATCCTTAACTCGACAGCCAGGCTGCCGCCCAGATCCTCCCCACCTTATCCATTGTGGCCGGGCGGCGGAATCTAGTTCCAGGTCGCCCATAAGGCAAGGAGCATACGCAGTGCCGTATTCCCCCGGGCGTGAGTGCTGCCGCTGCGCAGGCGCGCAATGCATGCCCGTGCCGTAATGACGTCATCGCCTTCGTTACGCATGGTCTCGTGGTGAAACTCGTCGACGCGCTGGCATAGTGCCACGTGTAGGCGTATTCGCGTATGGCTCGCATTTGTCCAATCCAGTTGGCGTAATATACGGGCGAATGACCCTCCAGCACTGCATGGCAGCATTGTCCATCCGGTGGCGTAATATACGGGCGACAGATGGCACCGTTTGCGCCTGGCGGCGCGGCGCGACAGATGGGCACTGCGGCAACGTAGGCACAACGTCGTGACCCTTCTGTCCCCATGCGAGGCCTCCGGAAGCGCACATCGCAACCAGGGCAATACAGAACCAATCTTTTCATACGTTTAGTGTTTGTTACGGTTTACTGGTTCATCGTGGCGAGGCTTTCCCTCGTTGGTCTCCGTCAGCGACATCTGCTTCTGCAGGAACTCCATCGCCTCGACGGTGGTCATCTCCGAGAAATACTTGCGCAGCACCCACGTGCGGTCATCACCTCCGGGCGTGAGCAGCAGGTCCTCGCGGCGCGTGCCCGACGATATGACATCGACGGCGGGATATACTCGCTTGTTCGAGGCGGCGGTCCGCTGCAACTCCATGCCCGTACCCCGCCGAACTCCCGAAGATAACCTCGTCCATCTTCGAGCGTCGATCAACGCCGTTGCTATGATCGTGAGCGAAACCCTTCTCCTCGGTGTTTCGCGCAGCACCGAAGAAACGCTTGGGCTTGTGCAGCGCATTGGCGTCGACACCTCCGAGAGCACCTTGCCCGAAGCGAGGGCTGCACCGAGTTGTAGGCACGCGCCAGACGCGTTATCGAATCGAGGAATATCACCACGTCGGTGGCCGCACTCGACCATGCGCTTTGCCTTCTCGAGCACCATCTCGGCCACCTTCACATGGCGCGACGCGCCTGCTCGTCGAAAGTCGACGCCACGACCTCGGCCTTGACGTTGCGGGCCATCTCCTCGGGACGCTCGTCGATCAGCAGCACGATCATCACCTCGGGATGAGTTGTCGGCGATGGCATTGGCTATCGACTGCAGCAGCATCGTCTTACCGTCTTGGGCTGTGCCACGACGATAAGGCCGCGCTGGACCCTTGCCTATGGGCGAAAGAGATCCACCACGCGGTTCGACAGGTTATTTGTGGCCCTTGCCCGTGAGGTTGAACTTCGCTCGTTTGGAACAGCGGCGTCATATACTCGAACTTTACCGTCGCGAATATTGCTCACGATTGCGAGCCGTTTATCCTCGTTCACGCGGATCAGCGGGGAAATACTTCTCGCCTCGGGGGGGTGGATCGTACCATGATGGTATCGCCGGACTTCAGACCGAAGAGTTTGATCTGCGACGGCGACACATATATGTCATCGGGCGAGGGATTGAAGATAGTTGTAATCGGCCGAACGGAGGAATCCGTAGCCGTCGGGCATAACCTCCAGCACTCCCTCGCCGATGATCTCGCCGGCGAAGACCTCCTTCTCCTTATCCCTGGCGTCGCGGCCCTCGCCCGTCTCCTCGCCATCATGCGACGTGTGCGTGCGACGCGGGCACGCGGCTTTCCGCCTCGGCCATCTCGCCTGCGGCGTCGGCCTCACCCTCGGCACCCTTCACGGCGCGAACTTTGCGTCCGCGCCGCTTGGGCTCGGCTGCAGGCCTCGGCGGCGGGTACCTCGGCCTCATCCGCAGCAGCGCGCTCCTCGGCGGCTGCGGCAGGCCCGATTCTCGGGCATCACTATGCGTACGCGCTCCGTAGAACCCTCGCCCGCAGGCTTGTTCTCCTCGATGCGGACACACTGCTCATGCGCGGACGGCGGCTTCCTTGCGCTGCGGCTCGGCGGCCATCTCGGCGGCAGCCGCACCCTCGCTTCTCCGAGGCGGCGACGGCAGCGGCGGAATCCTCCGCGGCCGAATCATCTCCCTGCGGCGGCCATCTCGGCTATGCGGCGATGAGATCCTTCTTTTCAATGTCCAAATCGGTTATACCTCCAGAACCTTACCGATTTCGCGCAGTTCGGCTATGGTCTTACCGTTGAGCGCACTTAAGTCTTGCATATAGAATAAATTCCGTTTGTTTATAATTCGCTGATTGTAAAATAATCGAACGATTATTTTCTTTCGATGCCGCAAAAAGATAGTACAATTTTTTCACACACAGCAACGCCGCAGCGACATTTTAACCAAAAAAACATCATCCGCACAGTCCGCCCAGCGGCAAACAACGATGCGGGCGGCATCCGCCCCGATACCGCCCGCATTGTGCGACACGACGTCACTTGCGTGCATACCTGTGCGGCGGCGCAGCTCGCGCAGGAAGTAGTCGAGGATGCGCCGCACTGCTCGTCCGTACACTCGATCACGCGGAAACGCCCGCCGAGGGGGCAGCGTCACGCCGCCCTTGTCAGTAACCTTCACCTCGCCCGGCTCGCTCAGCGAGAAACAGCCCTCTGTTCCGTAAAAGGTAGAGGCAGGCTATGACATCCCAACGTCGGGCGGTCATACGGCATGCGGGCATAGGCCTTGCTAGGCCTCGACCATGGGGTGCGCCACGGCCCAGCCGAAGTCCCCGGCGATGCTGCTGCCGGATACTGCACGCGCTTACCGGCTTGAAGGGGTTATCATCACCCGCAGGCACCCGGCATGTTGTCGAAGAAATACTGCGCAGTATGTCGTTCACGATTGTACTCGGCATAGTTCTTCATCTCGAACTCGCCGCCCATGCGATCGAGAAGTACTTCACCTTGCGGGGCCACCAGCGCTCGCGCCCCGTGAGGTCGGAATAGCGGTCGAGGGCCGCTCTTCGCAGCTCGGCGACGGTAGTCGAGAAACCGGACGCTATGATCACCCACCGACCTCGTCGCGAGCGAACGGCGGTACATCACCCTCGTAATGCGGGCGTCTGGCCGCGCGAAGAGCGGTTTTCCGCGCCCGTTACCATGCGGCATACGCGCGTGGCATAGTCGTGCAGTCGTCCACCGTAACACAACACGCCGATCGAGAATGTCGGCATGAAACCGCCATACCAGCGGCACGCATGATGTCGATGAACTCGGCGGCATGCGGGTTGTTCTTGTGAACGCTCACGCCCAGCAGGTCGATCACGCCCTGTTCGTGTTTCTTCAAGCAGCAGGTCGAGCGCCAGCGCATCGTCGATGTCGTTGCCCATGTCGGTCTCGAATATCACGGACCTGACCGCGCTCGCCGCAAATCGCCGTCGTGCTGCACATGCCCACGAGGGCCAGCAACAGAAAAAGTCTCTTCATACGCATTGATTATTCTTCAGGTTTGGGTTTTAAGGTCTACAAATAATAGTACTAAAAGGTGCGGTCAGGGACAACCACCCGCACCAACATTCCGCAATCAACGGCAGGCGGCACCCACATGGGGGCCGCAAAAATGTATCGGGCTGCCGCCCTGACGCAGGCATCAGTTGCGGAAACGCTTCCGCTAGTAGATCATGCGGTCGGCGACGAGAGCATCTTCCGACGACTCCTGCAGGATGTTCAATATACGAGCTACGGTCAGGTTCTCATCGCCGGCGTTTATGCGCTTCACCTGATTGTCGGAGCCTCATTGAGGCGCTTCTTCACCTCGTCGCTGCAGCTCCACCAGGCGTGCTATGCCCTCGCTGTCTCGCCGTTCTCCAGCACGGCGGCACCTTCGGCAATAAGTGCACACACAACCTTGTTACGCACGGGTACCTCAGCCTCGGCGCAGGCAGCAGGCAGCGGCTTGAAGTTGTTGTCCAAAAGCGAGTGGATAAAGTAACCTTGAAAAAGGTGCGGGAGCAATCAGCGCAGACCGTAACAACATAAAGTGAATTTCGCCGTAATGCAAGTTAAAAAAGGTCCTCGAAAGAGAGAAAAAGGGAAGTTGAGCCCGCGCAAAAAATAGAAACCATGGAACGTGTGGAAACTGGAAAACAAAGCACGGAAGAATCCCTTGGTATAGAGTGAAACGGTATGTATGAAAAGTGTGTCTGGAACTGAGAGACCCTCACCCATCAAATGGTAAATAAGCTTGGCGAAATCGTATTTCTGATGGAAGGGAGTCGGAGGGGAACATAAACCGATAATGACTGTGCAAGAAAAACGCAGCTTATGGGAAGGTTCCCTTTTCATTCATGTTTGTAGAGAGGGTAAGAGTGAGAGAATGTCATGCAGACTAATAACTCCAAAGAAAAAAGTTCGACAACTTCAAACAAACTATATCTGACAGCCAAGAAGTGTGACAGCCGAAGATTTCATGCACTTTACGATAAGGTATATCGAGATGATGTACTCTTTGAGGCATGGAAACAAAAAGCTAACAAAGGTTCCAGTGGTGTGGATGGTGTCAAAATCGATGTTGAAGCGATGGGAATTGAAAAAAATACCTATCAGAAATCAAATCAGAACTGGATGAATGGAAAGTATAAAACCCATCTCAG
>VOFK01002952.1_pt1 | contig 16274 bp, 30 predicted proteins | sample 5384121 | NCBI WGS metagenome assembly VOFK01 (sample SAMN12384730, study PRJNA508395) | human gut metagenome | isolation source: healthy gut J | host: Homo sapiens
CCATTACGCGGCTGGATGAAAGATGGTGACATGAGAACCCCTCCCCATTATACCCATAATGCGCGGAAAAGCGCGCTTGTCAAGCGCTTTTGATATTCGTCAAAGGCGGCTTTTAAAACGCTCAAAAAGAGACAAAGCGAAAAAAGAGGGCAAAAAGTTGAAAAAAGGGGTTGCCAAACGGGCGGGCATGTGGTATTATACTTGAGCGCCAAGCGCTGAGACAAAAGAATGACTTCTGAAGCCTCAGCAGGAAGCCAAAGAAAAGAACCAATAGACGTCAAGAAAAACACCAAAGAGATTTGAGAGGTTTGAGGCGATCCAAGTTCAGAAAGTTCGACAGCTTCGAAAAAAAAAAGAGCTTGACAAAAAATCACTTCTGTGATAAAATAACCAAGTCGTCAGCCGCAAGGCTGCGGCGCTCACAGGACCTTGAAAATTGAACAATATCGAAAAACTTGTAACGGAACCTATTTTCGTGTTGGAAAAACACGTTAAACAATTCCAAAAAAGTAATTCACACAGGACGCAAGCGATTGCGTGCTGAGCGAAAGAGATTTAACACTTTTTAAGTGATAAATATCATTTATAAAGAGTTTGATCCTGGCTCAGGACGAACGCTGGCGGCGCGCCTAACACATGCAAGTCGAACGAGAGAGAGAGCTTGCTTCCTCGATCGAGTGGCGAACGGGTGAGTAACGCGTGAGGAACCTGCCTCAAAGAGGGGGACAACAGTTGGAAACGACTGCTAATACCGCATAAGCCGACAGCTCGGCATCGAGCAGAGGGAAAAAGGAGTGATCCGCTTTGAGATGGCCTCGCGTCCGATTAGCTAGTTGGTGAGGTAATGGCCCACCAAGGCGACGATCGGTAGCCGGACTGAGAGGTTGAACGGCCACATTGGGACTGAGACACGGCCCAGACTCCTACGGGAGGCAGCAGTGGGGGAATATTGCACAATGGGGAAACCCTGATGCAGCGACGCCGCGTGGAGGAAGAAAGGTCTTCGGATTGTAAACTCCTGTTGTTGAGGAAGATAATGACGGTACTCAACAAGGAAGTGACGGCTAACTACGTGCCAGCAGCCGCGGTAAAACGTAGGTCACAAGCGTTGTCCGGAATTACTGGGTGTAAAGGGAGCGCAGGCGGGAAGACAAGTTGGAAGTGAAATCTATGGGCTCAACCCATAAACTGCTTTCAAAACTGTTTTTCTTGAGTAGTGCAGAGGTAGGCGGAATTCCCGGTGTAGCGGTGGAATGCGTAGATATCGGGAGGAACACCAGTGGCGAAGGCGGCCTACTGGGCACCAACTGACGCTGAGGCTCGAAAGTGTGGGTAGCAAACAGGATTAGATACCCTGGTAGTCCACACTGTAAACGATGATTACTAGGTGTTGGAGGATTGACCCCTTCAGTGCCGCAGTTAACACAATAAGTAATCCACCTGGGGGAGTACGACCGCAAGGTTGAAACTCAAAGGAATTGACGGGGGGCCCGCACAAACGCAGTGGAGTATGTGGTTTAATTCGACGCAACGCGAAGAACCTTACCAAGTCTTGACATCCTGCGACGATGCATAGAAATAGTGTTTTTCCTTCGGGACGCAGAGACAGGTGGTGCATGGTTGTCGTCAGCTCGTGTCGTGAGATGTTGGGTTAAGTCCCGCAACGAGCGCAACCCTTATGGTCAGTTACTACGCAAGAGGACTCTGGCCAGACTGCCGTTGACAAAACGGAGGAAGGTGGGGATGACGTCAAATCATCATGCCCTTTATGACTTGGGCTACACACGTACTACAATGGCGTTAAACAAAGAGAAGCAAGACCGCGAGGTGGAGCAAAACTCAGAAACAACGTCCCAGTTCGGGCTGCAGGCTGCAACTCGCCTGCACGAAGTCGGAATTGCTAGTAATCGCAGATCAGCATGCTGCGGTGAATACGTTCCCGGGCCTTGTACACACCGCCCGTCACACCATGAGAGCCGGGGGGGACCCGAAGTCGGTGTAGTCTAACCGCAAAGGAGGACGCCGCCGAAGGTAAAACTGGTGATTGGGGTGAAGTCGTAACAAGGTAGCCGTAGGAGAACCTGCGGCTGGATCACCTCCTTTCTAAGGAGTCAGGGTCAGGCGAAATGGACAGAGACATCAAAAGATGGTCGGTCATTTTGGAACAGGTGACTTTGAAACAAGTCAAGTAGATATTGTTCGATTTTGAGGGCCCTGAAAAGGGCACTCAAAGACGTACCTTGAAAACTGAATAATAACTGCGAAACAAAGATTATAGTAAGTTCTTTTTTAAGAAATATTACAATTTCAAAAAGGAAGGGTAACAATAATCTTCGTTGGCAAGAGAGAATCAAGAGGATACCAAATGTTCTTGAAAAGAACGTTTGAAAGGTCAAGCGAACAAGGGCGCAGGGCGAATGCCTTGGCACTGGGAGCCGATGAAAGACGTGATAAGCTGCGATAAGCTTCGGGGAGCTGCAAATAAGCATTGATCCGGAGGATCTCTGAATGAGGAAACTCACCTGGGTTCATACTCAGGTACGTTGTACTGAAATTCTAAAATAGGTACATCGGGGGAACCGCCTGAACTGAAACATCTAAGTAGGGCGAGGAAGAGACATCAAACGAGATTCCGTAAGTAGTGGCGAGCGAACGCGGAAGAGGGCAAACCGGGAGTAGAAATACTTTCGGGGTACGGACCGCATTTAAGACTCGAGTTGTTAACCGAACGGCATGGGAAGGCCGGTCAGAGAGTGTGAGAACCACGTAGGTGAAAACGACAAGAGCCGAGCGAGTTCCAGAGTACGGCCAGACACGTGAAACCTGGTCGGAATACGGGGGACCACCCTCCAACCCTAAATACTACCCAGTGACCGATAGCGTATAGTACTGTGAAGGAAAGGTGAAAAGCACCCCGGGAGGGAGTGAAAAAAGAACCTGAAACCCCTGTGCCTACAAGCACCTAGAGCACGTCAATGTGTGATAGGGTACTTTTTGTGGGAGAGAACGGTCCGGCGAGCGATTGTATGCAGCAAGGTTAAGGACTTAAGGTCTGGAGCCGAAGCGAAAGCGAGTTTGAAAAAGGGCGTTAAGTTGCATATAATGGGCCCGAAACCGGGTGACCTACCCATGGTCAGGTTGAAGTGGAAGTAAAATTCCATGGAGGACCGAACCGACCTCCGTTGAAAAGGCGGCGGATGAACTGTGGGTAGCGGAGAAATTCCAATCGAACCCGGAGATAGCTGGTTCTCCCCGAAATAGTTTTAGGACTAGCCTCAGGTTAGATATCTGGAGGTAAAGCACTGAATAGCCTAGCGGCCGAGAGGTTAGCGAAGCTTATCAAACTCAGAATGCCAGAGTATTGATGCTTGGGAGTCAGACAGTGTCAGATAAATGTCATTGTCAAAAGGGAAACAGCCCAGATCTACAGCTAAGGTCCCAAAGTTAGGTTAAGTGGAAAACGATGTGAAGATACGCAGAGACAACCAGGATGTTGGCTCTCTAGAAGCAGCCACTCATTCAAAGAGTGCGTAATAGCTCACTGGTCGAGCGTCTCTGCGCGGAGAATTTAACGGGGCTAAACCTGACACCGAAGCTTAGGCAATGTAGAAATGTATTGGGTAGGGGAGCGTTGTATACGCGGTGAAACAGTAGCGCAAGCGGCTGTGGAGTGTATAGAAGTGAGAATGCCGGAATGAGTAGCGCGAATGCAGTGAGAATCTGCATGGCCGAAAGCCTCAGGTTTTTGGAGGAAGGTTCGTCCGCTCCAGGTTAGTCGGGAGCTAAGGTGAGGCCGAAAGGCGTAGCCGATGCACAGACGGTAGAGATTCCGTCACCACCAAAAGAGTTAAGCACAGGGACACATATGAAGTCTCGGAGCCGGGTGTTGGTTCCGGTAGAGATCGAGGGAAATTAGTACCGAAGTCCTGGGATGGAAGATGGCGAGAAAAAGCTGTGTGGATTTCTGAGGTGCCCGTACCGCAAACCGACACAGGTAGGTAGAAGAAGAAGATTCTAAGGCCAACGGGAGAAGGGTTGTTAAGGAACTCGGCAAATTGACCCCGTAACTTCGGGAGAAGGGGTGCTCCAGAGATGCAGCCGCAGAGAATCGGCCCAAGCAACTGTTTACCAAAAACACAGGTTTGTGCTAAATCGAAAGATGACGTATACGAGCTGACGCCTGCCCGGTGCTGGAAGGTTAAGAGGAGATGTGCAAGCATTGAATCGAAGCCCCAGTGAACGGCGGCCGTAACTATAACGGTCCTAAGGTAGCGAAATTCCTTGTCAGGTAAGTTCTGACCCGCATGAAAGGCGTAATGATTTGGGCACTGTCTCAACAGCCCGCCCGGCGAAATTGTAGTACCGGTGAAGATGCCGGTTACCCGCGACAAGACGGAAAGACCCCATGGAGCTTTACTGTAGCCTAATATTGGGTTTCGATGTTGCATGCACAGGATAGATGGGACACAGGGAAACAAGTGCTTTGGCGATTTGTGGAGTGGCCCGTTGGGATACCATCCTTGCGATATTGGAATTCTAACCTGCGCCTTTGAATCAAGGCGGGGGGACATTGTTAGGTGGGCAGTTTGACTGGGGCGGTCGCCTCCTAAAAGAGTAACGGAGGCGTTCAAAGGTTCGCTCAGCTTGAACGGAAATCAAGCAAAAGAGTGCAAACGCAGAAGCGAGCCTAACTGCGAGACTGACGGGTCGAGCAGTAACGAAAGTTGGAGTTAGTGATCCGGTGGTATGTGAGTGGAAATGCCATCGCTCAACGGATAAAAGCTACCCTGGGGATAACAGGCTGATCTCCCCCAAGAGTCCACATCGTCGGGGAGGTTTGGCACCTCGATGTCGGCTCATCGCATCCTGGGGCTGTATTCGGTCCCAAGGGTTTGGCTGTTCGCCAATTAAAGCGGTACGCGAGCTGGGTTCAGAACGTCGTGAGACAGTTCGGTCCCTATCTGTCGTGGGCGCAGGATATTTGATGGGAGCTGTTCCTAGTACGAGAGGACCGGAGCGGACGTACCTCTGGCGCACCAGTTGTTCTGCCAAGAGCATAGCTGGGCAACTATGTACGGATCGGATAAACGCTGAAAGCATCTAAGCGTGAAGCCGACCCAAAGATAAGATATCCCATTGTTTCAAACAAGTAAGACCCCTTGAAGACTACAAGGTTGATAGGCACGATGTGTAAGTGGAGTGATCCATTCAGCAAGCGTGTACTAATAGATCGAGGGCTTGACCACAATTCGCTTGAGACTTTTAAGTCAACGAAAAATGATGTAGCAGTGATTATTCAGTTTTGAAGGCACGTCCTTCTAGAAATACTGGACAAAGTATGACAGACATGTTATACTGGTTTAGTCAGATCGGTCGGTGTCGATGACGGTGAGGTTCCACCTGTTCCCATTCCGAACACAGAAGTTAAGCTTACTTGTGCCGAAGATAGTTAGCTGGAAACGGCTTGTGAAAATAGGTAGTCGCCGACTTGAACAAAGAGCTCTGAGATTTTTCTCAGGGCTTTTTTTTGTTGCGTTTTTTCGGGGCAGAAAATAGTATCATAAAGGCAAAACCTTATACTTTCTACAGATTTTCCTGTTACACTGGATGCAGTCAAAGAAAGGAGAGTCTATATGGAACAAATTAACGAAAAAAGGGCTGGACGGTACCCAGCTCAAGACCATTGCACTGGTGCTGATGGTGCTGGACCACATTCATTATTTCTTTGAATTCACCGGCTGCATCCCGACGGTGCTCAGTATGCTGGGGCGGCTGAGTGCGCCGCTGTTTCTGTTCTGCACGGTGGAGGGCTTTGCCCACACCCATGACCGCAAGCGGTATTTTATCCGCATCTGGGCTATCGGCACAGCTATGGCGGCGCTGGAATTCTTTATGATCTACGCCAAGGCCTTCCGGCGCGGGGATGACTTTTACCCGCTGAATGCTATTTTCAGGATCTGATGCTGCTGTGCATCGTCTGGCAGGGCATCGACTGGCTGCGGGAGAAAAATACGCAAAGGGCATTGGCGCTATTGCCGCCGTTCTGTGCTGGCCGTATGTGGTGGTAGTATTTCTGCTGCTTTTCCCCCGGGGTACAGGAGATGCCCATCGCTTCGTCAGTCGTGGCCTTTGTCATCACCAGCCCGCTGCCCATGTGGACAGGCATCACGGACGGCAGCTGGGGTTTTCTGCTGGGCGGTGTGCTGCTGTATGCATTGCGCGGACGGCGCAAAGTGCAGCTGACAGTATGGGCACTGGTGATTTTCCTGTGTGACTTTGCGCTGACCTTCGGGATGGCTTGCCGGCAGGCAGGGTTTTGTCTGGACGCAGATGTTCACCGACTACTACGAGTGGTTCGGCGTGGCGGCGGTGCTGCTGATGCTGCTGTACAACGGCAGCGTGGCAGCGGACATAAACAGCTGTTCTACTGGTTCTACCCCCGCCCATGTGTATCCTGCTGTATGGGGCATCCTGCCTTGTTTATAACGCTTTGAGGTGATCGTTTGTGGCAAACATTCTGGCAGTGGATGACAATATAGAACTCTGCAAGCTGATCCGCACTGCCTTGGAGCGGGACGGCCACCGGGTGGAAACGCGGCTCTCCGGCGCGGAGCTTACTGAACAATCCCCTCTGCCGCTGGGCGGACTGCATCCTGCTGGATGTGATGATGCCCGGAGAAGATGGCTTTGCGGTGTGCCGCTGCATCGGGGCCTGACCGAAGCACCGATTCTGTTTCTGAGTGCCCGGACGGATGAAGCCGCTGTGCTCAAGGGGCTGGGCGCGCAGAACATCGGTGCCGGCAAGCACGACCGTGTGGATGCCATTCTGCTGGTGCGCGTGGCGGGTGCCTACCTCGCATCCAAGTTTTTCCCGCAGACGCTGCTGCCTATGGGTCTTCTGGCCTGCGGTTCGCTGTTCTCCATTCTGGTGTGCATGATCGCTTACCACTGGCTCAAGCGGCAGCAGAAAGCGGTGCTGTATGGCTGAGCGGGAACCGTTCCAAATCGGTGAGATGGCATAGATGTACCGCGGGCGCGCGGGCGCTGCGCCACCATGAGCTGTTGTCAAGCGTACAGCAGCTTTTTTGTTGCACAAAACCGGCCTTGCGGTACAATAGACCTGTTATTTATTATGCAGGAAAGAAGAGAGAACAGATGCGACCACCATATCGACCTGTGTGGCCAGATCGATTTTACCCGTACCGAGGCAATGCCCCTGCTGGCGCGGGATGCACATTTCAGCTTTGCGTGCAATGGCTGCGGCGACTGCTGCCGTGGCAGAGGACATTGCTTTCAGGCTTTGACCTGTGGCGCATTGCAGCCCGGCTGCGCCTGCCGCCGCAGATCGTGGCGCGGGATATTGCCGGGCCAGCATTGGCACGGTGAGCCATTTGCCGGTGCTGCGGCTTGCCCCGGTGAAGGAAAAACCGGAACAACTGTCCCTTCCTGACCGGAAAACCACTGCGCCATCCATGATGCCGAACCGCTGGTGTGTGCTCTGTACATTCCGCTGGCGCAGGAGATCAGCCGGGAAAGGACAGGTGAGCTATTTTTTGCAGCCCACCGGCTGCGGCGGGCAGATGATCGAGGCAAGGGTGGAGGACTATCTTGCTCGTTACGATGTCCCCGCCCGGGGGAACAGACCGATGTGCGCTGGGCGCAGACCTGCATGACACTGGAAGACACGGTGGAACAGCTGGGTGCAGTGCTCAGCCCGGTGCTGGTGCGCCGGATGCAGGAAAAGCTGTGGCAGGCGCTGTATTTTTGGCTACGATTATGCCGCACCGTTCTTGCCGCAGCTGGAGAAAAAACCTGCACTGGCTGGATGCATGAATTTGCAAAAACTGGCAGAATATCAGCAAAAACGGAATAACGCATCAAAATAATTGATAGATGACTATTACTTTGAATCGATAATTAAAGGCCGTTTTCAGGCAAAAGTGATTGTTTTGCCAGCGATTCTGTGTGATATACTTCACGAGTGTAAAGCGAACCTTGTTACGATCCGCTTACAATATCGGCCCGAGTGCGGCGTCCTGTGGCCGCAAGGGCTAGAGATAGAGGAGATAAACATTATGCGTAAAATCACTCGTCGTTCGTTTCTGGCTGCTGCCGCTGTCTGCGGCGCAGCTGCTGCCCTGACTGCCTGCGGCGGTTCTTCTGCATCTTCTGCAGCTGCTTCTTCCTCCGCTGCGCCTGCATCCTCCGCTGCTGCTTCTGCTGCGGCCGACGGCCAAAGTTCACCGATCGGCATCTGCCAGCTCGTGCAGCACGTCGCGCTCGACGCCGCCACGCAGGGCTTCAAGGATGCGCTGACCGCTTCCTTCGGCGAGAACGTCACCTTTCGACTTCCAGAACGCTCAGAATGACTCCGCAACCTGCGCCACCATCGCCAACGGCTTCGTTTCCGCAGGCGTTGACCTCATCATGGCAAATACCCCCGCCCTGCAGGCTGCACAGGCTGCTACCAACACCATCCCCATTCTGGGCACCTCTGTTACCGAGTACGGCGTGGCTCTGGGCCTGACCGATCTCCGGCACCGTCGGCGGCAACATCTCCGGTACGTCTGATCTCGCTCCTCTCGACCAGCAGGCGGATATGATCACCGAGTGGCTGCCCGACGCCACCAAGGTGGGTCTGCTCTACTGCTCCGCTGAGGCCAACAGCCAGTATCAGGTGGACGAGGTCCAGAAGTATCTGGAGGCCAAGGGTGTGACCGCTACCCAGTACGCCTTCTCCGACTCCAACGATCTCGCTTCCGTCTGCCAGAAGGCAGCCGACGAGAACGACGCTCTGTATGTCCCCACCGACAACACCGTCGCTGCCAACACCGGCATCGTGGACGGCATCTGCCGCCCCGCCAAGAAGCCCCGTCTTCGCAGGCGAGGAGGGCATCTGCTCCGGCTGCGGCGTGGCGACCCTGTCTATCAGCTACTACGACTTGGGCTACACCACCGGCGAGATGGCAGTGAAGATCCTGAACGGCGAGGCGACATCTCCACCATGCCCATCGAGTACACCGAGTGTGACCAAGAAGTATAACAAGACTATCTGCGACGATCTGGGCCTGACGGTTCCCCCGACGGCTACGAGGAGATCGAGGGCTGACAACAGCAAACTCCCTGGAAACCAAATAAAAAATAGCGGAGAAGAGTGGATTTTGCTCTTCTCCGCTTTCCCGTATCAAAATCGGGAGAGTAAAAAAGTGTAACGTTTAGGGAGGAAATTGTTTTGGAAATCATTGCAAGACTGGCAAACCTGCCGGGCGCTTTGCCGGGTGCCTGTGCGCAGGGCCTCATCTGGGGCATCATGGCCATTGGTGTGTATCTGACCTACCGCATCCTTGACGTAGCAGACCTGACCGTGGACGGCTCCTTCGGCACCGGCGGCGCGGTCTGCGTTATGTGTCTGCTCTCCGGCATGAATGTTTGGGAGCGCTCTGCTCATCGCCCTGCTGGCCGGTCTGGCCACCGGCCTTGTCACCGGCCTGCTCCACACCTTTATGGGCATCCCCGCCATTCTGGCCGGCATCCTGACTCAGCTGGCTCTGTACTCCATCAACCTGAAAATCATGGGCAAGGCCAATCAGGCCATCAACGTGGACAAGTACAACCTGCTGATCTCCCTGCGCTGGGTCAAGGAATTTGCTCTCCACAACCCTATCGTTATGATCATTCTGGTCACAGCGGTGCTCATCGGATTCTGTACTGGTTCTTCGGCACCGAGCTGGGCTGTGCCATCCGTGCTACCGACTCTAACCCCGCTATGTCCCGCGCACAGGGCATCAACACCAACTTCAATGTGGTGCTGGGTCTGGCCGTGTCCAACGGTCTGGTGGCCCTGTCTGGCGCTCTGCTGAGCCAGTATCAGGGTTTTTCGGATGTCAGCATGGGCCGCGGTGCGATCGTCATTGGTCTGGCCGCTGTCATCATCGGCGAAGCCTGTATTTGGCCGCATTTTCCACAACTTTGCACTCAAGCTGGTGTCGGTCTCTCTCGGTGCCATCATCTACTACATCGTCATCCAGCTGGTGCTGACACTCGGCTTTGACGCAAATCTGTTAAAGCTGCTCAGTGCATCCGTTGTGGCTGTCTTCCTGGCCGTGCCGTATTGGAAGAGCAAGTACTTCGCAAAGCCGGCAAAGAAGGCAAAGGAGGATGCAAAAATGCTTGAGATCCAGAATGTTTCCAAGACCTTTAACGCCGGTACCGTCAACGAGAAAAGGCGCTGAACGGTCTGAACCTGAAACTGAACGAAGGCGATTTTGTCACCGTGATCGGCGGCAACGGTGCGGGAAAATCCACCCTGCTGAATGCGGTGGCCGGCGTGTGGCCGGTGGACGAAGGCAAGATCCCATTGACGGCGTGGACGTCACCCGCCTGGGCGAGCATCAGCGCGCCGCTTATATTGGCCGCGTGTTCCAGGACCCCATGACCGGCACCGCCGCCACCATGCAGATCGAAGAGAACCTGGCGCTGGCCTAGCCCGTCGCGGCAAGCGGCGCACGCTCCGCGTCGGCATCACCAAGCAGGAGCGGGAGGGCTACAAAGAGCTGCTCAAGATCCTCGATCTCGGCTCGAAAATCGGCTTACGGCCCGTGTAGGTCTGCTCTCCGGCGGCCAGCGTCAGGCTCTTACCCTGCTTATGGCCGCTATGAAAAAGCCCAAGGTGCTGCTGCTGGATGAGCACACCGCTGCCCTGGACCCCAAAACCGCGCTGAAGGTGCTCACCCTCTCGGCACGCATCGTGGAGGAAAACCACCTGACCACCATGATGATCACCCACAACATGAAGGACGCCATCAAGTATGGCAACCGTCTGATCATGATGTATGAGGGTCACATCATCTATGATGTCGCAGGCGAGGAGAAGAAGAATCTGCAGGTCGCTGACCTGCTGGCAAAGTTCCAGATCGCCAGCGGCGGTGAGTTTGCGAATGACAGAATGATCTTGTCCAACTAAACTGGAACGCCCTTCTTAAATAGCCCGATTGCATACAGCAACAGGCTCCCGCCAAATGGCAGGGGAGCCTGTTGCTCGTGCGGCGCCCTTACCGTAGATTCGTAGTTCATTCAGGTTGCGGATGGTGCTCACATCATCGGTGATGTTGGCGTCGCCGTGGATGGTGTGCTTGATGGCGCTGCTGGCCACCGCAAAGTTGATCATGTCCATGGGCTTGTAGTTGTTCAGCATGGCGTAGATCAGGCCGCTGGCAAAGGCGTCACCGCCGCCCACGCGGTCCAGAATGTTGAAGGTGTACAGCTTGCTCTCGAAGGTGTGACCCTCGTACCACATAAAGGCCTTTCAGGCTGTTTTCACTGCCGCTGTGGGCGTAGCGCACATGGCGGGCAATGCACTTCAGGTTGGGGTAGCGCTCGATAAACCGCTGGAAAATCTCGTCTTGCTGCTCGTAGCTGGGCTGCAGGGGGGCACACCGTCCTTCCAGTCGCCCTTGCTGTGGTCGTTTTCGTCCTTCCACAGGTGGTAGGGCTCAATGCCCAGCAGCACATCCACGTAAAGTAGGGCAGGCACTCGGTGCAGAAGTCCGTGCCTCCTCCCAAGTCCACAGGGTGGGCGGAAGTTGCCGTCAAAGCTCACGGTCAGGCCCCTTCTTCTTGGCAACCTTCAACATATCAAGGATCAGGCTGCGACAGTTGGGTGCCAGTGCCGGGGTAATGCCGCTGAGGTGCAACCAGTCGTAGCTCTCCAGCAGAGCGTCCAGATCGACCTGAGAGAAGTCATACTCGGTAATGGCACTGTGCTTTGCGGTCATAGATGACCTTGGATGCGCGGATGCCGTGCCGATCTCCAGATAATAAGTACCCAGACGGTTAGAAGGGGTCTCGTCCGGCTCGGTCAGGATCGTGATGGGGTGCAGTGCATCGTTGGAGCGCAGCCAGCGCACAGCGCTCTTGCCAAGACTTTGTTGTTGGGTACTACGCTGAAGAAGGTGCTGTCCACGCCGAGGTTTGCCAGTGCGAGGGCGATGTTGGCCTCGCTGCCGCCGTAGCTGGCCTCGAAAGGCCGATGCCATGCGGATCTTTTCGTAGTTCGGCGGGGTCAGGCGCAGCATGATCTCACCACAGGTGATGAACTTCTGGCCATTGGGCTCGCTGCCAAGGATCGGATTGAAATGTTCCATAACGCTCCTCCTGATAACATTGCGGAAACTGCAACTATTAGCACATCGTTGTATCCATTATAGTGCGTTCCCGGACAGAATGCAACGTTTGCACGCGCAAGCAAAAGAAAATAAGACCGAAAATTTGGTAAAGTTGCTGAAAAGGCTGCTCTGCCGCAGAATTACACTCCGGTCAGGTCAAAGCTGGGGGGGTGTATTCCTCCTTGGCGCTGCTCTTCTGCTGCATATAGCCCTGCACAAGCCCCTTGTCCATGGCGTAGTTCACCACCGGCGGTACTCGTAGGTGGTGATGCGCCGCCCGATGCCGTGCTCTGCGGCCTTGTAAAAGGGGGTGTACTGGCTCATGACACTGGGGATGAAGCAGCCGGGGTCGGCCTCGTTCCATGCGGCCATCCGGTCAAGCACGGCAAAGCTGTCCTTCACATGACCCGGCAGCGCCAGATGACGCAAAATGACCCCCTTTGCAGGATGCCGTCCGCATCGAACACCGGATGGCCCGCCTGCGCCATCATGGCCTCGATGGCGGGCTTTGCCTCGGCAAAATAGTCCGGCGCAGAGGAAAGCTCGGCGGAGAGGGAAGAGGAAACGTATCTTCAAATCGGCCAGCCAGATGTCGATATGGCCGCGCCACGCCTCCACGCTCTCCACCGTCTCGTAGCCGCCGGTGTTGCAGACGATGGGCAGGTGCAGCCCCTTGGCGCGGGCTTCGTCCAGCGCCGCGATGATCCACGGCTGCCACTGCCGGGGGGGACAAGATTGATGTTGTGGGCGCCCTGCGCCTGTAAATTCAAAAGATTTCGGCCAGATGCTCCACGCTGATCTCCTTGCCCAGCCCTTCGGCGCTGATGGGGTAGTTCTGGCAGAAGCAGCGCACTTGAGGGGTGCAGCCGGAAAAAGAACACGGTGCCGCTGCCTCTTGTGCCGCTGATGCAGGGGCTCCTCCCAGTGGTGCAGGGCGGCGCGGGCAGCTTTTTAGCGTAGCGCCTGCCCCGCAGAAGCCGGTGCGCCCGGCGGCACGGTCAGCACCGCAGCGGCGAGGGCAGAGGGTGCAGCGGGGGAGGGATGGAAATGGTTTTCGGCATAATATCCAAAGTCCTTTGCTTAAAATTTTCGTATTCAGTATACCACTTTTGGTGCCATTCGTGCTATACTGAAATACAGAGAAACGATAATACAAAAAAAACGCAACATCTTTGCAGGGCAAGGAATGCGTTATGATGGAGGAGACCATGCGCACCGAAACCGATGAGATTCGCGATAATCTGAAGTACCTGACCCTGCTGGCCAGAGATTACCCTTCGCAGGCGGCAGCTGCCAGCGAATCATCAGCACACAGGCGCTGCTCAAGCTGCCCAAGGGCACCGAGCACTTTATGAGCGACCTGCACGGCGAGAACGAGGCCTTTGTGCACATCTGAACTCGGCCTCCGGTGTCATCCGGGAAAGGTGGATGCCGTGCTGGGCAACACCATGGAGAGGAGGCAGCCCGTGCCGAGCTTGCCACCCTGATCTATTATCCCGAAAAAGCTGCCTCAGCTCAAAGCGCGCTGCACTACCGAGGATGCACTGGAGCAAGTGGTACACAGACCAACCCTTCTCCAGCTGATCGATATCTGCCGTCTGGTGTCCTCAAGCACACCCGCGACCATGTGCGCGGCTGTCTGCCCCTCCCGCTGCGGCTATATTCTGGACGAGCTGCTCCATGCCCCATTTCGAGGACCACGACAAAGACCTGTATTACGGCCAGATCGTCGGCAGCATCATCGAGAATGGCCGGGCCGACCGCTTTATCGTGCGGCTGTGCGAGCTCATCAAGCATCTGGCGGTGGATAAACTGCATATCGTGGGCGACCTGTTTGACCGCGGCCCCCGCCCGGACATTATTCTGGATCTGTTGATGCGTCATCACAATGTAGATATCCAGTGGGGCAACCATGACGTGGTATGGATGGGCGCTGCCGCCGGCAGTCCCATCTGCATCTGTACGGTACTTAAAACTACACTTGCCTACCACAACCACGGGATGCTGGAGGACTGCTACGGCATCAACCTGCGGCACTTTGCAGCGCATGGCGGAGCAAAGTTCTACGGCGAGGACGACCTTTCCATCTGGATGCCCCCACGGACGCCGCCCGCGGCCCCTATACGGAAGGAATGCTCCACCGCTGCGCCGTGATGCACAAGGCCATCTCCATCCTTATGTTCAAGCTGGAATGTCAGGTCATCGACCGCAACCCGGATTTCCAGATGCAGGGGCGGGACTATCTGCGCCGCATCGACTGGAACGCCCACACCGTGCAGGTAGGGGGAAAAAGCTATCCTTTGCGGGACACCTCCTTCCCCACAGTAGACCCGGCAGACCCCGCAAAGCTGAACCCCGGACGAGCAGCTGAGTGCTGCGCAAGCTGGTACAGTCTTTCCGGCAGAGCGAAAGGTTACAGCAGCATATTGAATTTTTGTACGCCAAGGGCAGCGTGTACCACATTGAAAACGGAAACCTGCTCTACCACGGCGCTGTACCCATGAACACGAAGGGCGGCTTTGCGGTGGAGCATTTCGAGGGACGCTGCTATTCCGGCCGCGCACTGATGGACTACTGTGATGCCCGCGCCCGCCGGGGCTACTACGGGGCAGAAGGCAGCGCCGCCCGCCAGAACGGACAGGATTTTCTGTGGTATCTGTGGTGCGGCAAGCTGTCGCCGTTGTTCGGCCGCAGCGCCATGACCACCTTTGAGCGGCTGTATATTGCCGACCCCGCCACCCACGAGGAAGTGAAGGACCCCTATTATACATGGTATAACGATGAAGCCGTCTGCCGCCGCATTCTGGCCGAGTTTGGTCTGCCCGGTGCCAGCCACATCGTTAACGGCCATGTGCCGGTGCGGGAGAAGAGCGGCGAGAGTCCCATCAAGGGCGGGGGCCGTCTGGTCGTCATTGACGGCGGGTTCTGCCGCGCCTACCACGAAAAAAGACCGGCATTGCGGGCTACACGCTGGTATATTCCAGCCGCACCATGTCCCTGCGTACCCATCAGCCCTTTGAAAGCGCAGAGAAGGCGGTGCGGGAGAACTTGATATCCTGTCCCAGAAGAACATTCTGGAGACTGAAAATCATCGCATCCTCGTGGAAGATACGGACGAGGGCGAGGTGCTGCGGGAACGAGTGCACGACCTGAAGCAATTGGTGACGGCCTATCAGCTGGGGGCTGGATCCCGAGGCGCGGTGCGAGGATCACGTTTGGTGATATCGCCAAAGGGTGAAATTTGGGTCGGTATTCGTCAAAATTGATGAAAAATTCAACAAATTATTGAATATCCGCGTGTAATCTGGGCAAAAACAGAAAATAATGAAACAGATACAAATCGGGCTTTGCTTTTTGCTGGAAGTTGTGTATAATAGGATAGTTATAAATCTGCCCCGGTGTTGGTGAATCTGTACACCCCGGCAGTACAAGTAACGAGATGGAATGCTTTTCAGTAACCTCAACAGGCCTGTGGCACAGGCCTTTGACAAGGAGATCATAAAATTGGAAAAGTTTGTTATTACGGGCGGTAAGCCCCTGCACGGCGAAGTCATCATTTCCGGCGCAAAAATGCGGCTGTGGGCATTCTGCCTGCCACCATTCTGGCAGCGGATGTCTGCGTGATCGAAAATCTGCCCGATATCAGCGATGTGTCGGTCAGCCTCAAGATCCTGAGCACCCTTGGTGCACAGGTGAAGATGCTCAACCCGCAACACCTACGAGATCGATACGCGGCATCTGGTCACTACCAATGTGCCGGACGATCTGTCCCGCCAGATGCGCGCGCCAGCTACTACTTCCCTTGGCGCACTGCTCTCCCGCTTTCGGCAAAGGCACAGGTGGCCATGCCCGGCGGTTTGCAATCTGGGCCCCCGCCCCATCGACCAGCACCTGAAGGTGTTCAGCGCACTGGGCGGCAGAGGACAGCGTGGATTACGGCATGATCACCGTGCGCACCATTCAGGAGCTGACCGGCGCCCATCTTCTTTGCGGATTGGGTCAGCGTGGGCGCCACATGAACGGTATGCTCTCTGCGGTCGGCCAAGGGCAGACCATTCTGGAAAACTGCGCCAAGGGAGCAGCAATACGTAACTGAACAAAGCCACTGAG
>VOFK01003887.1_pt1 | contig 16269 bp, 26 predicted proteins | sample 5384121 | NCBI WGS metagenome assembly VOFK01 (sample SAMN12384730, study PRJNA508395) | human gut metagenome | isolation source: healthy gut J | host: Homo sapiens
TGTTTTTCTTTTTGGCTGCATCTTTCTAACAGTTTCTGTTTGATCAGACCTGTAAGTGGCCTGACTTTTGATTTCATACGCTGTATTCAATATATCAAAATCTCTTGTTTACTTTGAGACGCCAATTCTGAAAGAAGAATCTGTTCTCCATTCACTTCTGCAACAACATCATTCTTATTTATAACAGGAGTATTGCAAGCAATAAAAAGAAAAGAGAAGAGAAAGAAATACAATATTTTCATGTCTATGTGCTAATTAAATCAATCCTTTATTGGTAAGTTTTACCAATAAGAATTGATTATAAACAAATTAATAATTAGATAGCTGATCGCACCAATTTTGTGAAATTGGTTTTATCCGTATTAAGGCATACGTGATATCTTTGTATTTCGATCCAGTGGACTCCATAATATGTGTACCATGCGGTTCATATTGGTTTTGGGGTCCTAACCAAACTTTGTGCCCAATTCTTATTATTATGATCTTTCATCATCAAAAATACAAATTACCTGAAGCCATTTCTAGCAGGAGCAATGACCCCATAATTAATACCTGCAGGTCCCATTGGAATATCGCCCCATTTAGTCATATTCCTATTTATATTCCATGCCAATGTAGCATTAGAATCTAATTTAGACATTCCAGAAATATGCATTACATCATAATAATTAGGATCATCAGACCACACGCCATTATGACCACCATCTTCCGTATCATGATAACGGACCAATGTCATGGTCTCTAAAGGTACATCCTCAAACAAAAAGACGCCCCCGGATAACGAAATCCCGCATCCACTCATACAAAAATTCGAGACGCATATTATTCCACCATCAACATACGTATCTCCAACATTACCACTTACGCTAGTTTTACTATTTCCGTTTTCACAATCAATTTTTATTGATAAATACTTGTAATTACCACAAGAACCAACCCTGAAAACTCCGACCCTAGGCGATGTTGCACCATAAGCCGTACGCATTACCTTCTTCTTTAGCAACTTCCATACGTCCCATAATTTCGCGATATAATTGTCCTTCAAAACCTGAATAGAATCTTCATCACCCAAAGTTTCGCATTTTAGACCATTATCACTCACCTCCAACGTACCTAGCTCATACTCATTGTTCAAGCTGTTCACCTGGATTCCGTATCTAATAATACAGAATTCCCCGCACAAGAGCAGCACAAAGCCACCATTGCTCCCAAAATCAATAATTTTTTTTTTCATCTTGGTTAAATTTAGATTTGTTTTTATTTAAGAGAGAAAACTCAGAAAAAGTATTTTTACCCAAATACATAATGACAATATCCATCTAACAGGATAAATTAATTATTCATCCCATTCTACATTTTTGGAATAGTCATAATAACAGTTAATGTAAATGCCAACTAAGCAACATCTACGAACTCCTCCAGAAGTTATTAGGAAAAATAGAAATAGAATGCGAGTGCATTTGAATAGCAATCTTCAAAGTAACCTGACATTTCTCGGTTTTGCTCCATCATATATATACCTATATTTGATTGGAATAAAATACCTGACAAAAAAAGAATAGAAGTTTCGTTTCCATAATGCCTGTGTGTTAAAGATTTATGCCAAAGGTATGCAGGTATAAGGAAAGGAACGAATTTTACTTGGTAACAGAAGTAACAGTATCACACAAAATAAGTAACAAGAGGTAACACACAGAAATTACCTCACAAATAATCCAAATAATATATTTGAATAGTTCAAAAGACACTTTTTCTTCGTCAGCCATTTCTTCCATCATACTCTCTCTAAAAAAAATCTTGGACTTCTAAAATAAGAAGTCCAAGAGCTTTTCTCACAGAGAATACATCTATCACAGATTTCTCATCTACTAACAGGTGTATCAAATTGTTGCTGAATGAACTTTATTATTCGAATCATAAAATCATTCGAACACCCTACCAGTAGTATTTCAGCATACAATTATAAAAAAGTGATTTTAATTCTACGTTTCAATATACCTTTTAATGCGCCTTTCACAAGGCTTATTAAGCCCACGAATAAAAGTTAACCGATTCTTTCCCCTTTCGGTCATCTAAATCGTCATTTCAGCAATGCGCCATATATTTCAACAGCGGGGCTTCATCAGTTAATGATTTAGGTATATCATCATTATGTTAGTTGCAAATAATATATATTTCAAAGATTTATTCTAATTCAAAATCTCCAGTAAAAGCCTCCTTTGGAAGTTGTATCTCCAAAGTATATTTACCTTTCTCCTCACCTGTAAGATCAATATAAACCTTATCTACATTTAAATCAGTAGATGTATAAACAACTTCATCTGTTTCTGCATTCTTTTATAATTACAGTTACAGTAGGAACAGTAGAAAGAAGGTCAATAGACAACAATGAGTTTTCAATACAAGCATCAGGAGTAACAGGGATAGACCGATGTTGTACCTCAGTTTTATTTTTTAGTCTGATTCGACGCGCAGATGTCATTTCATTCGCAAAAGAGAACATACTTACTTGAAGTAAAATAGCCAACAATAAAAAAGAGGTAAAAATTTAGCTTTCATAATAAATGGGTTTAAAATTTAGCTCAAAAATACACAGATGCAGCAAAAGAAACGATTTTTACGTGGTAACAATGGTAACAAGACCCTATTTAAAAAAAAAAGATAAGCAGAGATTAAGCATTACATATCACTGATTATCAGCTCCAAATACACGTTCGAAAAGTTGAGCATCCATTTTATTCTTTATGCGATTTTTACGTGTTTTAAGAGCATCTGATGTGGCATCCATTAACTCCATTACAACAGTTTTTGAGCAATCAAAGTAATGAAAGAACACAAAAAAAGACATCATCACCAGTCAATGTTGGGTAGCGCTCTTTCAAATTTACCATCACATCAACAAATGCATTAGAAATAGTAGAACGTATATCCTTCCTTAAACTACGCATCGCCAACAACTGTTTAGGAGTTGCCTTTTCCAATGTCTCTAATTGATCGTAGCAATCGGTAGTTTTCAGTACCGATACACACAATTGGAATTTGTTGTTCTGTCAACTCTGACCTTTTCTTATCTATATGCTCTTTATTAGATTCTGAAACCTCTTCGTCTTTCAACAGCATAGTATCGACTCTCTTTTGAGTTAATTCATGTTGCAAAGCTATATAATACTTCTTTCTTTTTCTATCATTCCACATAAAACAAAAGACACATATAATCATCAAAAAAAAGAAAAATACAGCAACTAAAGTAAAAACCAACGTTTTAGCATGTTCTGACAATAACCTTTTATGCTCTTCTAATTGATGTTTATCCATAAGCCGATTAAGTTCCTCATTATCGGTCATTATCTGAATTGAATCATAAAGAACTTTGTATATATCCATATTCTCTGTTGCAACTTTCCACTCCCCCTTTTTTTTTCTTTGCTATTTGATACATTCCATCATAACAATCGGCTTTTCCATAAATATCAAGTTGGCTCATATTCTTATTATAAAAATAGCTGGCAGAATCAAGCTGATTCAAGTTCAACATAATTTGGGCTTTTGACAAACAAGCATTAACAGCACCCTCCCCTTGTATCATAATTGCCTTCGATACATATTGATTTGCCAGAATATAATCTTTTTTTTCATTATAAACCATAGCAAAATCATGATAAAGAGCCCCTATCAAGCTAGAGTCTTTATCCGCCAATGCACAATCAAGCGCTTGCTGATAATAAAACAATGCGCTATCCTTCCTATTTTGCAACAAAAACATACGCGCAATACCTCGCATTGGATATATTTGTCCACTTTTTCCTTTTAATATCTGATAAGCAGCGCGATAAGCTTCCATTGCTACATTATCTAATTCATCTTTTTCATAACAGTCCGCAAGATTATCATAAATCATTGCTAAGAATTCATCCCTAACAGGCATCAACCGAATTGCCGTCAGATACTCGTCTACAGCAAATGAAGTATACCCCTTCTCACCATAAGTAGCTCCCCAATAATAATGAGCTTTTGCAGCACGTACACTTTTCTTCTTATCACCATAGTATTCAACAGCCGTTTTTATCAGCGAGTCATCTCCTAAAGCAATATAATTTTTATGCCTTGCTTGCGTAAGCAATAGCGCATAAAGTGCTCTGTCAGCACGTGGTAATTTCTGTGGGGAGGAAATTGATTCCAAAATGGATAATGCACTATCAGGATATATTTCCATCAATGAGTCAGCAGATAGTAGCAATGGACTCTTCACCGAAGAAGAGCAGGAAGATAGAGAGACAGACATCAGAATGCTACCTACGCTGACAAGTAAACTAAAGAACAACAATAAATAGCGTTTAGGATAACAACATCTTGTTTTCATTAGGCAGTCCGTTTATTTACAGGTCAAAAGTAGCAAATTCCGGCAAAAGAAGTTTAATATCCAAAAGATATTTATTTAAATATAACTTATTTAAAATCAAGAGCCACAACCTCATATCCTACTAGAAGGAGTTGAGATTGTGGCTCTTATCGAATGAGCTAAGCTCCTCGCTTTCAGACTGTTTTACAGACCAAAAGCAGCTTTAATTTTATCTACGTAGTCGAGTTTCTCCCATGTAAAGAGTTCCACTTCCACTGTTTTATCTCCTTCGTAACGAGAAGAAAACTTCTTCGTTATCACTTGCGGTTCACGTCCCATGTGACCATAAGCGGCTGTTTCCTGATAAATAGGATTACGAAGTTTCAGACGTTCTTCGATTGCTTTCGGGCGAAGATCGAACAACTGATCGATAACGCGGGCAATCTCACCATCCGTCATGTTGACGTGGGAACGGCCATAAGTATCTACAAAAATATTGATCGGACGAGCCACACCGATAGCATAGCTCACCTGTACAAGCATTTCATCTGCTACACCTGCCGCAACCATATTCTTTGCGATATGGCGTGCTGCATAAGCTGCACTACGGTCTACCTTGCTAGGATCTTTTCCGGAGAAAGCACCACCACCGTGAGCACCTTTACCACCATAAGTATCAACGATAATCTTACGACCTGTCAAACCGGTATCTCCGTGAGGACCACCAATTACGAACTTGCCCGTAGGATTCACATGATAAATGATTTTATCATTAAACAGTGCCAACACTTTATCGTGATGGATAGAAGCAATGACACGAGGCATCAGAATTTCAATCACATCACGGCGGATGATAGACAGCATTTCTTCGTCAGCTTTCAGCTGGGCGGCTTGAGAATCATCTTCCGGTTGGATAAAGTCATCATGTTGCGTAGAAACAACGATTGTATCGATGCGAACAGGAGTTCCGTTGTCATCATATTCGATAGTAACCTGGCTTTTGGCATCGGGGCGGAGGTAAGTCATCACCTTTCCTTCACGACGAATGTCGGCCAGCACTTGCAGAATGCGGTGTGCCAGATCAAGAGAAAGCGGCATATAGTTTTCCGTTTCATTGGTAGCGTAGCCAAACATCATACCCTGGTCGCCTGCACCCTGTTCCATCGGGTCCTGACGCTCTACACCACGGTTGATATCGGGACTTTGCTCATGAATAGCGGAAAGTACGCCACAAGAGTTACTTTCGAACATGTACTCTCCTTTGGTATAACCGATTTTCTTAATCACTTCGCGCGCGATGAGCTGGAGGTCAACGTACGCTTTTTGTTTTCACTTCACCCGCTAGCACCACTTGTCCGGTAGTCACTAGTGTTTCGCAAGCTACTTTCGAACTGGGGTCGTAAGCCAACAGTTTGTCAAGCACGGCATCCGATATTTGATCGGCCACCTTGTCGGGGTGTCCTTCTGACACCGATTCGGATGTAAATAAGTATCCCATCTTTTTTAAATTAAGAATTAAAAATTGAAAATTAAAAAATGAGAGAGAGTAGGAGAGGCGAGTGCTGCAAAGGATAAACCGAAAGGCGTCAATCAGACGTGTTTTAGCATTTTTTTCCGTGGTTGCAAGCTACTCAAATCTGTCCACACTTTCATTTCGGTTGCAAAGATAAAGAGATTTCGGAGATAATGAGTATCTTTGCCCTGTATTTAACACATAAATAGATTTATAATGATTCTAAATAAGAAATTAAAAACGCTTTTGGTGCTGGCTCTTTATATAGGCTTCACGATTGCCATCTATGCCATTGTCTGCCATTTCATCGATAAGCCGTTTCAGGAGATTCATTTGCTGTATGCAGTATTGATAGGATGCATTGCCTATTTACCGGTCTTTATTGCGGAGAAAAAGAAGAAGTAAGCTCCTTCATCGTTTTTTTCCAAGTACCGGATGCACTAATCCGGGAGCAATTTCCGCCAGTGGTTTCATGACGAAGTCACGTTCTGCCATCAACGGATGGGGGAGGATCAACTTTGCTCCTGAAGGAGAAGTGGTGGAAAGTATCAAATCACCATAAAGCAACAGATCAATATCAATCAGGCGGTCGCTATATATGCCGTTGACGGATTTCTTCGTACGTCCCAATTCCTGTTCAATCGCCTGCGTTCTCTGTAAAACGTCTATGGGAGCCAATTCGGTATCTACACAAACCGCCGCATTCAGGAAACTGTTATCGGAAGAAAATCCCCAAGGAGCAGTAACGTAAAAAGCAGACAGGGAAACTATTTTCCCTACCTGCTCTTCTATTTTCTGCACGGCATCCCGAAGATTTTGTTCTTTATCCCCAAGGTTAGTGCCGAGTCCCAGATAAACTTTTGCCATTATTTGTCCAAAATCAGCATTGCATCTCCATACGTGCCGAAACGGTAACCTTCTTTCAATGCTACATGATAAGCATCCATCACCTGGTCATAACCACCAAAAGCAGCCACAATCATCAGTAAGGTACAAAGTGGCATGTGGAAATTGGAAATCATTGAATTGGCTACGGTAAATTCATACGGAGGGAAGATAAACTTGTTAGTCCATCCTTCAAATTCCTTGAGATGTCCGTCAGTGCTGACTGCGCTTTCAATAGCACGCATCACTGTCGTACCTACCGCACATACATTTCTACCGTTATCTTTGGCACGATTCACGGTTTTCACCGCCATTTCGTTTACAAACATTTGTTCCGAATCCATCTTATGCTTCGTCAAGTCCTCTACGTCGATGTCGCGGAAGTTACCCAGACCAGCGTGCAAAGTGATATATGCAAAGTCCACACCTTTGATTTCCAGACGTTTCATCAACTCACGGCTGAAGTGCAAACTAGCAGTCGGAGCAGTCACCGCACCCTCGTTCTTTGCAAAAATAGACTGGAAGCGTTCAGCATCTTCCGGTTCTACGGGACGGTTGATAATAGAATGGGGGAGTGGAGTTTCACCCAGAGAATACAGTGCCTTTTTTGAACTCGTCATGAGGTCCGTCATAAAGAAAACGGAGCGTACGTCCGCGAGAAGTGGTGTTATCAATCACTTCAGCCACCATTGAATCGTCCGGCCCGAAATACAGCTTGTTACCGATACGTATCTTACGTGCCGGATCGACCAATACGTCCCACAAACGAAGCTCTTCATTCAACTCACGCAACAAGAATACTTCGATACGAGCACCTGTCTTTTTCCTTGTTACCATACAAGCGGGCAGGGAATACCTTCGTATCGTTGAATATAAACACATCTTTATCATCAAAGTAGTCCAACACATCTTTGAACATCTTGTGCTCAATCTTACCTGTATTACGATGCAATACCATCAAACGAGACTCATCCCTATATTTCATAGGATGTAGAGCGATCTTATCCTCGGGTAACTTAAATTTGAATTGTGATAATTTCATATCTATTCCTTATTACGTTAATTATTTTCTTCCTCATTTTCTATCTCCTGTCCGTCGATCCACTCTTTAAAGTGTTCGGGATTCAGACAGTCTTCCAACCGGACATCACCTACACGGGTACGGATCAATCCTGTCAGGTGAGCTCCGCTATGGAGTGCTTCGCCGATGTCGCGGGCCAAGGCGCGGATATAAGTCCCTTTGCTGCATTACGACACGGATTTGAATCATCGGTTCCGGATCATCCAGGCGACATTCCAGCAATTCAATCTCGTCGATAACAAGCTGTTTTGCTTTTAGTTCGACTTCTTCTCCTTTCCGGGCCAGTTCATAAGCACGCTTACCGTCTACCATACAGGCAGAGAAGGCAGGAGGCACCTGATCGATGGCACCGATAAAGTGCGTCAGCACTTCTTCCACCAATTCCCTTTGTGATATGCTCGGTAGGGTAGGTGGCATCTATCTCATGTTCCAAATCATAGGAGGGGGTAGTAGCGCCCAAACGCAACGTTGCTACGTACTCCTTCGTATGATATTGAAACTCTTCTATTCGTTTGGTTGCCTTGCCTGTGCATAAAATCATCACCCCTGTTGCAAGTGGGTCCAGTGTTCCGGCATGGCCGACTTTTTAATTTTTTCACTCCTATCCGGCGGCAAATATGATAGCGGGCATGCCCTACTACTTTAAATGAGGTCCATCCGAAAGGTTTTATTGAAAAACAGTACTTCTCCTTTTTAAAATTCATCAGCCAATTTCTAAGTTGTATCCAAGCAGCAGCATTACCAGAATGGTTCCGCCAACAATAATTCTATACCAGCCAAACGCCTTAAAGCCATATTTCGTAACGAAGCTAATAAAGAACTTGATAGCCAGCAAAGCGACGATAAAAGCTACTACATTACCTATAATAAGTGCCGGCATATTGTTGACAAGAATCTCCGTGCCGCCATCCAGAAAGAGTTTCAACACCTTGTAACCGGTTGCCGCAAACATAGTTGGCACGGCAAGAAAGAATGAAAATTCGGCAGCATCCTTACGAGTCAGCTTCTGGGCCATACCTCCGACGATGGTAGCCATCGAACGGGATACTCCCGGTATCATGGCAATGCACTGAAACAAACCGATATTGAATGCCTTTCTTTCTGTCAGCACCGTATCTTCGCTTCCCTTCGAAAAAATCTTATCGCAGAACAACATGAATATACCACCGATCACCAACATCACTGCCACTATTGCTACACTCTCCAGCATCTCGTCTATCTTATCGCTGAACAGGAATCCCAAAATGGCGGCAGGAATAAAAGCTACCAGCAGTTTCCAGTAAAAATCAAATTTATGCAGAAAACACTTCAAAGCGGAAGCGCCCGCAGGAGCCGGTGTATGGTTCAACCGGAAAAAACGCTTCCAGTAAAGGCAGACAACTGAAAGAATTGCGCCAAACTGAATAATTACAGTAAATGCTTTTTACAAATTCTGTACTTTCTACTCCTAATATGTTTTGTGTAATAATCATGTGTCCTGTAGAAGAAACCGGTAGAAACTCTGTCAACCCTTCTACAATAGCAATAATAATCGTCTCAAATGTTGTTAAATCCCCCATCTTTATTCTTCTGTTTTTTGTGTTTTAGGTTTGCGTAATACAGCGTAAATCATAGACAAGAAGCCAAACAGGCAAACGACTGGGGCTACCTTGATTCTGCGTACACTGAAAATATCGGGTTCAAAAGAGGTTTCGGACGATGTAGGTCCCGTCATCAATAGAAAGCCGATAATAACAATCGCCATCCCTATCGCGAGCAAGATAAAGTTCACTTTATCAAAGGCAAATTTCTGCTTGTCAGACATAGTTTATTTAATTACAAATTACTAATTTCAATCATTCCCTTAATCTATCAGTCGGTTGTTACGGATGCTAATCACACGCAAACACAGGTTTGCCGTCAGCCATTCGCCATCCGCTAAATATAGTACAGGCTGTTTGCTTTCATTCTCAAGTATTTATTCATGGAGAAATAGGCGCATAGCCACGTTATTACAATTCCAAACGCCAATACGCTTGCACAGACTATCAACATGACTTCAGGCGTGATGACCTGAAGCAATTCCTGTTCGTACGTCACGGCACAATAAGCGGTCCCCATCAATATGGAATCGGCAACGATGGCTGCCAATATCCCGCTCCATACATTCTTTCGAAGGAATGGCCCCCCGGATGAATCCCCAACTCGCTCCTACCAACTTCATGGTGTGAATGAGGAAGCGTTTGGAGTAAATAGCCAGTCTTATGGTATTGTTTATCAGGGCAAAAAAGAGATAAAAGTAAGCACTACCGCCAAGGCAAGCAGTACCAGACTGATATTTCGTATGTTATCATTCACGGCGTCAATTAACTCCTTTCGATAGAGCACATCTTGTATGTTGGTGTTCTTTTTAATCATTTTCTCTATCTTCGCAATGCTGTCGGAGTTTGCATAGTCGGAATGGAGTTTGATTTCAATGGAAGCGGTAAAAAAGGGTTATAGCCCAAAAAATTCTTCCGGATCGGTTCCCATTGCTTCCGTCTGTTCTTTCAGTGCTTGTTTTTTAGAGATATATTCGGATTGTTTCACGAAAGGTTCCTGATTCAGCTTCTTCTGAAGTTTCAGTATATCCGCTTCTTTCATGTCGTCACTGATAAGGACGGAGAAACTGATATTCTCGCGGACATATATACGGAAAGATTGTGTGCTGTCAATACGAAGAAGACAACCAGTCCCAGCAACAGCAACACTAATGTTGTACTGATACTCGACGTGATGAACTGCATGTCGAAAATCGAACCTGACTTATATTTGTTTTGATTTCCCATGCGTTATCTTCTTTTTTCGGAATACATAAATCATGGAACTACTGCGTTCTTTCCGTCCCAAAGCATTGAACCAGGCCAACGTCCCGGCAAACACCCCTTTCAGGAAACTGCATGAACTGCCACGATGTTTTTCGCTCAACATGGATACGTAGAACGCATCGAACGGCATCGGATGACGCGTGCAGCCATAATAAAGCCATGACGGGAAGCCAATTGTTGTATAGTGCCCGGAGTAAAATGCCAGAGATGACGGGGAACGTCATAAGCCGCCCAATATTCACCGTAGCGCTTGGCATCATAAGAAGAGCAGTTGGGTACTGCCACAATCAATACTCCTTTTTCTGTCAGCAATTCGCGAAGCGTTTCCCAAGTCTCATTCAAAGATTCGAGATGCTCCATCACATGCCAGAGAGTGATAACATCAAAACTAGCAGGAGCAAACTCTTTCAGAGCCGATTCAGGCTTTACATCCAGTTCGAAATGCGTTTTTGCAAACTCACGTGCCTGCGGGCTTTTCTCCACTGCCTCTACCTTCCATCCCCGGCGAACCATTGTATCGGAAAAGTAACCGGTTCCCGTACCTATATCGAGCAAACGCCCCGTTTTACGATGCGCCTCTTTAGCTACCAAGCGCGCTTTGCGGCCCAGCATATAAGAACGTACGTAATGGTAGATATTATTCATCGCCCCCTTGCGCGTATCAGTGTGAGAAATATAGTCGGGAGTCTCATAATACTTGCCTATTCTCTGCTTCCACGGGAACTCCTTGTGTGAATGTAAATCCACAGTCCTCACACGAATACAGTTCAAACTGTTCGCCCGAAGCATAAAAATCCGTACAAGTCATGACGCGTTTCAAGTGCGTACCGCCACACACCGGACAAGCATTTATACTGAGTTTCTCCATTAACTATCTAAGCAAAATTAAGTGCTGCCTCGAATGACAAGACAACACTATACCCGAATTTGGTGCAAAGAAACAAATAAAAAAAGTGATGGATTGGGCTTTCGTTAAGGACTTTTAATAGAAGAGTTGCCCCGATACAAGATGAGAGTAGTTTTGACAGCTCATATCGGGACAAAATATCTTTTTGAAGGAAGATTAAAAAAGTCAGATTAACGGAAAAGCCCATGTTTTCTGTAGCTGGGTTGACGGAAGTTGTCTATGCCCTGCCCCCCAGGTTCCGGTGCTTGCCGTAGATTCCGGATCAAATGGGCTTTATTATACAACATAAGCAAGTTACGTCCTACTAATACCACCTCCACCTATACATCTTGTATGCACTTCACCCATCAACTATTATGTATATTGTTCGGAACGTTGTTTGGCATCATAATAAAGAATATAAAATACCCTGATACAAATTGGTTGTTTTCTAATCAACTTATACCAGGGTAAAACACGAGAATGGTAAGAAATATTAATCCTCCTCTATGATTCTTACTGTACCATCATCTCTATCAAAGGCATTGATGTATATCAATTCCAGATGTGTTATATGCTCAAAGCCATCAAGAACTAGATCCTCATCAAGTCTATCTAACTCATTGCCTTCGATTAGAATCATAAGTTGTCTCATTTTCTCTCTCAAATAAGTTAAATAATGAATCATATCATCAATACCTTCATTGTCCGAGATACACTCTACTTTCCATTCCACTTGTTATTACGCTAATCATAATATTAATAGTTTACAAATAATTTTTTTCTTTTCAATATTCTTAGGCTTAGGTTTTGGATAGTTCACATCAATATGAGGGGCATTTCTATCATTTTCTTTCTACCAATTCTTGTAGGACCTCCTTCATCCAAATTATAAGAATATCCAGATTTATTATTAGAATAAGTTTTTATTAAGTCCTGTTTCACGATCAACAACAACTACTTTCAGTTTTCCTGCACCTACATGCTTATCCATCGATGTCCTTACCTAGTCAAGTGTCATATTCTTGAATGGATTACCTAACCCTTTCACCTTTTTCTACACCCGAACTCGCTTTTCCTAACGTTCCGGTAACTTTTCCTACTCCCTGCTCCTGTTGTTACGGCATCAAATGCGATATCTCCCCACTGATTCCCAATAACCTCTGCGAATATAAATACCCTGATACAAATTACCCATTTCTAAGCAAATTATATCAGGGCAAATTAAACAAACTATTAAATATAGGGTAAATTTAACGTTACTAAAATAGGCTCAATTTGATTATTCGATAACTCCACCCTTTTTAAGATGGATATAACAGCTTCGATATCTTTTTTCTCAACTGCTTTTAAAAATTCATCTATTAAGCCACTAACATAAAGACATTCATTGACAGTCATACCTTCATATTTATTCATATTATTATGGTTTTTAATACGATAAAATCCAGCAATATTTACATGATCTAGATTAATAATAGAGTTAATGTAAATTAGATTTGCTATATATCGCGTATGCGCGTGTACTTTTGTAGCATAAATTATAACGACCATAAAGACAATATTAAATTTTATATTTATTTTTTAGCCTCAAGCTGTGATATATTCTTAAGTGATGGTGGTCCTCCTCCTTCCCAATCTGAATGTGGATATGACAACTCCCAATATCGTCCGTCATTAGGGTCTTGATATAGCCGTTGCCACCCATCATCAGTCATTGCTATTTCTGATAAATAATTAACGATTAAATCTTTTTAATACGCATAGATACATTATCATCTTTTTACATTCCCATTTTCTAATAACCAGGAACCTGCAAATTCAGTTTCATTTGAATATATCATTATTTTACAATTTTAATTATGGCATCTTTTAGGTATTTGTTGATTTGGTATAGTAAATTCTCTAGCTCCCCTAAAGTTCTTCCTTTTCCTACAAATCCAGGATTTGTTCTATTTATTGGAGAAGCAAGACCATTCATCGGAGTTCTAAATTCAATCACCTTAAATCCAGAACTACTTTTGAGGTATTGTCAATTTATTAGCTATCTGCATTGCATTTAATCCCTATGTCTTTAGCTGCGGTAACAAATACATCAGATTGATTAGGAGCTCCAAGCATAGAAGTTTTTATTCCATCAGGGATGACACGAGCAACCTTTTTGAGGTATACTATTGGTTACAAGGGTCTGCCCCTTTGTAAAGTCCAGTACCTCTTCCTACTCCCTGCACCTACCGCTGTTGTTACGGCATCAAACGCGATATCTCCCCACTGATTCCCAATAACTTCTGCTGAAGTCATGGTACCATTGGCCTTATCATATGCGATGGCTTGTGCCCATCCAGTTGATTAAACGTACTGCCTAACGGACTCATTGGACTTCTTAGCACTTGCTCACCAACACCAAACCCCTGCTTCGGTAGGAGTTACGCTCTTTATAGAATTCACTACATTCGTAACGGTTTCCACCGGATGAGTAACGGCATTCCAAAAACTAACAAACGGTTGAGAGAAGCCTTTGCCAAAAGATGCCCAGAAACCCGGAGGAATTTCCGTAACCATCCCTGTTGGATCAATAAACCTCACCGGATTTCCCAGGCAATACGCATACGGAGACCACAAATAATATTTCTCGCCATCGGATCTACAACATGCCATCTCCCTAACGCCACATCATAATGTCTCGGCCCCATAATCATACCAGTCAAGACCACCTTGTCTATCCAGTTCCTTACCGTTGTACTTGTAAGGCTGGACAGATGAAGTCGTGAAGAAATGTACCACCAAAGGATAATAATGATTCACCTCCTCCACACTGCCATTCTGTCCCACAACCACGATTATTACCCTGGTGATCTTTCAAGTAATAATGATACTTGCCATCAACAAGGGAGATATATCCCAACTCCGTCAACAAAGTAGTGAGCACCATTTTCATAGATCGCATCGTCAAAGTAATCAGTAGTTGTGGTCTTTCCGGCTATTACGTGCGTTGTTCGGAACTTTGTTCCTTGGCATCATAAAGATAGGAAATAACACCTCCATCCTCAAACTCTATACGGCTGGGTAAATTTAAACAATTATACTGAATTTCAGAAATCTTTTTTGTTTAAATCTTGTATTAAATTTCCGTTTGAGTCATAATAGTATTCGACCGGCAGATCTGCTCCATCTTTAAATTCAAAACTATCAGCATGGGCAGAACCTGTTACACTATCAGATACAGCCTTCATTGATTTCCATTATAACTCATGACAAGGTTATCTATTAACCCATATTCATCCTCTGATCTCTTTCCGCATCTTTTAATACCAAAAGGATATTCCCATTTTTTATCATACCCGGTTATCTCTTCATTAAAACGATCTGATTGACATTCAAGCCTTCACCTTCACCATATACAGCACGAAAGCAGGCGGCTTCTGCCATCATACATAAATTTATAACCTCTTTTCATACCATCAACCTCCCATGTCATACTACTAATATTTCCATTATAACAGGGAATCCCCAATCCGTCCCACATAATGCAATCGCTCACAAACCTTCATTACTATCAATACCGGTCAGCCAGCTACGTATATATTTATAGGCATTTTTCTGTAATTACTTTCCAATCTTTTTCCATGAATATGTTCCAGTCTTTTAGCTCTTCCTAACTTTGTCATAACCATACAACAGATCAACAGTATCTCATTTTTCATGACACAATGTCTTTTCGTGACCAGCCTTCCTGCACGATCATAACTATACAATTTATTTAAAACTCCTCCTTCGTATTCCGAGCGGACACTCACAGGCTGCTTGAGAATATTAAAAAGCGATTTATTTTACTTTCTTATTTCCACCGATGTCGTCTATTGCTCCCTGAATCAGATTGCGATAATAATCATAATAATTACTGGCATATTGGTATTCTTCCGTTCCCAATATTCGAACGATACTTCCTGTTGCTTTGTTCTTTGCAATGAGGTGAACTCTGGCTATTCTCATAGGTTCCCGTAATTATTATCAAAATACATACCATAGTGAAGACAAAAGAATCCGGCAATAAGTTCTGATATTCATAAGTACTTAAAAATAAACCTGTTGTATGTCCAAATAATGATTCTGCAATCCATAAATAGTATATCCATAGTAAGGCGAATCTGTATTTGAAGTAAATTCAGCATAAATATCCTCTGAAGCACAATTGAAAAATCAGGCGTACCGAGGTAAACACCGGTCCAACACAGACCGCCCCTGACAAATCTTCCAAATGAAAAGCCCATTCATTTATTTGCCCGTTCTTTTTTTCCATTTTGAGTAAAAATCAACCGGTCGCAACGATCATACACTAATTCCACCCACTCGCAGCCAGGCTGTTTTCCCAATACAACGAGTTTTACGGGTATCGTATTTATACAAGAAAGCATAATCGGATAAAACAGAAGCACTATCATCCGTAAGAACCTGAATAAAATTGACAGAACACATCGGGAGGAAGAACAACCCGTAAATTTCCGAATATATCATATATATAGTATGTCATCCATTCCTTCATTACCATTTATACTGTGAGTCAGCACTTTGATCCTTCCTTCTTTATCCGTAAATTCATACCTACATGATTGTCTTCATCAACCTCTTTTTACGACATATAGTTCCCCGGAAGCATAGGTTCCTGCACAACTAACAAAAAGTCGTTCAGCAATACGTAACTGAACCTTGTGCTACCGA
>VOFK01000818.1_pt1 | contig 16258 bp, 29 predicted proteins | sample 5384121 | NCBI WGS metagenome assembly VOFK01 (sample SAMN12384730, study PRJNA508395) | human gut metagenome | isolation source: healthy gut J | host: Homo sapiens
ATGCGATAGTGAATGAGAAAAAGAGTGGCAAAGACAGTGGAACTGTAATATGAACTGGACTAAAAGATGAAAGGAGTTCTAATTTATGAGTATAGTGCTTACAACTGAACAGCGTGAACAAGCGGGTTCAGACTCCTATAACAGATTTGAATATCAAGTTCATTGGATTGTGTGTCATATAATAGGAAAACTTCAAGATAATACAGAATGTATTGTTTTCTGTGAATTTCACGATGATGTGGCAGAGTTTTCTACCGATAATCAGCAGTATCAGTTTTATCAAATAAAAACAAAAGGAAGACCCATCTGATTGGACTATTGCAGAAATGTCTAAACGTGAAAAAAAGAAAAGTGGTGGCTATAAAAAAGTCTTTTTTAGGATTTATTTTCTACAATTATCTAACTTTTTGGTACGGAGTGCTCACATTGTCATTTTGTATCAAACAATGATTTTGATAAGGAAGTTCTATCGTGGCAGGCAGTTATTGAAGATGGCAAGAAGCTACAGTTAGAAAACGCTACACTATATGAAAAAATCAAAGACAGAATAAAAGATGAATTTACCAATGATATTCCAAGCAATTTCGATTCTGTATTTGATGCGTTTATACAAAATACTTTTTTCGTTCATAAATCCGATTTGCAATTAGCTACGTATGAAAATCAAACTAAGGGAGAATTTTTTAATCACTTAGCCGATAAAAAAATATCCCGACAAATACGGCTAATCTTATTTTTCAACAGTTGCTAAATGATGTGAGAAAAAAAGAGCAAAGAAAAAATTAAGATACCCATCAGTATGAAAAAGTTTGGTTGAGAAAAAAAGGCGTCGATGTTGCTCAAATAGGCAGAAAAATTGATGGTAATATAAAAAGTAGCGGCAATTATGATGAATTTCGCCAGTATTTGTTAACTCAGTCATTAACGGAAAAAGATATTAGTCGTATTGAAGCAGCAAAAAACACTTCACGATGCGAGATGGCTTGATGTTAATGATGTTTGAGATATCAAGAGATTGTTGTTGCGTTGCGAAAACAATTTCTACATATTGTGAATCATGTGAGACAAATGAGTTTTGTGATGACCTGAAAAAGATTGTGTATTCAAGAATTACAAAAAGTATAATCTCCTATCGGATTCTCTTGATAAATCGTTAATTGAGGTGTTGTATTATGAGCAAAAATTTAATTGAAAAAGTTAAACAAGAGCAAAAATACAAAAATTTTAATCAGAAATTTACGAAAACAGCAGCAGGAGGAAAGAAATAATGAAAAGGCTAACGATAAAAAGCTGATAGTAATCAGTCAAAGTGAGTCTCGCTCGTTAGAGGTTCCTTTTGAAGATGGGCTTAATATTATTTTAGGAGGAAATAAAACAGGAAAGTCTTCCATTATCAAAAGTATTTTTACTACTTTAGGATGTGAGTGTAAAAAAGAATTGAAAGTGATTGGAAGAAACTTATTTCTGCTTATTTGCTATTCTTTAGTTATGGAGAAAAAAAGCCTTTTTGCGTTGTTCGCCAAGGTAAAAAATATCAGATTTTTGAGAATAGCGGGGATTCCTATTCTTGTATTATCGAAACGGAAGCTTTTTCACGAATATAGTAACTGCTTAATGGGTATTTTTAGAAATCAAAATGCCCTGCATTTCAAAAAGATGGTAAGCAATTCAATGTAACACCGCCATTACTCTTTAGATTTCAATATATTGACCAAGATGAAGGATGGAGCAAGATTGCTGATTCTTTCAGTAATGCTGCGTATATTAAGGATTGGAAACCAAATACAAACAAATATGTATGCGGTTACCTTGATGATACGTATTATGAACTTCAAGCACAAAAAGCAGAACATATACTTGAAAAAGATGATAAGAAAAAGAATTGAACTATAATCAAAAATTTTGTCTCCCGCATCACTGCTACACTAACACAAATTGAGAATATTGAATCCGTTGAAGAGGTCACAACAGATATTGAATCTTTGCTTGCTAAGGCGGAAGAATTGAGGAAAATGCAATTTTCTTATAATGCAGAGATGACTGTTTTGGAAAATGATATATATGTCAATCAGCATAAATTGCACGTTGTAGAACACAATCTCACAGAAACAAAAAAGGACATTGAATTTGCGATGACCCAAGAAGGTGAGTTGGTCTGCCCAATTTGTGGTACCATTTATTCAAACGGATTAGAGGAACAATTAAATATAACTTCAGATTATGCTCATTGCGAAAAAGCTTATTACAGAACTGAAAAAATAGCATATCTATTGCTACAGAAGAATTGGAAGAACTTAAGGAGAAATATAACAGTGTCTCTTTAGAGATTCAGTCTATTGAACAAAAAGTTCAGAGTTCTCAAGAACTTTTATCTTATTCTTCTTTTTTATAAAAATAAGGGACAGTATGAAATATATGAATCTTGCAAGAGGCAATTGGAAGTGCTTCAAGGCGAAATAGATGCTTATGTTTCTAAAATTGCAATAATTGACGAAAAAAATTTAAATGAAAAGAAATCCAAAGAGCGTTCGAAAGATATACGAGAAGATATAGAGGGATACTGCCGCACATTAGCGGACGCAATAAATGTGCCAAAAAACATTTATAAAACTAAGAGACTTTTGTACAGGTAATAAATCGTACTGGTAGCGAAACTCCACGATTAGTGTATATGTATCAGTCTGCATTATATCTATATAATTTGAATAGAGCAGATAGCCCATTCAATTTTTATGTGGTCGATACTCCTAATCAGCAAGGACAAGATGCCGAAAACTTAGGGGAGCATATTCAAATCATTAGAATTATTTTTGTCTGCCGAGGGACAGGTCATTGTGGGAACTGAACGAGAAACTGGAATGGAAGGAAAAGCGAGCAATGTAATAAGGCTCACAGAAAGCGTAGATGCCTTAACAATGTTAATTACAGCAAACATCTTGAACTATTAGAAAAAATTGCAAAAGACTGCAATTAGTTGGGTTTCACTCAATCACAAAGCACAAAATGAAGAATAGCGACTGAGTGGAACATTTCCGAAACCATCGACCCACAGAAGCCTCTAAAATGTTCCACTTGTCCGAAATGCCGTCAGAGCCGCTATTTGCGGGCTTTTGGGTGGATGCCATTAAGACAACGGACAAGCCTACAAGATACGGAAAAAAAACAATCATTTTACATACCCGAACATCCTACCCTCATTGAGAAGGCAAAGAACGCACAATTAACATCTATTGTGCTATTCCAGATGCGGCTTAAATTTGTAAGTTTGAGTGTACTGCTTCTTTCTTATTATAATCAAGTAAAAGCACGGAGGTGCTGATTATGAGAGAAACCAAATACCACGCCTATCTGGATAACCAAGAACGGACAATCCTGTTACAGAGCCTTGCGGAGCTGAAAAATCAGCTTATTCAGCAAGGCAGATATACCGACCCCGTTGACGAACTCATTTTCAAAGTTGTCAACGCTCCTGTTAAGAGAATGAAAATTGAATATGTCTAAGGCACAATCACCATTAAGCCGCTTATTCTTATGGATTTTAAGAGTAAGCGGCTTTTTTTGCGTCCTGTGTCCTCTGGTACAGTTACATAGCCGCCTTGACAAAGCGGCTAAATAAATGCGAAAGGAGGACGCGCCTATGTCAAATTGCAAAGTAATTGTCTGACCAATCAGAAAGGCGGTGTCGGCAAGACTACCACAGCGGTCAATCTGGGCGTGTGTCTGGCGAAGCAGGGTAAAAAGTCCTGCTCATTGATGCGGACGCACAGGCAAAATCTCACAATGTCGCTTGGCTATCCACGACCAGATGATTTACCCGTGTCCCTTGCCACCATTATGCAGGACATCATAGACGATAATCCCATTGATGTTCAAAAAGGTATTCTGCACCACGGCGAAGGCGTTGACCTGTTACCCTCTAACATTGAGCTGTCGGGTCTGGAAGTAAGGCTAATTAACGCTATCAGCCGTGAGCGTGTTCTAAAGACCTGCATAAACGAGGTCAAAAAAAAGAACTATGACTATGTGCTTATCGACTGTATGCCGAGCTTGGGTATGCTGACAATCAACGCATTGGCGGCGGCAGACAGCGTGGTTATCCCCCCACACAGCCGCACTATCTTTCAGCGAAAGGTCTGGAGCTGTTGTTTCGCTCCGTGTCAAAAAGTCAGAAAGCAAATCAACCCCCACCTGCGGATTGACGGCATCTTAATGACGATGGTAATGCCACGCACCAACATTTCTAAGGAAGTGACTGCATTGGTAAGGCGTGCATACGGTCAGAATATCAAAGTCTTTGACTCACAGATACCGCATCTATCATCCGTGCGGTAGAAGCCACCGCAGAGGGCAAGAGCATTTTTGCTTATGACAAAGGCGGCAAGGTCGCCGCTGCTTATGAGCAGTTTGGAAAGGAGGTGGCAGACATTGGCGAGAAGCAGAGAAAGCAAAATCGAGCTGACCGCATACGATGACCTTTTTCCAGACGGACGAAAGCCGTGCAGAGGCAAGGGCGTTGAGCAAGATAAGGGATATTCCACTCTCTGAAATTGACGAGTTTCCAGACCACCCGTTTAAGGTCTTATTGGACGAGGATATGGAGTAGCTTGTTGACAGCATTAAGAGAAACGGCGTAATGACCCCTGCTACCGTCCGTTTGAAAGAGGACGGCAGGTATGAAGTAATCAGCGGTCACAGGCGAAAAAAAGGCTTGTGAGCTTGCGGGGCTTGATACGCTGAAATGTGAAGTCAAGGAGTTTTCCCCGTGATGAAGCCATTATTGTAATGGTAGAAAGCAACTTGCAGAGAACGACCATTTTTGCCGAGCGAAAAAAGGCGTTTGCCTACAAGATGCGATTAGAAGCGATGAACAGGCAGGGTCAGCGTACAGACTTAACTTCTGTGCCAATGGCACAGAAGTCCGATAAAAAAGACTTCCCGTGAAAAATTAGGAGAGCTTGTCGGAGAAAGTCAAGACCAAATCCGCCGTTTTATCCGCTTGACCGAGCTTTGTACCCGAAATTCTGCAAATGGTTGATGAACGGCAGATTGCTTTCCGTCCTGCGGTTGAAATCTCTTATCTGAACGAAGAACAGCAGTACACCTTGCTTGAAGCTATGAGCTACAACGACGCTACCCCTCGCTTGCACAGGCTATCAAAATGAAGAAGTTTATGCAGGACGGCAAGCTCACAGATGAGGTTATCAGCTCCATTATGGAAGAAGAAAAAAGCCAAACCAGAGGGAAAAGCCTGCTTTCCGTGATGAAAGGATAACCAAGCTCATTCCGAAGTCTGTCCCTAAAGGGAAAGAGTCGGATTTTTGTAGTCAAGGCGTTGGAGTTTTACAACCGCCACCTGCAAAGGAGCAAGGCACAGGAGCGATAGCCACACACCGAGGGACAGGTCTGTCCGTCTGGGAGGATAGCCTTATTTTCGCTTTCCCCCCTCTCCACACCTCTCCCCTTAATACTGCCAGTAACTAACCGACAAAAGCAAACTTAGAGTCGCGCCAGACGGCGGCTTTTTTTTCGGTCAGTATGGCAAACATCTATTTTCAATACCAACAGGAGGTAAACGATGAAATTCAAAAAAGTATTCAAAAAAGGTCGCGGCTTTTTGTGATGGCGGCGGTTACGGCGTTGTCGGTAATACCCGCCACCACAGCCTTTGCAGCCACGGGCGACATTGGTACGATTTCCTTTTTCGCTCACTTATGACGGCAGCGGAAACGCCATGCGATACAATTCGAGCGCAAACATCGGCGGCTATACCGCAGGCGGTACAGGCAATTATAAATACCGTATGTTTGTTGACGGCGATGTTGCCTTTTTGTATTCAGCCGGGCGTACCGCTGAAAACAGGCAACACCTTGAAAGAAGCATCTTCCGAAACTTGGAACGCCCTTTCAGACAGCCAGAAAAAAGGCGGTAGGGCTTGCCCTTCTCTATGGGTATCAGGGTAACCGCAAAGAATCTCACGGGAAGCGATGATGAAAAATGGCTTGCGACCCAGACCCTTGTATGGGAGTTTGTCACGGGCCGCCGTGAAGCCACAGGCTCATACAGACAGACGAGCGATACCGTGTATAAGCTGCACTTTGGCTCAAACTATCCCAACAGCGGAGCAAGGGCGGCTTACGACCAGATTGTATCGCTGATGAGCAAGCCACAACACCATTCCGAGCTTTTATGTCGGGCGGTAAAGCTGACATCACAAGGGAGCTTGCCTATAAGGACGGAAAATACAGCCTTACGCTGACGGATAATAACGGCGTTCTGTCTGATTATTCCTTTGCAAGCTCAAGCGGTGCGGTCAGCGTATCCAAATCTGGCAACAAGCTCACTATCACATCGGACAAAGCCTTTGACGGCTCTGTGCGGATTACGGCAACAAGAAACGGTGTGCCAACGGTCAGCAGCAGCGCAAAGCTGATTGCTTACGGCGACCCGAACTTGCAGGACTTGATTACAGGCGTGGAAAACGCTGTCCCTGTATCTGCCTATCTCAATGTGGAAACGCCCACAGGTACGATTGCCCTGAAAAAGACTTCTGAAGATGGCGTCGTTGCAGGCATCCAGTTTACTATCAAGGGCGAAGGCATCAACAAGACCGTGACCACAGATAAAAACGGCAATCTCACGGTGGAGGGTCTGTTCCCCGCAACCTACACGATTACCGAGCAGACCATTGACCGCTATGAGCCGCAAAGCAGACCCAGACCGTGACGCTCATCGGCGGTAAGACCACAACCGTTAACTTCAACAACACCTTGAAGCGTGGCAGCCTTGAGGTGGTCAAGACTTCCGAGGACAGTCTGGTGGAGGGCGTGACATTCCACCTTTACGGCACTTCCCTCAGCGGGCTTGCGGTGGACGAATACGCCGTGACAGACAGCAAGGGCGTGGCGAAGTTTGAAAATGTCCTTATCAGCGGCGATACTCCGTATGTGCTTGAGGAAGTGGATACGGCTATCCGCTATGTCGTTCCCGCATCCCAGACTGCCCCGATTTGAGTGGAACAAGGTTACAAACCGCGCCTTCCACAACATCTTAAAGAAATTCAATGTGACAGTCACTAAGACCGATGCGGAAACCGTCAGTCCGCAGGGCGACGCTTCTCTTGCGGGTGCGGTCTACGGCATTTATAAGGGCGAAGAACTCATTGACACCTTACACGACAGATAAAAACGGTCAGTTTACAACGAAGTATTATGTATGCGGCAACGATTGGACTGTCCGAGAAATCAGCCCGTCTGAGGGCTATTTGCTTGACAGAACAATCCACAAGGTCGGCGCAGAGCCAGAACTCTATACGGTGGAATACAACGCCGCCGCCAATGATGTGACCGAGCAGGTTATCAAAGGGCAATATCGCCATTATCAAGCATACTGACAACGGCGAAACGCAGATTGAAACGCCCGAAACAGGTGCAAGTCTTTGAAGTGTTCTGCAAGGCGGCAGGCAGCTTTGATGCCGCAAAGGAAACCGAACGAGATATTCTCACTTGTGATGAAAACGGCTTTGCTCAGACAAAGGATATGCCTTACGGTATTTACACCGTCCGCCAGACCTCTGGGTGGGAAGGTCGAGAGCTGATGAAGCCCTTTGAGGTGTTTATCAGCTCTGACGGTCAGACCTACCGCTATCTTATCAATAACGCCAACTTTGAAAGCTATATCAAGGTCGTGAAGAAAGATGCGGAAACGGGCAAGACCATTCCGTATGCAGGCGCAGGCTTCCAGATTTACGACCCGAACGGAAACCTTGTGACAATGACCTTCACCTATCCCGAAGTGACAACCATTGACACCTTTTATACCACAGCCGATGGCGAGCTTATTACGCCGCAGACCTTGGAATACGGCACGGGCTTTTCACTCGTAGAGGTGCAAGCACCTTACGGATATGTGCTTGACTCTGAGCCAGTCTATTTTGATGTGGTGCAGGAAAACTCCGAGAAGAAGAAAGCGGCATTACGGTCATTGAGGTGGTACGCTCCAATATGGCGCAGAAAGGCACGATTACCGTATCGAAGTCTGGCGAGGTTTTCGCAGGCGTGACCGAAAATAACGGAATGTATCAGCCGACCTTTGCCGTGGGGAGGTCTTGAAGGTGCGGTTTATGAGATTACCGCCGCCGAGGATATTTATACTCTGGACGGAACGCTGAGAGCTTCTAAGGGCGAGGTTGTTGACACCATTACCACAGGCACGGACGGAACTGCAAAATCCAAAGAGCTGTATCTGGGAAAATATGAAATCCGAGAAACCCATGCACCGTTTGGAATGGTCTTAAATACGGAAGTCCGTACCGCCGAGCTTGTCTATTCGGGACAGAATGTAGCGGTTACTGAAACCGCTGTTTCTTTCTATAACGAGCGTCAGCGTGTGGTTATAAACCTTACAAAGAGCCTTGAAACAGACGAAGCCTACGGTGTTGGCAATAACGGCGAAATCTTTGATGTTGCCTTTGGTTTGTATGCGGAAAGCGAGCTGACCGCCGCAGACGGCAACGGTCATCCCCTGCCGATGGTCTGATTGAGATTATCACTCTGGATGAAAACGGCAACGGCGAGGTCAAAACCGACCTGCCGATTGGCAATTACTATGTGAAAGAAATCGCCGCAAACTCCGCTTATCTTGTGAGCGATGCGAAATATCCTGTAAACTTTGAGTATGCAGGACAGGACGCCGCTTCCGTCCACTGGACCATAGTCAATAAGCAGGACACAAAAAAGGCGAAAAAGAATTAAGAAGAAAGTAAAGATTTTTCAAAATGAATGGGCGACAAATAATTAATAGCCGAGTAAATGCGATTAAGATTATAAAACCCATTAATATAATCAAAGGGTCTGATATTAGCCTCATAGAAAGAAGAATAGTGTTTGAGGTAGACTTCTTCCTTTTTTCAAAACAGAATGGAAGGATTCCATGGGAGCGTTATCAAAAGGACAGCCCTTTTTACTGTAAGAAAGTCTGAAGCCCATCCTCTCAGCAGCCGCAATATACTCAGAAAAAGAAGTATACTGGCTTCCACGGTCGCTGTGAAGAATAACATTATCTGGATAGTTCTGATTTTGCCATGAATTTGTCAGTGCAGAAATAACAAGAGAACGATCCATTTTTCTTCCATAACTGTAACCGACGATTTTTTTCTTGTACAGACATCCAGAACGCTAGCAAGATAAGTCCAGCCATGCTTTATGGTGTGGATATATGTAATATCTGAAAGCCATATCTGATTAGGTTTTTGAGCGGAAAAATTCTGATTGACCAGATTTTTAAGTTCAGAATGTTCATTTTGCTTATTGCGGTAATTCTTGAATTTTCTGATAGTTATAGATCTGATACCAAGCTGTTTCATAAGTCTTGAAACACGATTTACACTTAATTTCGGATAACCGTTATCCCGCAATATACGGGTGATTTTTATAGAGCCGTATACTTTTCGATTATCACAGTAAACTTTGAATATTTTTGACTTCAGAATATTGTTTTCTATTTCACGGTTGGACGCTTTATGATTTAAAATGCTGTAATATGTGCTTCTGGCTACCTTCAAAACTTTGCACAGAAGTTTGATGGAATGCTCCTTTGAAAGCCGGGAGATCAGTTCTACTCTTTTCCCGGATTCCCTTGAGAAGATAGCCATTGCTTTTTTAATATTATATTTTCCTCCTCAAGCAAGGCTAATTTCTTTTGCATTTTTTTTTGATTTCAGCCATGGTCATGGTTTCAGTTTCTGAAACCTGGACTTTTGTATATTTTTTGATCCATTTATGCAGCGTGGAACTGCTCATTCCGTATTCTTTGCATATCTGCGTACTGCTTTTTCCGGATTCATACAAGCTTACTATGCTTTGCTTGAATTCCTCTGTATACTTGGTGTTTTCCATGTGTTTCTCTCCTTTTTTTTTTATTATTATACCATCTTTCGCTTTTTGCTGTCCACTTTTTTTTAGTATAGCACCATTTCAGAAATACCTTGAGGTACAGGGGCGTTTTGACCGCTACTCTGTCAATAACGCCATTCTGGTATCCGCCCAGATGCCAGACGCTGTTTCATTAAAGGATAAGGCTGCTTGGAAACAGAGCCGTGTCTATGTAAACAAGGACGCAGAGAAAGTCATCATCCTTGAGCCGGGCAAGGAATATACCCGTGAGGACGGCACGAAAGCTGTCGGCTACAACGCAAAGGAGGTCTATGACATTTCCGACACTTCGTCAGCAAACAGACAGCCGCCGCAGGAGCAGAAAGAAATGCGTGAGCTTGTATCGGCAATGATTGACGCAAGCCCTGTCGGTTTTCAGCCCGTGGACGACCTTTGAGCTGCCCGCCTTTTATGACAGCGAACAGCAGACCATCTTTATCAAGACGGGGCTTAACGAGGAACAGCTCTTTGTGAGCATGGCAAAGGAGGTATCGGCGGCAGTCTTTGACTTCAAGCACAACGAGAGCCGAGATGCGTCCGATTTTAAGGCGTTCTGTGTTGCCTATATGGTCAGCTCCTGCTATGGCGTGGATACAAGGGCGTTCCGTTTCGACAAGCTCCCGAAAGAGTATGAGGGAATGGACGCACAGGCACTCAAAAAGTGAGCTTGGCTCTATGCGTGATGTTCTGGGCGAAATCCAGAGCGAGATGTATAAGAGCCTTGAAAAGAACAAGCCTGCCCGAAACAAAGAGCAGGAACGCTGATGAGAGGTATCGCCTATGAAAGAAGAACGCTATCATCTGGCGTTGGACAGATACGATAAGAATATCGTCATCAATGCCTTAAACACCCTGCGGACACAGCAGCTACAGGAGGAACGCCCCACCGACCCTGTGGACGATTTGATTATCAAGGTGTCCGAAGCTCCGAGCCGAAAGGTCAGGGTACTGCCCCTGCAAGTGCCGTGAGGAACGATAACGACCAGAAAACGAGCCTAATCCTTGCCGCCTGCGGTATCATTCCCGTGGTGTGGTTTGCCCTCTTGACTGCGCCCTATGTGGGCGGCGGTCTGGTGGCAATCATCGAAAACCTATCTACAGCAATCAATCGTCCGTTTGAGATAACGGTATGTGAGGACAGCTTAAAAAACTGTCCCTTCTTTTTGCTTGCCTATGGCATGGGTATCGGTATCTACTATTCCACCCGCAGGAATTACCGCAAGCGTGAGGAACACGGCTCTGCAAAATGGGGCAACGCAGGTCTAATCAACAAAAGTACAGGGACAAAGACCCATTTGCCAATAAGCTCCTGACCCAGAATGTCCGCATCGGTCTGGACGGAAAAAAGCACCGCCGAAACTTGAACATTCTTTTTTGCTGCGGCGGCTCTGGGGCGGGGAAAAACCCGCTTCTTTTGCAAGCCCAACGCCATGCAATGCAACACTTCAATGGTGGTGTTAGACCCAAAGGGCGAAATCGTCCGAGATGTGGGCGGTCTTTTGGAACAGAAAGGCTATGAGGTGCGTGTCCTTGACCTTATCAATATGTACAGGAGCCATTGCTACAATCCCTTTGTCTATCTGAAGAGCGACAATGATGTGCAGCGTCTTGTGACAAATCTGTTTAAGGCGACCACACCGAAAGGGAGTCAGTCGCAAGACCCGTTCTGGGATACGGCGGCGAGTATGCTTTTGCTGGCATTGGTGTTCTATCTGAAATACGAAGCACCAAAGGACGAGCAGAATTTTCCGATGGTTATGGAGCTTCTGCGTGCGGGGGAAGTCCGAGAGGACGACGACAGCTATGTCAGCCCCCTTGACGAACTCTTTGACCGTCTGGAGATGGAAAACCCAGAGCCTATCGCCGTGAAGTATTACAAGGATTATCACTCTGGTAGTGCAAAGACCTTAAAGAGCATCCAGATAACCCTTGCCGCAAGGCTTGAAAAAATTCAACCTTGAGAGCGTGGCGCCTGACCGCTACCGATGAGCTTGACCTGCCATCTCTGGGAGAAAAGAAAGTCGCTCTGTTCGCTCTGATACCAGACAATGACACGAGCTTTTAATTTCCTTGTGTCGATTTTATACACGCAATTTTTTCCAACAGCTCTTTTACCTTGCCGACCACAAGTACGGCGGCGACCTCGCCCGTGCATTGCCATTTCATCATGGACGAGTTTGCCAATGTTTCGGCCGCCTGATGACTTCGACAAGATACTCTCTGTAATGAGGTCGAGAGGTGTGTCGGTCAGTATCATTTTGCAGAACTTGGCACAGCTCAAAGCCCTGTTTGAGAAACAATGGGGAAAGCATTGTCGGCAACTGCGATGAGTTTTTTTTTTTGTATCTGGGCGGCAACGAGCAGAGTACCCACAAATATGTGTCCGAGCTGCTCGGCAAGGAAACCATTGATACCAACACCTACGGAAAAAGCTCTGGGCGAAGCGGCAACTATTCGACCAACTATCAAATATCGGGGCGTGAACTTGATGACACCAGACGAAGTGCGTATGCTTGATAACCGCTACGCACTTCTATTTATCCGTGGGGAGCGTCCTGTCATGGATTTGAAGTTTGACATTTTGAAGCACCCCGAATCTGAAACTGACAACTGACGGAGGAACGCCGCCGTATATTCACGGAGAGCCGACGCAGGCAGTAGCAACCCTTGTGTTTGAGAGCGATATTCCTAAGAACGCCGTGAGCGTACAGGCTGTCAGCACATCCTATGAGCTTCTGTCCGAGGAGGACTTAGAAGAAATATTCAAAATTTAAGGAGGACTTATTGTATGAAACTGTTTAACAAGAAAGACAACCAGAAGAAAGAAACTACCTCGCCGATGACGGGCAGAGTCAAAAAGGTTTCCGCTTTTACTGTATGGCGGTAACGGCTGTGACCTTTGTGATTGGCAGCTCTATGACTGCCTTTTGCAGCGAGTGACCCGATTGCCGTTGTAAACAACCTCTCTGACTTTATCTTTGGTCTGGTAAGGGCTGTCGGTATGATTATGCTCGGCTTCGGTATTGTGCAGGTGGGCTTGTCGCTCAAATCCCACGACCCCCTCCTCAGAGAGCGAATGGTTTTCTGACCCTTGCGGGCGGCGTTGTCATTACCTTCGCAAAGGAAATTTTGACCCTTATCACAGGCTGATTGTTCCGTAAAAAAGACACAAGACAGAGCTTACGGGGCAGATCCGCTTTGCGGTCTGCTCCGTAAGGCTATTTTTAAGAACGGAGGTGGTTTAATGTCTGATAATTGGGTCGTACAGAATTTAGAGAACGCTCTGAATACTTGGAACGAAAAGCTGCGGAAATATGGCAGCTTATTACCCAATCTCCAGAGCAATTTAAGGGCGGTACGATATGGAATGTTATCGTGAATATCCACGGTGCGTTGCAGGCTATCGGGCTTGCCCTGCTCGTGCTGTTTTTGTCGTGGGTGTGATGCGTACCTGCGGCAGCTTCGCAGAAGTCAAGAAACCCGAACACGCATTAAAACTCTTTATCCGATTTGCTCTTGCCAAAGGCGTTGTAACCTATGGCTTGGAGCTGATGATGGCTCTGTTTAACATTGTGCAGGGCGTGATTTCCACCATAATGAATGCCGCAGGCTTTCGGCACGGCGGCACACGACGGTATTACCGCAGGAGATTGTAACCGCCGTTGAGAACTGCGGATTTTTCGAGAGTATTCCTCTATGGGCGGTCACGCTTATAGGCGGTCTGTTCATTACGGTGCTGTCGTTCATTATGATAATGTCGGTTTACGGACGATTTTTTAAGCTCTACCTTTATACCGCAATCGCTCCCGTGCCGTTATCTACTTTTGCAGGAGAGCCGAGCCAGAGCGTCGGCAAGAGCTTTATCAAAAGCTATGCCGCCGTCTGTCTGGAGGGAGCAATCATTGTCATTGTCTTGCCTCGTATCATCTTTTCTCTGTTTGCCGCCACGCCCCCTGCTGTTGACCCGAACGCTGCGGCGGTATCAATGGTGTGGAGCTATATAGGAGAGCTTGTATTTAATATGCTTGTTTTGGTTGGTGCGGTGAAAATGGCAGACCGTGTTGTCCGTGAAATGATGGGCTTGTAAAGGAGGTGCAACCTATTGGAAGTCAAGATAAATAAGGAAATCCGTAACTACACGGAAAGTATGTTTTCGGACTGTCACTAAGGCAGTTCATTTTTTTGCCCTTGCCTGCGGTGTGGCTGTAGGTCTGTTTTTCCTGCTCCGTCCGCACTTCGGAACAGAAACGCTCAGTTGGTATGTATTTTAGGTGCTTCGCCCTTTGCGATGATGGGCTTTGTAAAGTACAACGGTATGACCGCCGAGCAGTTTGTCTGGGCGTGGATAAAGTCGGAATTTCTGATGCCGAAAAAGCTGATGTTTAAGCCCGACAACCTTTATTACGAAGCCCTGCAAGCGACAATCCAAAATCACGAAAAGGAGGCTATGAAGAAATGATAAGAACACTCAAAAATCTGTTCAAGCAGGACAAGGAAAAGTTTGTTGTGCCGAAATCGGTACAGGCAGTTATCCCGATTAAGACAATCTGGGGAGGACGGCATTTTTTGTGGGCAAGAACAAGTATGCAAAGACCTTTAAGTTTGAGGATATAAACTATGCCGTGGCAAGCCAGTGAGGACAAGGAAGCGATGTTCCTGAGTATTCGGAGCTTCTCAATGCCCTCGACAGCGGTGCGACCACGAAAATCACTATCAACAAACCGCCGTTCTTGAATAAAGGCAGACTTTGAGCAGACCATTTTAATCCCTATGGCGGAGGACGGTTTGGATGAAGTACCGTACAGGAATACAACAAAAAATGCTCCTTGATAAAGCGACAGGGGAGCTAATTCTATCGTGCAGGATAAGTATGTGACCATATCAATTCCCCGCAAGAAGAATATCGAAGAAGCACGACACTATTTTTGCCCGTGTGGGAGCTGACCTTATCGAGGCATTTCTGCTCGGCTCAAAATGCACCGAGCTTGACGCAGAAGAAAGCTCCGTATCTTCCACGATTTCCTACCGCAACAGGCGAGGAAACGGCATTCTGCTTTTGATATGGTGCAGAGTATGAAAAAAAGGTCACGATTTCAAAGCGGGACTATATCTGCCCCCGATACCTTTGAGTTTGAAAAGCGATTTTTCAGAATCGGCAACCGATACGGGCGTGATTTTCCTCAGAGAGTATGCGGCGTATATCAAAGGATAGTATGGTAGCCGAGCTTTGCGAGCTGAACAGGAATATGATGCTGTCTGTGGATGTTGTTCCCCAGATGAAGCCGTGCGTGGTGGAAAACCGACTTTTAGGTGTGGAAACCAACATCACAACTGGCAGAGAAAACAAAAACCCCAGAACAATAATCTTTTCGGCGGTCATCCCTTATGACCTTGAACAGCAGCGGTAACGGAAAAGGAGGTTTTAGATGATGACCACCTCGTGACCAGAGGATGATGTTTTGCGGTGCCGTGGACAATGGTGCATACGGCCGAAACAAAAGGAACAGCTTGATAGCCACGGAAAGCCTTTTGACTACCGCAACAGTTACCTTTTGTCGTTCGCGTTGAAATATCACAGACGGACTGACTGAATACAGCCCCCTGCCATTTGGTGAAAGATAGATGCTCTGCGTACCCTCAATACGGAAAGCCTTTAGGTAAGTTTATCCTGTTCCGTGGAAACGCCACCACGAAAACGGTATTACGGTCAGAATGTCATCAGCAAAAAATATGATTATCGCCAACCGCAGGCAGCTCCTTAACGGCAATTCCTTTATTTCTTGGTGTGTCAGGTGCAGGAAAATCCTTTACCGCAAAGGAAGAAATGACGAATATCATTCTGACCGACCCTAATGCCGATATAATCATCATTGACCCAGAAAGCGTGAATATTCCCCCGCTTGTGAAAGCAATGCAGGGAGAGGTCATTCATATCTCTGCGACAAGTGAAAATCACATCAATGCTATGGATATAGAACTCCGATTACGGTGACGGTGCAAACCCTGTCATTCTGAAATCTGAGTTTATTTTATCCCTTGCGAACAGCTCATCGGCGGCACGAACTTGGGAGCAAAGCAGAAATCCATCATTGACCGCTGTAAGCAAGCGTGTACCGTTATTATCAGCAGGGCAACTAATAGAGCCGCCCACCTTGCAGGGACTTCCGTGAGAACTGTTAAAACAGAATGAGCCAGAAGCTTTACAGAAATCGCCCTTGCGATTGAGTTAAGATTTAATACCTTTGCAAAGCAATAATGAATGTTGGAGCTACTCACAGTCAAGTTCATCTTTTGCTATGACATTCTGGAAGTAAACAGTTACAGCCTAT
>VOFK01001908.1_pt1 | contig 16251 bp, 34 predicted proteins | sample 5384121 | NCBI WGS metagenome assembly VOFK01 (sample SAMN12384730, study PRJNA508395) | human gut metagenome | isolation source: healthy gut J | host: Homo sapiens
TTAGAAAACACATTTTTAAATACAGATGAAGTAATACTTAGAGGTACACATAATTTTTGCAAATATTGCAACAGCCCCTAGCAGCTACAAAAACATTAGTTGATACAGATACAGCAGTAAAAAGCAATAAAAAGAATTCAAACCAGTTGAACATAGAATTTGAATTTGTAAGAGAAATAGGAGGAGTAAAATGGTATAATGATTCAGCAAGTTCATCTCCTACAAGAACATTATCAGGATTAAATTCATTTAAAGAAGATATAATTTTAATTGCAGGAGGATATGATAAAAATTTAGACTACACACCACTTGCTAAAACAGTTGTTGATAAAGTAAAAACTTTAATACTAATTGGGCAAACAGCAGAAAAAATATTTGATGCAGTAAAAAGAAGAACTAGACAAAGAAAATAAAAAAATGGACATATATATGTGTGATTCATTAGAGGAAACAATAAAAATAGCAAGAAAAATCAGCACAAAAAGGAGAGGTTGTATTATTCTCACCAGCAAGTGCAAGTTTTGATATGTTTAAAAATTTTGCTGATAGAGGAAACAAATTTAAAAAATTAGTAAACGAAATATAACCAAAAATAAAAAGCTTTTTCTCATATTATATAAAAAATATGAGGAGGTTTTTTTATGTACGATGGAACTTATGATGAATACATAAGAAGTATTTTTAGGCTATAATCAAAATGAATTATATGATTATGGCTATAATGATAATTATAGTAACTACAGGATGCAAGATAATATTGCAATTGTTCAAAATTCTCAGTTAGAACAAAGCTATCCAGAAATCTATAAAGTTGTATACCCAATGGTATCAAAAAGATGTGAAAAAATGTAAGAGCAGATTTATCAAATGAAGAATTAGAAAAATGACAGATGAAATATATTTTGCATTAGAAAGTAAAAATGAAACACAATTAAATATAAATTTAAAAAATGATGTTAGAACAAGTAGTAGTGTAAATGCAAGAAAAGCAGATGTTAAGTGCTACAGAGAGTCCAAAAAGAGAAACAAGACAATTTAATAGTGGATTAAAGGGATTTGGTAAAAATATTGTTAATTAGAGAACTATTAAACAGACCAAGACCATTTCCGCCACGTCCGCCAGTTAGACCACCAATGCCTCCAGGACCGGGACCACGTCCACCAAGACCACCAATGAGACCACCATTTGGACCAGGGGAAGACCACCATTTCAAGAGAATTTGAAGTAGATAATTATGATTTATATGAAATGTAATTTGACATAATCTTGGCAATATGCTAAAATATAAAAAGTAAAATATTGAAGTCATAGACAGGAGGAAAAAAATATGCTTTTATGAGAAACTAAAAAATCTATTATCTGAATGGGATTTATACACTTCGAAAAGAAGCAGAAATACCAGAACGTATAATGAAACTCGAAAAATGGTCTATTGCTAAATCAGTTGAAATAACAATAGCTGAGATGAGAAGTAATAACGAATTAGAAAAAGATTTCTAGAAGAAGACAAAAAGAAAAAATTGAGATGATATTTAATTATCTTAGTATAATGGCTTCAACGAAGTAATGTTTTATGGGGAGAGTATATCTCCCTTTTTTTAATTAAAAAAAATTTCCAAAATATACAAAATTAGTTTGTATATTTTTTATTTTTAACAAATAATAAAAACGAGAAATTTTGAAAGGTGGTTAAATAAATGAAAGTAAAAAGATTGTATGTGTAATGATGTTTGCTGTGTAAAACCAGAAACAAAAATAAATGAGGTGGCAAAAAATAATGAGCCAACATCATATAGGATGTGTTCAGTATGTGACCAAAATAATTGTATATGCGGAATTATAACAGACAGAGATATATTATTAAGAAGTGTTGCATGCGATAAAGATACTTGCCAAACAACAGCAAGTGAAATAATGTCAAAAGATGTATGCACTTGTAATGAAAGTGATGATATGACAAATGCGGAAAGCAAAATGGCAAAATTATCAAGTAAGAAGGCTTCCAGTATGTGACCAAGATAATCATGTAATAGGAATTTTAACATTAGGAGATTTTAGCAAAAATGATGAACAATTAGGGAAAACAACAAGTTTGTACAACAATAGATGAAATATGTAACTGCCATAGCAATAAAAATGCTGAATAATTTTTTCAAAAGAAGCCAAAAGAGCTTCTTTTTATTATGCACAAAAATGTATGATTGAACCAATAATTACATATACTAAAAATAGGAGAAAAATTATGATTATTGATATGTCTTATTGGACAAGAGTAGGGAAGAAGAATATTATACGTAATATTGATTTTAATAGGATTAATTATTGCATTAAAATTATCAGTATTTTATATGCCATTTTTAATTGCATTTATAATATCACTTCTAATAGAACCATCTATTAGATTTATTATGAAAAAACTAAAATTAACACGAAAAACAAGTTCTATTATAATATTTATAGTTGTAGCAACTGTTATTCTAGGAGGATTAGCATGGGGGGATAGTAGCACTATTTTCAGAGGCTTCAAACCTATTACAAAGTCTAAATTTTTATGTTGATAAAATGTATAGTTTATTTCAAAGTTTTTACAAATAGATTTGACTTTAATAAAATTCACTTTCCAAATGAAATAAATCAAGTATTACAAAATTCAACAGGAGGAATAATAAATACCGCTTCTAATTGGCTAAGAAATTCATTGACGGGATTATTAAATATAATAACCTCAATACCAACAATAGCAATATATTTTGTAGTAACAATAATGGCACTATATTTAATATGTGTGGATAAAGTATATATATTAGATCAAATAGAGCATCACCTTCCAAAAAAATGGGTGTTTAAATTAGGAACACATATAAAAGAATTAACAAAAAACACTTGGAGGTTATTTAAAAGCAGAAGTAACACTAATATTAATATCTTTTATAATTTCTTTAATAGGGTTATATATATTGAAAATTGCAAAATTCAATATAGAATATCCATTACTAATGGCACTATTTATAGGATTTGTTGATGCACTTCCTATATTAGGCTCAGGAACAGTAATGGTTCCATGGGCGATAGTATCTGGATTAAATGGCGATTTAAAACTCGGAATTGCAATTATTATATTATTTGCAATAATGTCAACAATAAGACAATTTTTAGAACCTAAATTAGTCAGTAAACATATTGGAACACATCCAATTTTTACATTGATTGCTATGTATACTGGATTTAAATTCTTAGGAGTAATAGGACTATTGGTGGGGCCAATTATTTTGATTATTATTAAAAATGTTTTTGCAACCTTTATTGATGAAGGAGTAGTGAAGACTATATTTGATAAAAATAGGGTTGCAAAAGGTTGTATTTTTTTATGGTATAATGATAAATATAAATTGTGATATACAGGAGAAAAATAAGATGGATGAGTTTACAGTTATTAAAGTTATGAATGAAGCAAGAATAGAGATTTAAAAAGAAAAAAATGATGACTATTCATTAAAACGTCAAAATTCAAGAATATCTAAAAGATGAAGCTTTTATTTTTAAAATAAATAAAGAAAAAGCATATAAAATTTTAAAAAGAAACAGGTGTGAAGGAAGAAAAAGATTGCAAATAGTATATGAAAAGTTAATAAGTCCTAAAACTTTCTATGATTTACTAAATAAAGGAAAAATAAAAGATGGTGATATGTTAATTATTAAATATGACATATATAATCAAAAAAGATTTATTTAAAAACAAAAAATAATATTGGAGGAAAAAAAATGAGAGATGAATATATAAGAAAATTTTATAATGAAGTAAAAGAAACATTAGATGGAACTATAAAAAATATTGGAACCACCCAAGAAATTTTACGGAAGAATGGATTGAATATGACCAAGTAGAATGGAAAATGGAGGAAGGTTTAGAAAAATTAGTAGAAAAACTAAAAAAAAGAAGAAAGTATTAGTTTAGAAGATAAAGTTTTAGAGATTTATAAGTATATATGTTTAAATTACATATATGATGATAATGTATTATACTTTTTCAGAAAAGACACCACTGATATTAATAATATAAAATATATAGCTGTAGATTGGTATGGAAGAATAGTAGGTAAACAATGGATAGAAAATAGAAAAAAACATAACAGAAGAATTTGTTATGAATTTGCAAGATTTTATGCAAAAGCTATAAATGAACTATTAAATGGAGATACAAAATTAGAAGCATTTATGCTAGGAGATAAAGAAAAATTTACATTATGTTGTAGGCCTAACAGGAGAAGAATATAGTGTTATATTAGATTTAGATGATTTTAACAATATTAAAAAGACCTTACAAGATTAAAACTAGGTTTGAGAATAAAAGGAATAAAAATACTTAGAGATAACTTAGGAACATTTAAAAAAGCTGTAGATAAATTCAATGAGGGACAAAAAAGATGAACTAGCAGAAATTGAAGAAGCAAAAGAAAAAATAAAAGATATAAATCTTATTGAATATTTTAATACTGTAATAGGAATATTAAATAGCCATAATATCGATTCACAAGGATTTTGTGAATATATAAGAGCGATTGTTGAACATGAAGGAATTGAAATAGAAAAAATATGGAAAGAAGTTAAAAATGCTGATGAAAAAAAGATACGCAAGATGCATAATATTTGACTTTGAAGGAAAAAACATATTTAATTGATAGTGTAGAAAAAAGTTAAGCATAATCAACACAGATGATTTGGATAAAAATACATTTGTCTTTAACCCAGAAGAAAATGAATACCCATATTATGGAGGTTAAGTACAAAAAGTTTTAATAAAAAATAGGAGAAATTAAATGAGTATAAATATTGCAAAATTTAACAAATTAAATGAATTAGTAAGTCTAGAATTTCGTAGAAAACATACAATTGTATTAAATCCAGATAAAAAAGAAGATGTACATGAAGAAGACATTATATATGATAAAGCAAACTGGAAAATAACAGATGAATTAAAAAATATGTTGATGAATTATCACAAAACAATGATTTGAGTATAGAAGATAAAATTTTATATATTTATGAAAAAAATATGTAAAGATTATGTATATGATGATAATTTAATATCATACATAAAAAAAAAAAAATTGATGAAGATGTATTTAGTATACCAGATTGGTATGGAAGAGATGTGGACCAAGAATGGGAAAAAAATAGAGAAAAACCATAACAGAAGAATTTGTTTTGAATTATCCAGATATTTAGCAAAAGCTTTAGATGAACTATTGAAAGAAAACAAAGATTATGATGTTTGTATTCTTTGGAATAAAAATCTTACACATTATTTTGTAGGATTAACTAGCAACGAATATACTCTAGCACTTGATGTAGATGATTTCTTTAATATTAAAGATCTTACAAGAGTAAAAAGCAGATTTAACAATTGAGGGGAATACAAATATTAGAAGATAATAAAAATAAATTTAAAAATGCATTAGAAAAAATTTAATGATGGTAAAAATGAATATGCCATTAAAAAAAGTAGAAGATAAAATAAATACAAATAATGTGAAATCAAAAGAAAAATTTCAAAATAAAGACCAGGCTAAAACAGAAGATGATGAAGTGAAATTTTTAGCCAAAGCAATGCAAATATTATCAGAAGAATACAAATTAGATTCTCAAGGAATGTATGAATATATGGAAGAGATAGTTGACATTAGAATTGGATCTGAGGGAAGAGAAAAAATATGAGAAAAAAATAGAAGGCAATACCAATGAATCAACACGATATATAAGATGTTTAATTTTAGACATAAATAATAAAAAATACCTAGTTGATGTAGAAAATAAAGAGATAAGAGAGTTTGATGAAAAGGAACTGGAAGAAAAAAGAACAAAAATTTGTACCATATAAAGAACTTTCTCGAGGCGGATTTGATTATTATGATGGAACATAAATAAGTTACGTAAACTATTGAAAAACTTGAAAAATGTGGTATAGTATAAGTATAATACTTAAGGAGGTAATAATATACCATGAGAGTAGAAATTGCCACTAATTCCATTGATAAAATTAATGGAATTAAAGTAGCATTTACTCGGTTTTTCAATATTGAAGAATCTCAGATAGTTTTTCATTGTGAAAAAGTAAATTCTGAGTATCAGAACAACCATTTAATGAAGAAACTTATCAGGGAGCTTTAAATAGAGTAAATACTCTTATTGAAAATTCTGAGGAAGCAGATTTCTATATAAGCTGTGAAGCGGGTATAGAAGAATTTATGGGGCAATATTTAAATGTACAAGTTATTTGCATTATTTAATAAGAAAAACCCAGTCATAGCTTTGGGGGCAAGAGTGCTGGATGGCAAATTCCTTCATCTGATATTGAAGAAATTAAGACAACAAATCTTGATACTTATCTTAAAAAGAAAAGGAATTACAAGCATAGAGAAGTTACTTGGACCAGATTATTCTAGAACCCAATCAATAACTGTAGCAACTGAATTAGCATTAAGTTCTGAAAATATTAAGAACTTTATCTAGTAAAAAGTATAGCAAAAAAGTGGAATAATATTTCCACTTTTTTGCTATTTATATTTTTATAATACCCCACTAGTAGGAATATAACTATCATCAGGGAGGATAAACATACTCCTCTTTTTAGAGTATCAACAGCCTTTATATCAGTAATTCTAACAATAGGCATATCACCATGATATGACCCTTTAACAATTTCACCAGTCACTTCAACCCAAGTATCATTAGCAAAATTCTTTTTGCACTATCACACTCACATCAAAAAACCAACAACAACAGACTGAGAACTAGAATTAATAATCATATTTCTAGCTAAAACAAATTGATTATCTTGTAAATCAGAAACCCTATAAACATAACCAGTAAAATTAATTTTTCTTTCCTACATAATTATCAATATTTTCATGAACAGTTTTCAAAATATTAGTATAATTTTTTAGCAGAAATTTTACAAACACCAGAACTGTCCAAATTATCAGAAACAGAAAAACTCTTATTAGAACCAGAAATAACCTTATAAAAAAACAGTACACAAAATAATAATCATAAGAATTATAATAAAAGTAAAAAACACCTTTAAAAAGTTTACTACCATTGACTTTAACATTAAAAATAAACATAGCAAATCCTCTTTCTAATTTGATTATTACAATCTATTCTAGAAAAGCAAAAAAATATTACAAAAAATACTTGATAAAAAAAGAATATTAGTGATATAGTTACAAAGTAAAATAAACTTAGGAGGAGTATACCAATTATGAAATTATTCAAAAAGTTACAGTGAAAAAGAAGTAAAAAAGAGTTATGCCTATTGTAAACAAAATCAATAGTTTAGAACCAGAAATGGAAAAATTGACAGACCATGAATTAAAAGAGAAAACAAATTATTTCAAGAAACAATTATCAGAAGGGAAAAACATTAGATGATATATTACCAGAAGGAAAAACATTAGATGATATATTACCAGAAGCTTTGCAGTTGTAAGAGAAGCTTACTAAAAGAGCCTTAGGAATGAGACATTTCGATGTTCAATTAATAGGTGGAATTATACTACACCAAGGAAGAATTGCAGAAATGAAAACTGGTGAAGGAAAACATTAGTTGCAACATTACCAGTATACCTAAATGCACTTGAAGGAAAAGGAGTTCACGTAATAACAGTAAACGACTATCTAGCAAAAAGAGATAGTGAATGGATGGGAAAATTATATAAATTCTTAGGATTATCAGTAGGATTAGTAATTGCAGGAATGGACCCAAATGCAAAACAAAAAGCATATGCAAAGCAGATATAACATATGGTACAAACAATGAATTTGGCTTTGATTATTTAAGAGATAACATGGTAATTCTACAAAAATCAATTAGTACAAAGAGGATTACATTATGCAATAGTTGATGAAATCGATAGTATCTTAATTGATGAATCAAGAACACCACTTATCATTTCAGGTAGAGCAAATGAATCATCAGATTTATACAAAAAAGCAAACGATTTTGTAAGAAAAAACTTGAACCAAAAGTAATAATTGAAGAAGATGTTAAAGATTTTTGAACAAGCAGAAGATAATGAAAATATGATTATATAGTTGACTTAAAAGCAAAATCGCATCATTAACATAAAAAAGGTATAAAAAAAAAGCAGAAGAATTTTGGATTAGAAAATTTCAATGACCTAGAAAATCAACATTAGTTCATCACGTAAACCAAGCATTACGTGCACATGGAGTAATGAAAAAAAGACATAGATTATATCGTAAAAGATGGAGAAGTTCTTATTGTTGATGAATTTACAGGACGTATTATGTATGGAAGAAGATACAACAATGGATTACACCAAGCAATAGAAGCCAAAGAAAGAGTTAAAATAGCTGATGAATCAAAAAAAACATTAGCAACAATAACATTCAAAAACTACTTTAGAATGTATGATAAATTATCTGGTATGACAGGTACTGCAATGACAGAAGAAGCAGAATTCGAAGAAAAATATATAACTTAGATGTTGTATCAATACCAACAAATAAACCAATGGTAAGAAAAAGATGAAAATGATGTTATATACAAAATGAAAATGCAAAATTTAGAGCAGTAATCGAAAGTAAAAGAAAGTCATGCAAAAGGACAACCAGTTCTAATTGGTACAGTATCAATTGAAAAAAATCTGAAAAAATTAAGCAAATTATTAAATGAAGCACGTATTCCTCATGAAGTATTAAATGCTAAATCACATGAAAAAGAAGCAATGATTGTTGCAAACAAGCTGGTAAAAATATGGAGCTGTTACAATAGCAACAAACATGGCAGGGACGTGGTACTGATATCATGTTAGGTGGAAATAGTGAATATTTAGCAAAAGAAGAAATGAGAAAAAAATAGAGTTCCAGAATACTTAATAGAAGAATCAAATACATTATTACGAAACAGATGACCAAGATATATTAAGAGCAAGAGAACAATTCAATAAACTAGTAGAAAAATATGAAGAACAAATAAAAGAAGAAAAACAAAAAGTAATAGCTGCTGGTGGTTTAAAAAAAATAATTGGTACAGAAAGACACGAATCAAGAAGAATTGACAACCAATTAAGAGGACGTTCAGGACGTCAAGGAGATGTCGGAGAATCTAAATTCTATATTGGACTAGATGATGATTTAATGAAAATCTTTGGTGGAGATGCAATAACAAGAGTATACAATACTTTAGGTGCAGATGAAAACATGCCAATACAATCTAGAATGATTTCAAAAGCAGTAGAAAATGCTCAAAAAAGAAAGTAGAAGGCAGAAACTTTAGCATACGTAAAAACGTATTAAAATATGATGATGTTATGAATAAACAAAGAGAAATAATATATGATCAAAGAAGAGAAGTATTAGATGGAAAAAGATATTCACGAAAACATAGTAAATATGATTACAACAATAGCAGAAGAAACAGTATCAACATATATTGAAGGTGAAGATGGAAAAAGCCGTAAATGCAGAATCATTTTTAAATACAGAAATATCAAATATTTTTGGTATAGATATGGCTGAATTTATAAATACACACGAAAAAGATTCAAATGCAATAATAGAAGAATTAGAAAAACAAGCTATAGAAAAATATCAAGCTAAAGAGGAAGAAATAACATCTGAAAAAATGAGAGAACTTGAAAGAGTTGTAATGCTTAAAGTAGTTGATGAAAAATGGATGAACCATATAGATAGTATGGATGAATTAAAAAATGGTATTGGTTTAAAGAGCATATGGACAACAAGATCCTGTTGTAAAATATAGAACAGAGGGAATGGATATGTTCGAAGAAATGGTTGCTAATATCAAATTAGATGTTGTTAAAATTCTTATGAATATTAGAAAACAAAATGGTGATGTTAAAAGACAAGAAGCAGCAAAAATTACTGGTGCAGCATTAGAAGCTATAAATAGTGTTGATGGAGGAAAGAAGATAAATACTCCTGAATATAGCCAAACAGTTGTAAATGAAGGACCAAAGATTGGTAGAAATGACCCATGCCCATGTGGAAGTGGTAAGAAATATAAGAATTGCTGTGGTAGAAATCAATAGAAAATAATTAAAAGTTTAGGCAGACTTAAAATAAAGTCTGCCTTTTGTCGTTTAAAATATATTATCTTATTTATTATCATTTTTCTTAAAACCTGCATAGCTTATTAATCCGATCATAACTGAAGCAATTAATAAAAACACAAGTAAATAAACATTAGAATTATCACCTGTTTTCGGTGAAGAAGGCGTGGGATTGGCGTAGTGGTAGATTCTTCTTCAGAAGAAAACTCTGTAGTTTGAGGAACAGTCTGTGTTTCACTTTCTTTTTCTGTTGATTTAGTAGTTTCTTCTCTAGAAACACTTTCTGTTTTCAGAAGATGTGGTTTTCTTCTTTAGATGTACTATCAGTTTCAACTGGAGTAGTTTCTTCATTTGATATACTTTCTGTTTCTGACGAGTGTAGTTTCTTCTATTGATGTACTTTCAGTTTCTGATGGTGTAGTCTCCCCAGGAGAAGAACTTTCAGACTCTGAAGGAGTTGTTTCTTCAGGAGTAGATGATTCTTCTTCTTTCTCTTCATCTCTAAAAGTAACCTGATGAAGTTCTCCATTATTTCCAGCAATATTAGAAATAATCTGACCATTCAAATTTCCGGCAGCCTGATAAACATTAGCATTAGGAGCTACAATAATACCAAGCATTTCTTCATTTATTGTTATATTACCAGCAAAATCACCAAAAAATTCCATATAATATATGAAGACTTTGGGTTAAACTCCGTAGGGACCTTAACATTTAAAGAAAATGCTTTATTGATATTAATATCTTTTGGAGCTGAACTTGAGAAGATAACATTCACAATAACAGTAACACCTGGATTTGAATTTATCAAATTTCCAAAAGCTCCTTCGTTATTAAGTATCTCATTATAGTCAATGTTTATAGATATAACATCACCCTTTTGAAACAACACCATTTTTCCAATAAGCTATTCACACTCTGAAAAGAATTAGTACTATTTTCAAAAAACTAGTATCAGTAATTGATTTAATCGCAGAACCTGTTTTTGAGATATTATCCAAAGTATTTAAAATCATCTTTTTCATTTTTTTTAGTATCTTCCTCAGATAAGCTAATGGCAGAAATATTATTAGAATAACCACCATTTATAATAGTTTGATTTCCATTAGGTTTTAGTAATCTGGATTTTTGAACCAAGAAAATCTTAGCATTATCACTTAACTGAATTGAAGCTGCAGTATTTCCAACATAACTGTAATCATCAGGATTTAATTCCTTAACTCTGGTAATGACCAAAGATGTAGGTACATTAACATTATTTACAATAATATTACCTTCTATGTGGTTTGTCCGAGCAATTTCATTTGCATAAACAACACAACCTTTTGTTGTTTTAAGTAAATTTAAAAAGTGTGTATCTTATTAATTTCGACTGAAGAAAGTGCATTTCCACTTGAATCAACGTATTTTATCTTATTATTCTGTGTAGTACCAGCAGAAATTGTTTATGCACTAGCCGTTCTTATTACTTTTGTAATTGATGTTTGACTAGCAATTACAGTAATTAATAATAAAAACGAAAGAAAGGTTAATAAGCACCGTTTTTTCATAAAAATACCTCCTTTATTTTAAACAACAGGCATATTAAATATTCATTAAAGTAAAGAATATAAAATAAGCCTTAGTCAATAAAATATCATTACAATATATGAATTAACCTATAGAAAAATTCCCTAAAACATAAAATTTATATTTTGTACTGACCTTCCAGTCTAAAGACTAATCTAAAAAATTATGTTATAAAATAAATCACAAAACAAAGATAAAAAAAATAAGGAGAATATAAAAAATGAGTGAAAAAAATTATATGAAACAATAGAAATAAGTAACTTGAAAGATATGTTAAATAAAAACAAAAATATATACGGTGAAAAACCAGCATACAAAAATAAAACAAGAAAGAGGGTAAATATAAAATAATCACACACAAACAAGCAAGAGAAATGGTAGATGCTTTGGGGAACAGCATTAATAGACTTAGGTTTAAAAAAATAAAAGAATAGCGATAATAGGCGAAAACAGATATGAATGGGAAATAGCATATTTATCAATAGTATGTGGAACAGGAATTGTAGTTCCACTTGATAAAGCATTACCAGAAAATGAACTAGAATCATTAATAGAAAGATCAGAAATAGAGGCAATATTTTATTCAAAAAAATATGAAGATATATTAACAAAAAAATTAAAATATAACGAAAACAACAAATTAAAACATCTAATTTCAATGGATAATACCAAAAATACAGACGGAATTTATTCACAAGTAGAATTAATTAACAAAGGAGAAAAATTACTTAAAAATGGAAATAGAAGCTTTATAGATGCAAAGATAAATAATAAAGAAATGAGCATAATGTTATTCACATCAGGAACAACCTCACAATCAAAAGTAGTAGCACTATCTCATAAAAAATATATGTTCAAACTTAATGGATATAGGAAGTATATTAGATGTAACTACAGAGGATACACTATTATCAATTCTTCCAATTCATCATGTATTTGAATGTAAACAGTAGGTTTCTTATTTTCATTATATAAAGGAGCACAAACAGTATTTTGTGATGGAATAAGACATGTAGTAGAAAATTTAAATGAATATAATGTAACAGTGATGGCATGTGTTCCAGGAATTTATGAACGAATATTTGAAATGAAAAAAGCAATTAGATAAACAAGGAAAACTAGAAGAAATAATACAAAAAAGAAGAAGAATTAAAAAAATGCAACTATGCAAGAACGTAAAAAAGCTTTTTTTAAAGATATACATGATATGTTAGAGGAAAAATCAAGCTATTTATTAGTGGTGCTGCATCATTAGATCCTAAAATAGAAGAAAAAAATACAGATTATTAGGAATAAATCTAGTGCAAGGATACGGTCTTACAGAAACATCACCAGTAGTAGCAGTAGGAACAAACAAAGAACATAAAATAGGTTCAATAGGGAAAGCTGTTCCAAGTGATGAAGTAAAACTAGTTGATGTAAATCAAGATGGAATAGGAGAACTTGTTGTAAAAAGGGCCAAACGTAGCACTTGGTTATAATAATGAGAAAGCAACAAGAGAATCTTTTGATGGAGAATGGTTCCATACAGGAGATTTAGCCAAAATAGATGATGAGGGTTACATATTTATATGTGGAAGAAAAAAAGTGTTATTGTCTTGAAAAATGGTAAAAACATATTTCCTGAGGAGATGGAAAATCTAGTTAATAAAATTGAAGGAGTAAAAGAGTCTTTTATATTTGGAAAGCAACAATCAGAAGATAAAAGAAAATATAAAAATAAATGTAAAAAATTGTTTATGATAAAGATATTATGAAAAAAATGTATATAATGCAAAAAAACAGAAGCAGAAATCAAGAAGGCACTTTTAGATAAAGTAAAAGAGATAAATGCACAAATACCAAAATATAAAGCAATAAGAGGAATGTATATAACAGAAGAACCACTAATAAAAAACAACAACAAATAAAATAAAAAGGCAGGACAATTTAAATGCAATCAAATAATTTTATTTTTTATAAAAAAAAATAGATTCAACACAAAATGAAATTTGAGATTAATAGAAAGCAAAACGATAAAAAATAAAACATTAATAATGGCAGATATTCAAACAAATGGAAAAAGGAACACATGGTAGAATTTGGCATACAGACGAAGAAAAAATATAGCATTTTCTTACTATATAGAAACAAATTGTAAGTCAGAAAATCTAGAAGGAATAACAATAGAAATTGCTCAGATTCTAGTAAAAAAATATTTAAAGAATTTTATGGCATTAAACTAGATATAAAAAAGCCAAATGATATTATGATTAAAGATAAAAAAGTTGGAGGAATATTAACAGAAAGCAAAAAGTAAGTTCAGAAATAGTAAAATTTCTAGTTATTGGCATAGAATAAATACAGAAAAAATGAATTTTACTGATGATATTAAAAATATAGCAACCTCAATAAAAAAAAAAGAATTTGAATAGAAGTTGATAGAAAAAAAGATTATAACCAATTTTTGTGAAGAATTTGAGAAAACACTTATAAGGAGCATTAAAAAAATGAAAATAGGATTTTTATTTCCAGGGCAAGTGCTCTCAACCACTTGGTATGGGAAAAAGATTTATACGAAAAGTACGATAAAGTAAAAAAAACAAGTATATGACAAAGTAAATCAAATAACAGGAATTAATATAAAAAGAAATATCTTTCAATGGCCCAGAAGAAGAACTAAACAAAACGCAAAATACCCAACTTGCAATACTTACAGAAAGTTTAGCAATATTGGAAGTTTCTAAAATCAAAAATATAAAATCAGATATGTCAGCTGGATTAAGTTTAGGTGAATATACAGCATTAATAGATGATAATATTTTTGATTTTGAAACTGGTAGTAAATCTAGTAAAAACAAAGAGGGACTAATAATGCAAGAATTTACTCCTAAAGGTAATTGGAAAATGGCTGCAATACTTGGATTAAATGAGAATAAGGTAGAAGATATTTGTGCAAAAGGAATTAAAGACGGGTATGTGATACCCGCAAATTATAATACAAAAAGGTCAAGTTGTTATTTCAGGTGAGGAAGAAGCGGTTCTTAAAGCCGGAGAATTAGCAAAAAGAAAATGGAGCAAAAAAAGTAAGTATATTAAATACGGCTGGACCATTTCATACTGAAAAATTAAGAGAATGTTCTAAAAAAAAATTGAAAAAAGAATTAGAAAACATAAAAAAAGCAATACAAAGAATTCAAAAGTTGTAAAAAATATAAACGGAAAATTATATACTCAAAATGATGATATTGTTCAAATATTATCAGAGCATATTTGCAATTCGGTAAAATTCACTTCATGTTTACAAACAATGTATGACAATGGAATAGATACTTTTATAGAAAATAGGACCAGGAAAGACATTAAGTAGTTTTGTTAAAAGAATGAAATTTGAAAAGCCAATAAAAATAATGAATATTAACAATGTAGAAAATTTAGAAGAAGTAATTAAGGAGGTAAAAACAAATGAATAAAGTTGCTTTTTATAACAGGTGCAACTAGAGGAATTGGAAGGCAAATCGCAATAACACTTGCTAAGGAAGGCTTTGACATTTGATTAACTATAGAAAAAGAAAAATGAAGATTTAATAGAAACAAAAAAATGGTAGAAGATCAAAAAGGTAAAATGTTTTTACTGTTCAGGGAGATGTTTCTAGTTTTGAAGATTCAGAAAGAATGGTTAAAGATATTATAGAAGAATTTAATCATATTGACATTTTGGTTAATAATGCTGGAATAACAAAAGATATGCTTCTTATGAGAATGAAAAAAAAGAGGATTTTGAAAGTGTTATTGGTGTAAATCTTGTTGGTACTTTTAATATTACTAAAAAATGTAATTCATATATGATGAAAAAATAGAAGCGGAAGAATTATTAATGTTTCATCTGTTGTTGGAATAAGTGGAAATGCAGGTCAGACAAATTATTCAGCATCAAAAAAGCAGGAATAATAGGTTTTACAAAAAGCCTAGCAAAAGAAGTTGGAAGTAGAAATATTCTTGTAAATGCAGTTGCACCAGGTTTTATTGAAACACAAATGACAGATGTTTTAAAAAGAAGAAGTTAAAGAAGAAATAAGCAAGACTATACCATTAAAAAGAATGGGAACTGTAGAAGATGTAGCAAATGTTGTTAAATTTTTAGCTTCAAAAGATAGTTCATATATAACAGGTCAAGTCATTAATATTGATGGTGGTATGTTAATGTAGTAATAGAGAAAGGAAGATTTATAATGGAAAGAAGAGTTGTTATAACAGGCTTAGGGAGCAATTACACCAATTGGTGAAAAAATGTAAATGAAACATGGGAAAGTATATTAAATAAGAAATGTGGTATTGATAATATTTCTTTATTTGATTTCTACTAATTTTAAAACAAAAGTTAGATGCTGAAGTAAAAAACTATAATCCTCTAGATTACTTTGATCTAAAACAAAGTAAAAAGATTAGATAGAGTATCACAATTTTGCAATTATTGCAGCAAGAGAGGCAGTTACTTCAAGTGGAATAACAAAAAAGAAAATACAGATTTTAATAGAGTTGGTATCTTTGTGTTCTGGACTGATTATTACGGGCTGCTGAAAGAGTGATGGCAAGCCCTGGTGG
>VOFK01002033.1_pt1 | contig 16245 bp, 22 predicted proteins | sample 5384121 | NCBI WGS metagenome assembly VOFK01 (sample SAMN12384730, study PRJNA508395) | human gut metagenome | isolation source: healthy gut J | host: Homo sapiens
TCAATGTACTTCGTTCAGTACGTATTGCTAGAAATTCGTTGCGGATAAACTTCACGAACGGCTTTTCTGCTGCTGCATCATCAGCGTCAGCGGTAACAAACTTTTCTTGAGCTAACTCTATCATCTCGTGGCCATTGTGCACGGCTACCACCTGTTCGCTTTGCAACACTTATATATGCCTGGATAAGAAGACCCGCGGTCGTTCTGCAAAGAAGCATGCTTATCATTAACAAGGTAGTACCAAAGAAATCGACATTTTTTTTGTTTTTTCCGGCATATTCTCAGCGTTATTGATGTTAGCAATAAACTCTTTGGCTTTTGCCTCAACTGATCAACACCAATATAATCATTCCCCGCATCAAGCAGCATCTTTTATTCAGATAAACCCAGGATGTTACGTTCTTTAATTTTATCGGTATTCTCATTCTTTTTTCATCTTCGGGTGGTGGAGGCAAAAGTCTTGCCAAACCACGGTCCGTATCCATTGATGTTGTAATCAAGGAAGAAGATCAGCAACAAGAAAGCAATATCCGCCGTAGAACTTGAGTTTATATCAGAACTTTTCTTTTTCCTTTTGCCATTTTAATAACTTATTTAATCAGTATCCTCAATTGCTTACGACAATTTTTTCTTTTTATACCACTCGCTATGATTGCAACAACTGTCACAAACAACAATATGTAAAATAGAATAAAGGAACATATCAGTTACTTTTCAGCCAAAAAGGAACATTGTCTGTACCACTATAGCCAGGAATTCATTGGTGTACCATCACCCATTGCCCAAGCTACAATAAGAACAACAGCTAAAAAGAACCAAACCAAGTAAAGACTTGATGGCATTTGCCGGGTTATCTCTTCAAAGCTGCACCAAATTGGAATACAGCAGCAATAACAGTGGCTGCAATGGCTAAGCCAAACAAAACGTACATCAGATAAGTAAGGCGTCTGTTTGAGCCGGTTGCCACATTTCGGGATCTACTCCCGGAATTGCATCGCCCGAGGCATCTCCTCCTAAGAAGAACAAGCCAATAACGATCAGAATAATAGCAAACATCGCATACAGTGCGTAATACGATATTCTTATATGTTAACTTACTCATTTTAGATTATTTTTTGTATTGCAGATCATTATATTTGATTACCATATCAAGCAAAGAGATAGAAGAATCTTCCATTTCGCTTGTAAGAGCCTCAATTTTAGAAAGTACGTAGTTGTAGAATACCTGAAGGATCAATGCTACGATCAAAACCGAAGATAGTTGTAATCAAGGCAACTTTCATACCACCTGCAACAACCGTCGGAGAGATATCACCTACCTGCTGGATCTTATCAAATGCCTGCACCATACCGATTACAGTACCCAAGAATGAGTGACGGAGCCATTGCGATAAACAGTGTGATCCAAGAACATCCTTTTTCAAGGTAACCAGCCTGTACGCCACCGTAAGATACAACTGACTTCTCAACTACATCGATACCTTGATCGATTCTCATCAGACCTTGGTAGTAGATAGAAGCAACAGGACCTCTGGTGTTACGTGCGATGTCTTTAGCAGCTTCAACATCTCCTTTTTCCAAAGCAGCTTCGATAGATGCCATGAATTTCTTTGTGTTGATTTCAGCCAAGCTCAAATAGATGATACGTTCGATACAGAATGCCAAACCAATCACCAAAGCGATTGCTACCAAACTCATGAAAGATGCAGTACCTTCGATGAATTTAACTTTGATTTCTTGTGAATACCACCTTCTTTTCTGCAGCAGGAGCAGCAGCTGTAGTAGCTTCAGCAGCAGGAGCAGCTTGTTGTTCAGTTTGTTCTGCTGCAGGAGCGTCTTGAGCCTGAGCAAGTTGAATTGAGCCAAATGTAAAGGCCCCAATCACAGCAACAATTGCAAATAACTTTTTCATTGTGTGTCTAATTTTTAAGATTAATTAATTGATTATTATTTATTGTATTTACTTCACATTTCTCTTTTCATTACGCGGAGAGACGGGGATTCGAACCCCGGATACACTTTTTGGCGTATACACGCTTTCCAGGCGTGCCTCTTCAACCACTCGAGCATCTCTCCCAATGGGTTTTCCGCATTTTCAGCTACAAATGTATCCTTTTTTTTCTTTTCATAAAGCATTATCCGTTTTTTATCTTGAATAAATACTGCAAATTAATATAATTTAAAACCTTTCTGGAGCTTATTTGCGGATTACAAACACTTTTAGCGCGTTTTCGGTAGTGACTTGTGCAACGTACTCCGGATTCATCTGATAAATCTCAGCTATTTTCAGAAAGGTGTCCCGCACATTGGCGCTCTCATTCCTTTTTCCGCGATTTGGGACGGGAGTCAGATAGGGGGAATCGGTTTCGAGCACAATACGCTCCAAGGGAACTGTCCGCAAAGTGTCCGGCAAAGTTGACTTTTTAAAAGTGACCACTCCGTTAATACCCAGCATAAACCCTTCAAACTCCAACAACTTCGCCGCCTCATCGGGCGTCCCGGTGAAACTATGAAAAATACCGGTCAATGGGGTGTTTTTATAGGTTTTCATTACCTTATATATATAATCGAACGCCTCCCTGGAATGAATAACAATAGGAAAATTGTATTCAAGCGCCCACTCGATCTGCTTTTCAAGGACAAACAGTTGCTCGTTCAGGAAGGTTTTATCCCAATAAAGGTCCAGTCCTATTTCGCCGATTGCCACGAAGTTGTTCGGGGCCGACAGACGTTCACGTACAATTGCCAGTTCCCGCTCATACGTCTCGTTGACCGAAGTAGGATGCAGACCGATCATCGGATAACAAAGGTCCGGATAATCGGCGCAGACAGACAACATTGGTTCGATTGTCATACTGTCAATATTGGGCATGAAAATATGGGAAACGCCTGCTTTCCGTGCACGTTCCATTACCTGTGGCAAATCTTCGGAAAATTCTTCTAAAAAAAGATGAGAATGGGTATCTATCAGCATGTCAGTTCGTTTTCTTCTTTTACTTTTTCGCTGGAACGGTAATAATAGATCAATCCGTAATCACGGCATTTATCCAGTCGGACTTCATTCGGAGTGACGTCCTGATATTTAGTTTCCACCTGATTCCAGATGTCCAGAATTAATTCGTCGGCACGACCACGCATGGAAGCGAGTTCTTCCAAGCTGCGATTGGTTAGTGCCTGAAGGTTTTTCTGCCGTTCATAGCTGTCAAGGAAGATGTCGTAATGCACTTTCACGCGCGCAATGGTCGGATTGTAAATGGGTATGCCACCTTGGGCAGTCCGTTGCTGTTCGCCTTCGATTATTTTCTTTCCCCACTCCACCAAAGCGGCTTCGCTCAAGAGGTCGGGCACTACATTCGCTTCGGGCAACCCGTACATATTTTTATGCGATGTTTTAATTTCATCCCGCAGTACAGCCAGGTTGAGTACCTGAATAAAGTGGGAAATATACAGACGGGCCGTTTTTACATTAGCCTGATGTTTGCGGCTGGCCTTCGCCTGATTGTCATAACACTGTGTATAGTAAATCTGCGCCGCTTCAAACCTTTGCAGGAAATTGCGTGCTTCGAACAATGTTTTCAATGAAATAGCCAAATCACGGACACTATACAAATCGCCCTTTTCGACCGCTGCTTTCAGCGCCCGAACTCTGGCTTGGTCTGTATTTGGTAGTCTTCTATATGGCATATTATTCAAGAACTTAGCTACATTTCACGGTACATCAACAGCTTCACCAGGTTCTTTAATTCTTTTTTCCGTTCCTCGGCTACGGCAACTGCTGCCAGACTTTCCATAGCACTTGTGTAGTATTCACGCATTTTATTTTCGCAAACATTACGTATATTCAACTGATTATACAGTCCGGTCACCGCTTCTATTTTTTCGGCAGGCTGACAATCGTCCGCATTCAGCCAACGGTCCAATTCTTCCCGTTGCTTTTCGTCCGCGCGGTTCAAAGCTTTTATCAACATATACGTCTTTTTGTTGCAAAGAATATCTCCGCCTATTTTCTTCCCGAACACTTCCGGGTCACCATAGACATCAAGCAAATCATCCTGCAACTGGAATGCAACTCCTATCTGCATACCAAAATTATATAGATTTTCAGCATCTTCGGCAGTCGCTCCTGCCAGAATTGCACCAATCTTCAAACTGCCGGCAAGCAACACAGCCGTTTTGAGACGTATCATTTCGATATATTCGTCTTCCGTGACGTTATCACGAGACTCAAATTCCATATCCAGCTGTTGCCCCTCACAAATCTCCAATGTAGTCAGACCGAATAATTCCATGACCTCCTTCAAAGTGCTCCGACGGAGCAGCCGTCATCAGGCGGAATGCCAGAATAAGCATGGCGTCTCCCGACAGAATAGCGGTATTATCATTCCATACTTTATGCACGGTCGGTTTTCCCCGGCGCATATCTGAGCGGTCCATTAAATCATCATGTAACAAAGTGTGATTATGATATACTTCAATGGCAGCGGCAGGGTCATATATAGAAGCAACATCCTCCCGATACAAGTTATATGCCATCAACATTAATACTGGTCGTATCCGCTTCCCTCCCAGTGAAAGGATGTATTCAATCGGTTCATAAAGTCCTTTCGGTTCCCGGGTAAACTGAATTTCAGAAATATAATTATTTATCTTATCGAGTAGTTGAGAAGCTGTAAACATGATGAATTAGAAAGATTAATGAATAAAAAGAGGCTGCCGAAAGCAGCCTCTTAATTTATAGTGTATACAAATTACTGCAATCTGAACATTACAGGAACCGTAAATTTAACACGTACCGGTTTTCCACGCTGCATACCAGGTTTCCATTTCGGCATGGTGTTAATCACGCGGAGAGCTTCTTTATCCAGATACGGGTCAACGCTACGTACCACTTTCGCATCTACGATACTACCGTCTCTGTTGACAACGAACTGTACGATTACACGTCCTTGAGTTCCGTTTTCCTGTGCGATAGTAGGATATTTGATGTTCTTAGCCAAATACTGCATCAAAGCTGCTTGTCCGCCAGGGAAGTCCGGCATGTTCTCTACAACTTCAAAGATAGTCTGTTCTTCCGGCTCTTCTTCAACAACCTGTACCGGTACATATTTTACTTACCGGAGCAGCATTATCTTCATTGATAATGGTTGTTGTTTCATCAATTTCGGCTTTATCGTCGACGATCTCCAGCAATTCAGCCACTTTCGGAGCCTTCAGGTGGTGGTGGAGCCTGTTGTTCAGGAGTTTCGGTAATAGGAATGATTTCCTCTTTCAAACACAAGGTCAGCTACTGCCTGGCTTGTATCAATCTTCACGTCACGCTGGGTCCATTCGAACGCCACGAACATGAAAGCTAATACTACCACGTAACCAACGAGCAACCATGTAGACTTTCTGCCTTCCAGGTCGGCTTTGGGTGATTTTTTAACTTCCATAAAAATAATTAATATAATGATTAATAAAAAAAAAAAGTGTCTATCTATGTGTCTCTGGGCAAATATAGTACATTTTCAGATAACCCTTCTTTCTCTCCTCCTCTTTTTATCCGACTTTTTAACTTTTTAATTCTTTTCAGACTTATTCCAACTGCTTTTTATAGGGGAAACGCATGGCTGATTTTCAAAATAAACGTATCTTTGGCGGACAAATCAGATGAACTGAATATGAAAAAGATAACAATAGCAATTGACGGCTTTTCCTCTTGCGGGAAAAGTACTATGGCAAAGGATTTAGCGCGTGAAGTGGGGTATATTTACATTGACAGCGGGGCCATGTATCGCGCGGTTACCTTATACAGCATAGAGAATGGTATTTTCGACGGCGACATCATCGATACGGAGAAACTGAAAAAAGAAATCGGGAATATTCATATCTCTTTCCGACTGAACAAGGAAGGACGCCCCGAAACCTATCTCAACGATGTTAATGTGGAAGATAAGATACGCTCGATGAGCGTGTCTTCCAAGGTCAGTCCGATCAGTGCACTCGACTTTGTACGCAAAGAAATGGTAGCCCAACAGCAGTCTATGGGAGCTAAAAAAGGAATTGTAATGGACGGACGCGATATCGGAACAACAGTTTTCCCAAATGCCGAACTGAAAATATTCGTGACAGCTACGCCGGAAATCCGTGCCCGGCGCCGCTATGACGAACTGAAAGCGAAAGGACAGGAAGCCAGTTTCGACGAAATTCTGGAGAATGTGAAACAACGGGATTACATCGACCAGCACCGTGATGTCAGTCCGTTACGCAAAGCGGATGACGCCTTGCTGCTGGATAATACGGATCTGACCATTGCACAACAGAAAGAATGGCTGTTTGATCAATTTAATAAAGTTACCAACTAGTTTTCAGTAGGAATCCCCTTATCACTCTCAAATCAAATTTTATGATTAAAGTAGAAATAGACGAAGGTTCCGGATTCTGTTTCGGTGTGGTGACGGCCATTCACAAAGCAGAGGAGGAACTGGCAAAAGGAGAAACGCTCTATTGCCTTGGAGATATCGTACACAACAGCCGGGAGGTAGACAGGCTGAAAACAATGGGACTAATCACTATTAACCGCGAGGAATTCAAGAAGTTACGGAATGCCAAGGTGTTGCTTCGCGCACATGGGGAACCGCCGGAGACTTACATTATTGCCCGCGAAAACAATATAGAAATTATTGATGCAACTTGCCCGGTAGTGCTCAGATTACAGAAACGAATCAAACAGGAATTTCTGGAAAACGAACATCCGGAGAAACAAATCGTCATATACGGCAAAACGGGTCATGCCGAAGTGTTGGGGCTGGTAGGACAGACGGACGGAAAAGCGATCGTCATCGAAAAAGCGGAAGAAGCGAAAAAACTGGATTTGAGTAAGAGTATCCGGCTTTTTTCCCAGACCACGAAGTCATTGGATGAGTTTCAGGAAATTGTAGAATACATCAAACAGAACATTTCGCCGGAAACCACTTTTGAATATTATGACACGATCTGTCGCCAGGTTGCCAACCGTATGCCCAAGCTACGGGAGTTTGCAGCGTCGCACGATTTGATATTTTTCGTCAGTGGCAAGAAAAGTTCGAACGGAAAAATGCTGTTTGAAGAATGTTTGAAGGTAAACCCCAACTCTCATCTGATAGATAATGAGGAGGAGATTGATCCTTCGCTCATTCAAAATGTAACATCTATCGGGGTATGTGGAGCAACTTCTACTCCCAAATGGTTAATGGAGAAAATATACAAACACATTCAAGCATTAATATCTTAGTTTTTAATCAGAAGCAATCCGAAGAAGAAGATTTTAGAGAGCGACAATGTGTCAATATTCTTACAGTTTTCTTGCCACAAAAGAATAAAAAGAAAGTAAGAAAGACCAATTTGAGTATTTTTAATGTTTTCTTCACATGAAAAAGAACTTCCGGAACATCGCTTTCAACTTTTTATTGTACATTTGCCAACGTCAAACAAATATTTAAGTTATGGGAACAGTTAAGTGTATCGGTATTTTGACTTCCGGAGGTGATGCTCCGGGGATGAACGCAGCTATCCGCGCAGTGACACGAGCAGCTATTTATAATGGATTACAAAGTTAAAGGTATATACAGAGGATACAAAGGTCTGGTAACAGGAGAAATCAAAGAGAGTTCAAAAGTCAGAATGTAAGTAATATCATCCAACTGGGTGGAACGATTCTGAAAACAGCTCGTTGTAAGGAGTTTACTACTCCGGAAGGCCGTCAGTTGGCTTACGATAATATGAAAAAGAGAGGGCATCGATGCCTTGGTTATCATCGGTGGTGACGGTTCGCTGACAGGTGCCCGTATCTTTGCACAGGAATTTGATGTTCCGTGTATCGGACTTCCGGGAACTATTGACAACGACCTCTACGGTACAGATACGACCATCGGATATGATACCGCATTGAATACGATTCTGGATGCAGTGGACAAAATTCGCGACACAGCCACTTCACATGAGCGCCTGTTCTTCGTCGAAGTCATGGGACGTGATGCAGGTTTCCTCGCCTTGAACGGAGCAATTGCTTCAGGAGCAGAAGCTGCCATTATTCCGGAATTCAGTACGGAAGTCGACCAACTGGAAGAATTTATCAAGAACGGATTCCGCAAATCAAAGAACAGCAGTATCGTATTAGTGGCCGAAAGTGAACTGACCGGAGGTGCCATGCATTATGCTGAACGTGTAAAGAATGAATATCCGCAATACGATGTGCGCGTAACTATCTTGGGACACTTGCAGCGTGGTGGTAGCCCTACGGCTCATGACCGTATTCTGGCAAGCCGTCTGGGTGCGGCAGCGATCGACGCAATCATGGAGGACCAGCGCAACGTTATGATCGGAATTGAACATGATGAAATCGTTTACGTGCCGTTCAGCAAGGCTATCAAGAACGACAAGCCTATTAAAGAGATCTTGTCAATGTATTGAAAGAAGCTTTCTATCTAACTCATTCTTCTTAAGAATTCTTTTTTTATATTAGTATAAGATAGAGAGCGGTGGACAATTGGTTTCTCCAATTCATCCACCGCTCTTTTTTATCATTCAATATCCAGACTTTTCGTATGGCCACTTTATGCTATTTTTCTCGCCTCAACGGAAGATAAAGAAATAGCTTTCTCACGTTTTCTCTTATTCATAAGTTTTTTTACCCATAAATAATAACCGGTCAACGGCAATGAGGCACCAATCAAAGCAGCAATAAAGGTAAGAATCCGAGTCAACATTCCTCCCCAGTTGCCAACATGTACAGAGTAAATCCAACCACGAATTTTTCCTGATTTATCCTGATGTTGATAAAGATTTGTTTCTGTAAATTCACCATTATCAGTGTTGAAAGAATAACGGTCAGCTGCACGCTGATTTCCGAAACGGTTGAAAGAGACGCTCGCCGTACCGGAAGCAACACTGATTTGTTTATATTCCGGATTCTGGCGGCTTAGCTTATCGTAAACTTCTTGCCAATAGACGAAAGGTGAAGTGACAGAGTGTATATAATTGTGACCGTTTTCCGAATGTTCCTTATTCCCTTCTTTTCTTCCTTCACGCAAAGCCAGCTTGGTATCTCCCCCTTTTGAGAATCACCTTTCCGCTCCTGCCCATAAGCAGCCCGTTGTTGCACTTCCACACCGAACACTTTATAGAAAGCGGCCCGATACCACGGGAAAGACCATGTCAGCCCCGTCAACGACATAGCTAAAAGAAAGATTAAGGAATACATTCCTCCCGCTACATGCAGATCATACCAGAACCTCTTCCAACCTTTTTTTTGTTGATATTTTCAGACTGTTCTTCAGTGTCTTACGTGTACGTGGCCACCAGATAGCAATTCCTGAAATCAGCACAAAAACGAATAATAGCGTGCTGACACCCACAATCATCTTTCCCCAAAAGATCCCTTCATTACCCGGATTCATACTATCCAGCAACCAACGGTGCATCCGAAACATAAACATAAAAAAGCCGCTACGCTCACTTTTCCCTTTTACTTCACCCGTATATTGGTCTACATATAATGACGCACGACGTGGTTTGGAAAGGTTAACCTGATAAGCACGCTCGGAATCGGAAGAAATGCTGACGCTAGTCACAGAAACACTGTCGGGCAATGTAGCTGTCACCTTTTCAAGCAACTGTTCGATAGGGAGTGGGACTTCTCCCACTGTTTCCACATAATAAAGTTCGTGGCGGAACAACTCATTCACCTCATCCTCGAATACCAACATAGCACCGGAAAAACAAATAAGGGTGATTATCAATCCGAAAGGGACAGAAAGCCACAAATGTATCTTTTCAAATATTTTTTTCATAATCTATTTATTACTACTATTTCTTGAAAAAGCCTGCAAAGCTTTCCGCTCGGCAGGCTTTCATCTAAAAAAAGAACTATTTTCTATTTAACAGGTATTTGTTACTTTGAAGGATATTTCATCTTACCTACTGTAGTGATAGCGTCAGCCTCTACCGTCAAACCTTTCACAGCCTTACCCGTTTTGGTATCAATTTTATAGAAAGCAGGGTGTTCACCAGTAGTCACAGTAACAGCCATATAAGCATAGCCATTTTCTCCATAAGGCTCGCCGCCAAACTTTCCTTCAGCAGGCAAACCCGTAACAGGAATAATCGTCCTATCTTCTGCCTTAAAAATAGCCAGCTCGCTGACATCCGCACTTGTACCGCCATGAATCATATCATCCGCTCCTTTTTTATACAATTGAAGCAGGAAGTAATCTTCAGAGATGTGCCAGCAACGGAAAATAGGATGTTTAGTGCCTATCTCTTCAAAGTTCACATAGTAATCCGGATCGAAATCCGTTGCACCCGCTTTGATACGCATTACGCCTGAGGGTTTCTTTCCTGTCACTTTCTTCAAATCAGAAGATGAAACTGCCGTACGCCCATATCCGGGAGAGAACACATACACATCGCCATTATCAGCGGCCCAAATGGTCTGATAATATTGTGAACGCATACGACCACATGCATAACCGATTTTTATCAGTCGTAGCAATCACGGGTGTCCCGTTGAAGTTAGTACCACTATAAATTGCTACATAAGCATTGTCCGGATATTGTGTGGAAGGAATTACGCCAGCCGTATAAGCACCACTACCACTACCGCCATCAGCTTTAGTGATAAGTTCTTGGTCGGTTACTTTGTCCGGCCATGCCTTAATACCGTACTTACTCATACCCATCGGAATGACAGAAGTATAAATTTTATTATTAGCTTCTACCAATCCTGCCCAAGTAACTTTTTCACCATTACCCAAGAAATTTTCGGCGATCAATGTGCCTTCTTCTTGCGAACCGTCAGTTGCGTCCAGATAATTAAACAACAAAGCCTGAGCTACATTCTGCTCATCGTCTTTCTGACTTGAGTCTCCGGTAGAAACAGTCACCACCTTGTCTCCCCATGTTCCATACGATGTGATACGATTAAAGGTATATGTATATTTTTTTTTCTTTCATTTTTACCATCTGCTCCCAAATAATAAGAAGCTCCCGTACCGGCACCACCTTTATTATAAACTAAAGCAAATACATAATCCAACCCTTTATATACCCAATACGTACCGCCAATCACTTCGGTACCTTTTTCCTTTTGTTGATACTGTTCCTTCATCAAGAGAACTAACTGCCACCAAATAACTTGCTTCACCAACTGTAGCAGCCACTACATAGGCTGTTTCTCCGTCAGTCGAAGGGTTATCCACCGGATTATCAACATCATCGCAAGATGCAACAAACACACCACCACTCAAACAAAAGGCCGCCGCAAACACACACTGCAAAAACTTCTTCTTCATATATTCTTTATTATTGATTTATACTAAAAACTTAATCTTATTATCTACCGAAAAACACTCTGAACTTTCCATAAAATGCACGTCCAGCCTTTTGTAGGCTGAAATTGTCAAACAGTTGCGCATCCGTGAAATTCTGACATTCAAATGATACGTTATAGCGTCCGTTCTTCATTGTATAGGACAAGGATAAATTATGAGAAAACTGTTCCGGCACCATGTTTTTTGAATCTTTATCGCCGATATTCTCCCCAATAAAAGAGGGAAATCGTGTTGCCAGTAGCTATCATAGCCTATCGTCAGTACATTTCCCTTAATAAACAGGTCATTCCAATGGAAATTAGCATTTATATTGGCGTAACGATAAGGGAGATTCGGCATACGCACCTTGTAATGCATACTTTCCTGCAAAGAGGTGCCTGCCAGGTACTTTTCATAGTCACGGGTATCAATACAATTAAATGTACCGCCTACATCGAACCAGTGAGAAGCTATAAAAGCAGCGATAAATTATATCCTTTAGTCCTCACATGCCCATGATTCTCATAGTATCCGTAACTTGTTCCCCCCAATACATCCAATCCTCTTTTTATGTAATCTTTCGTATCCCGATATATCAAGCCGGCCTCGGCATACACCCCGTGTTTGCCAAACTGATAATTATAGCTGAAACTCAGATTCAGATTATCACTTTTCTCCGGCTTCAGATTTACTTTTTACCGGCTTCCAAGTCTTCATCACCAAACAGTTCGTCTGTAGTAGGAAGCCGAAAAGCCTTTTCATAAGAAAGTTTCACCTGAAAATCTTTCCATAAAAAATATGTACCCGCAGCACCGTATCCGAAAGCACTTACCGTATTGGATAAATTTATATAATTACCTATGCCATCCGTATTCTGTGACACCGGACCTTTGTTGTATTGCCGGTAATGCTTGGCAAATGCCGAAATATTCCATTTGTCCGACGGCATCAGGCGATAAGAAAGACCGCTGACATTCTTACGCGTAATTTTAGGAATACTAAAATCCGTAAATTTGAAGAAGCAGCTATGATAGAGCGGCTTGTACGTTCAAAATCACTTACCACATGGCTAAAGTAAACGTATGCGCCTCTCCGATATGATAATTCATCCTCAGCGTTCCATTCCAGTTCTTGTTTTTAGATTCACTATTCTGATAAGACTGTTCTCCCCCGGCTGCCCCTTTTCGTAAAAACTCACCACGCCAGTTGTAAGCCCGTGAAGCGGTATCGACATTATTAGTGAGGTTATGGTTATAATTGGCAGTCAGCAGTAAATCCAAATTCTTTCACGAATCAAGTTCTTTGTAGTATTCAACGAAGGGGCCAATGAATGTCCTTGCGGAATTTTTCACCGAACACGACATCTTGATAAACACCAGTTTGTATCTCTTTATAGAAATAGAATAATTGGAAGTTCTCAGAGCCAATCTGTCCGCCCATTTTTTTTTCCAACCACACCCCGATTTTTCCAATCACAGCTTCATTATGGTATTGGTCATTGAAACGTTTTCAGATGGCTTTTGTCGAGTGGCGGAAAACGCACACTTCCATCTTTCTCTGATTTCAAAGTCACGTACATACGTAATAATCTCATATCCGAAAAATTTCTGAAAAAGCGTTCACCTTTACAAAAACCATTCTTGAATATTTGTCCGAAACGTACGTATGACTTATGAGTGTTAAATGAACCGTAAGAATAAGAAGCCATCCAGAAACCACTTCCCCGGGCTGTTTGTTAGTGACAATATAACTATTCCCCTTAATAGCATCCGTACCGTGAACTCTACGGGAACCACACCTTTGTACACCTCTATGCGATCTGCATAATTAATAGAACATTATTCAAATCGAATGCAGCACCGGCCCCTTCTGCGGTATTCCGTCAATAAAGATTTTCACATGCCGCCCGGCTAAAACCGTGCAATATACAACTGCATATCCGGATCCTACTTCCGCCCGGACTCACGGAGTTTTACCGGCACCTTAGTCAGTGCGCCGGCTAAAGTCTGTGTACTGTTATGCAACTTTCGCGTCAACGGCTACCGCATTAAAGCCGACTTATTTACCCGGCCAACTCCGGAAGTTGTTACTACGACTCTCCCCAAACTTTCACTTTCGGGTACCGGTGACATTTGACCTTTTTATCCTTTCTCCTTTTTTAGCTAATTTAACCTTTCTTTTCACTGTTTGATAACCTACAGCCGAAACCAAACGACAAGTATATTGCCCCACCTTCCACAGTTTTCAAGTGATAAATTCCCTTTTCATCCGTATAACTGCCATAGTTCGTTCCTTTCAGATAGACCGTCGCAAAATCTACGATCTCCTTTTGTAGATATCACCTGCCCGAAATCATGGCCGTTAGTATAATGACGCTCGTGCTGTGAATATGTTGATACAGAAAATAAGAATACTAGAAAAAACAAAAACATTTATTAATCATCCCTTTTTACTTTATACCTATTCATTTACTTTAAAAGCGATGCAAAGGTAAGTAGAAACAGGAGAGCGCAAAACAATCCCTATCTATTGGTAAAAATTAGACAACAAATACTAAACATATAGGATATACACAAATACCATATATATATATGTAATTACTCAGATAAATTAAATAAAAAAGAGAAAAAATCCTACTTCCAACCATTGCGCCAGCAAACGCCCAAGTTATTCTTTTCACAACTGTTTTTCTGTACATGGTTCACATACTTATCGGATGTTTTTTCTCCGGTGATTATTGACATAGAGTTGCCCTGTCACACCGGCTTTGTCCAGCAACAGACCAATTGCCGTAGAAGCTCCTTTCTTCGGCTGGCTGAATAAAGGATTTGAAGAATATATTGTCAGAGTGGTCGAACCACTTATGCATCGTGATGATATCAGTAGAGACAATTCCCGGATCAGCAGACACGCAGGATTCCCTTTCTCCCCGAAGTTGTTCGGGATAGTTCGAAAAGTAAATAATAACAAAAGCCAATTTTTGTGTTACTATAAACAGGTATCTCCAAAAGTTTCCCGTTTTCCCCTGTGAAAGAAAATCAGGAAAATCAAGAAACCATATTTACAATATGCCCTGGATGCCATAAGTTTGAACTAATTTACGAGTCAGCAGGTAAGTGACCAACATACTTACACTGACCGTCCGTTCAAAGCTATCGTTCGTATAGAACAGTAAATCCGGTTTCCATTGTCCCGGCATTAGCTTCATCAACAAGCGAAACTGGAAAGTACGTTCCAAAAATCCGATCAGTAAAAAGAGGCTACTGGAGTATCGAAGACAAGATCAATAGCGAGTACTTCCAAATTCGATTTCCGGTTTCTTTCATTAAACGTTGGCACACACGTTTTCTCCGCTTTTTGCGGGTTATATCAGCATTATGACATGATAGCCGAGCTGTGGCCACGGCACGGGTTATCTCCGTTCCCATGCCTCCGTCAGGCCCGGTAATGATCGCCCATTTCACCTCATTCATTGTTTTTCCACATTCAATCTCCTTGCAGACACAGTGAGGCAGTTCTTCATGTCAAATGTTTATGACAAGCCATTTCGCTCGTGTACATACGGCCAATGCACACTGCTATGCCTCGCAATTACAACGTGCACGGTCTTCACGTGCCATACGGTTCACAAATCCCGGTTCTTCATTCAGCAGGGCACGTGCCATTTGAACAGCATCAAAGCCGGCATCCAGCACTTTCATCAATTTTCACGAGAAACAAGGCCGCCTACATAACACCCGGAAGTGGGCCTCACGGAACTTCAGCGCATTCGAGAAAATATGCCTCTTTTGAAAAGGAACAGTCGGAATCATCCATTTTCCGAACATCCGGACGCCATATTTTCAGCCACCAGCAATTCATATAATAAGCCATAGAACGGATAGGCATCGCCCCTCATCACATCGGCGCACGACTGTGACGAAACCACCGCTCAATACCAGCCCGTGAGCACCAGTGCCTGAGCAGGCGTCGGCTACTTGTATGTTTCTCCGACTCATTCCACCCTTGAAACCTCGGTCGCGCATATTCATTTCTCACAAGAACCGCCATATCTTAAGTAGCTTTCATCACTTCTTTTCATCATCATATCCATAAAACGCATCCGGGTTTTCCAAACGAACCTCCGTATTCATCCTTCCGGTGATTGTGTAAGGGGAAAGGAACTGGCTAATCAGATATCCATGTCCGGCGTGAACCTCAACAGCATCGAAACCAGCTTCTAGCCAGATTGACAGCCTTCCATGTTAACGCGCCATTTCAGGAAAGTCTTTCCTTTCCTCATTCCGCGCACACAAAGGTCGGGAGAGTAAAGATTGAAACCGGAAGAAGCAGAGTTACTTCCACAAATGTTCTTAGGACATAATGCGGCAATGACCGATTTGTATGCCTGTTGCTGCGGCACCCTCATCGTATGGCGTCGGCTCACTTCGCGTAAACCGGGAATTATGGAAGATCGAACCATAATTGCGGCGAAAGCCCGCTTTTGTGTCACGGCAGCATAAGCAACCGTCGTCATGCCAACCCCGCCCAGGCTGCCAAAGCGATAATCCAACAACATTTGTGAAGGGCGTTTCCCCGGACACATATTCAAGGCCGAACGAATGGTCCGGTTGCGAAGTGTCAAAGGTCCAAAAGTGACGGTAAATAACTTTTGATTTCTTTAGTAGTATGACAGGATATATTTTGTCAAAAGATAGCCTTAATACAGAAAAGGGAATAAAGCCTTTATTTCTCCCTCATCACCGAATCACCTCGCGGTAACGGTGCCAGATTGCGTTGGCACGCGGGATTAGCGATCGTCCACCAAAAGAAACACAAGTCCGGAAAAGTGAACAAGTGAGTATCGCTCAGCCTGCCTGACTTCACTACTTCGCCGAAGTAATTGGCGGAAGTAACAGCAATACGTAACCGAACGGAG
>VOFK01002303.1_pt1 | contig 16243 bp, 26 predicted proteins | sample 5384121 | NCBI WGS metagenome assembly VOFK01 (sample SAMN12384730, study PRJNA508395) | human gut metagenome | isolation source: healthy gut J | host: Homo sapiens
ATCTGACCACTTCCGTTCAGTTACACGTATTGCTTACGCCCAACCCGGATGAGGCATTTGCCTGGGGGTCTGCGTCTACAACAAGAACTTTCTTTTCAAGCGTGGCGAGAGAAGCGCGAGGTTAATGGTCGTTGTTGTTTTTCCTACACCACCTTTTTGATTTGCCAAAGCAATTATTTTTCCCATAATTTCAATGTTTATTGGCAGCGAAATAAGTGATAATTCCGTATAGCACCTACTAAAAAAGAGAAAGATTGCAAAAACGGTTGATAAGTCACCCTTTTTGTTAATAACTCCCGGGTGGCTTATTCCGTTTTTTTCAGTCTAAAAGCGTGTGCTTTAGGCTTTCTTTTCCTGATTAGTGAGCAAATATACGTATTTATCTTGAAATGAAGCAGATTTTTTGTCTCGCTTGCGGAAGATTAAGATTTCTAAAGCAATAATTGGGAGGTGGAAATTACCCTTTCACTTGGTTTATCTTAAGTAAACCGGAAGTTTAATGGGAATAAACTGATGATGGACTGTGCGTAAAAAAATCCGCTTGTTGTCGGTTGATCTCTATCCCGCATGAATAAAGGGATTGAAGAATGAGGAAAGCTTATTGCTGTACCAGCGCTGATACGAATTCCCACGCGAAGTATCCGCATAAGATACATTTCAGCACTGTGCCGAACAGGAAACCAAACAAAGAACCCATTCCGGACTTTAATGCCTGGCGGGTTTCCCTGCCGCCGAAAAGTTCGCCGATAAAAGCCCCTAAAAACGGGCCGAGGACAATGCCCCAGGGCATGAAGAACAGTCCGATGATTGTTCCTGCAAGGCATCCGCGTGTTCCCCAGCGTGTTCCTCCGCTATATTTGCTGCCCAGCATGGGGACGAAATAGTCGAGCACCTGTAAAATGATGACGATCAGCAACCATAGCAACAATTGGGTGGCAGAGTACTGCACCTTGTCGGTGAAATGCAACAGCAGTAATCCCGCATAAGCAACGGAGGACCGGGTATTACGGGCAGGAAGCAGCCTGCCAGGCCGGTGAGGAGACAAAGAATACCTGTGATAATAAACAGAATGTCCATAGCGCCGATGTTTTTGGAAAAACGCCAAGTTTCTCCGTTTTGCGAGCAAAAATAATACTTATATGCTTTTACGAAGGAATTTATTGCGGGAAATCACTCTTCTTTTTCTTATTTTTGCAAAATGAAAAATGATTGTATGAACCAAATCCCCAAATGAAACGCGTAGACTCGGTCGACGCTCTCAGAGGTTTTTTGCGGTAGTTGCCATTATGCTGCTGCATTTTGTGGAACATTTTATTTACGGTGTCTATCCGGAAGCGACATCCAAAAACGGCAGAATTGCTCAATCAGAGTGTCTGGGACGCTCTGTTCTTCATTTTTGCCGGAAAGAGTTATACGGTTTTCGCTCTTCTTTTCGGATTCACGTTCATTGTCCAGCAGCGAAACCAAGAGGCTAAAGGCGGTGACTTCGGAGGACGTTTCGCATGGAGGCTGGTCATACTGATGTTTTTTGCCACCCTCAATGCTGCATTCTTTCCCGGAGGCGATGTGCTGCTGCTTTTTGCGATAATGGGGTTTGTTATGATTCCGTTGCGCAAACTTTCCCAAAGAAATCTTTTGCTCATTGCATCGCTGTTTTTGATTCAGCCGATTGAATTGCTGGAGTGTTTCGGCATCGACTTTATACCCACATTGCTCAATGACACCCTATTATCCTACGCTGAAAACTGTTACCGATTCGGGCAACTTTTGGGACATGATTGTCGCTAATGCAGGTATAGGGCAGTTGGCAAGTCTGTTTTGGGCTGTCGATACGGGACGGTTGTTGCAGGCTCCGGGACTTTTTATTTTGGGGATGATTCTTGCGCGGGGAGATTACTTTTAGTCGTGGAGCAGGTTTTTGGGTGAAGATTTTTTGGGGAGCTTTCATTGCGAGTTTTCTGTTTTATGTTGCGAAGACTTCTGCTGTGGATGCTTTTGCAGATCATCCTGACGATGTGGTACAATATGGCCTTTACCGGTATGCTCGTTTCTATGTTCGTGATATTGTATCAGAACGACGTGTTTGGCAGAATGACCAACGGACTGCGTTTTTATGGGCGGATGAGTCTCACGAACTACATCAGTCAGTCAATCATCGGAAGTCTGATATTCTTTCCCTACGCCTTAGGGCTGGCATCAACGTTGGGCATTGCATGGGCTTCGTAGTGGGTCTGGGGGTGATGTCTGCTCAAATATGGTTCTGCCGCCGGTGGCTCAGGACGCATAGGCAAGGTCCGCTTGAGGCTGTGTGGCATCGTCTCACGTGGTTGAAGTAGGGTGGCTGCGGCAAAGGCGTGGCGTCTGTACCAGCTTGGCTGTGTGGATGTTAGACAAGACAGGCTCCTCCGGGTTTTGTGCATCGGGAAAATTAGCGGGTAAAGGGTTGCCGGCTTCTTTCTTTTTCGCTAATTTTGTGAGCAATAAATTAAGTGATTGTCCGTATGAGTACCGTCGGCTGATAAATCGAGGATTTATCTCACAGCAAAGTGCATAGAGCCTCAGTGAGGGCATGATGCGGTTTCGACAGTATCCTTTTTCTTTGTAAGAAAGAGAGAACACTCTGTGAGATTCTGTGTTGCCTGTGATGAAGACTTAATAATGGTATGAGTGCGGATAAAATCATAATAAAACAATTAGAAATATGGAAAATCAAAGGCCTTTAATATTGGTTTCCAATGATGACGGCATCATTGCGAAAGGAATTAGTGAGTTGATAAAGTTTCTCCGTCCGTTGGGCGAGATTGTGGTAATGGCGCCTGATGCACCCCGTTCGGGCAGTGCCGTGTGCGCTGACTGTGACGGAGCCTATCCGCTATCAGTTGCTCCGTAAGGATGTGGGGCTGACGGTTTACAAAATGTTCCGGCACGCCGACCGACTGTGTCAAACTGGCGTTTCATACAGTGCTCGACCGTAAACCCGACCTTGTTGTGGGCGGCATTAACCATGGTGACAACTCTTCTGTCAATGTGCATTATTCCGGTACAATGGGGGGCGTCATCGAAGGCTGCTTGAAAGGTGTGCCCTCTATCGGTTTTTCACTATGCAACCACGACCAAGATGCCGATTTTGAACCGGCAGGAACGTATATTCGTGAGATAGCCCGCCGGGTATTGGAAAAAGGATTGCCGCCGTTGACTTGTCTCAATGTCAACTTTCCCGATACCAAAGACCTGAAAGGGGTGAGAGTCTGCGAACAGGCCAAAGGGCAATGGATCAATGAGTGGGAGAATTTCGCCCACAGAGGAGATGCGCACTATTATTGGCTGACCGGAGAATTTGAAGATGCTGAAACCGGTAATGAAAAGAGTGACCATTGGGCACTTGAAAACGGCTATGTGGCAATCACTCCGACCACCGTAGATGTAACTGCGTATGGATTGATAGATGAATTGAAAACGTGGTTCTAAGCGGGCTGCCGTTCAGACTGTACAGGATGTTTAAACATAAGCGCGTATGAAGTATTATTTGATTGTCGGCGAGGCTTCCGGTGATTTGCATGCGTCCCACCTGATGAGCGCTTTGCAGGCGGAGGATCCGCAGGCGGAGTTCCGCTTTTTCGGCGGCGACTTAATGGCGGCGGTAGGCGGAACCTTGGTGAAGTATTATAAGGAATTGGCATATATGGGCTTCATTCCCGTCTTGCTGCACTTGCGCACTATTTTCGCCAATATGAAACGCTGTAAGGAGGATATCGTGGCTTGGCAACCGGATGTACTTATATTGGTGGACTATCCGGGCTTCAACCTGAATATAGCCAAGTTTATTCATGCTCGCACGCAAATTCCGGTATTTTATTATATCTCTCCCAAAATATGGGCATGGAAGGAGTATCGCATCAAGAACATCAAACGGGATATAGACGAGTTGTTCTCTATTCTTCCGTTTGAGGTGGAATTCTTTGAGGGCAAGCACCGGTATCCCATACATTATGTAGGTAATCCGACAATGGATGAGGTTACAGCCTTTCAGGCTGCTTGTTCGGAAACGCCGGATGAGTTCAGGCTGGCCAACGGCCTTTCTTCAAAACCTATTATCGCTTTGCTGGCGGGTAGCCGTAAACAGGAAATCAAAGATAATCTGCCGGATATGATCCGGGCGGCAGCTTCGTTCCCCGATTATCAGTTGGTGCTGGCGGGGGCTCCGGGCATTTCTCCGGAGTATTATAAGGAATATGTCGGCAATGCGGACGTGAAGATAATCTTTAACCGTACTTATCCTTTACTCCGGCATGCGGAAGCGGCATTGGTCACCTCAGGTACTGCGACGCTGGAAACCGCTTTGTTCCGGGTGCCACAGGCAGTGTGCTATCATACGCCGATAGGGAAGGTGATTGCCTTTCTGAAGCGGCATGTCTTGAAAGTGAAGTACATCTCCCTGGTGAATCTCATTGCCGACCGGGAAGTTGTGAAAGAACTGGTTGCCGACACCATGACGGTGGAGCAGGTACGCGCGGAACTCCGGCGCATTCTGTATGATGGGGAATACCGCCGGCAGATGCTCTCCGGTTACGACTACATGGCGTCCCGCTTGGGCGAAGCGGGAGCACCCGGACGGGCTGCCAAAGAAATGGTGGCTTTGCTTAAGAAACGTTTTTAAAAAAGTAGGACGATATTTAATTTCTTGTTAAAAGAGGAATAAAGCCGGTGCAGTAAATGCCCGGCTTTTGTATTTTCTATACAGAAATAAACAAAAGGACTTTGATTATGAGAAAGCTACATTGGTTATTTATGGTAGTCTGCCTGGCTGTAATGCCGGCGCTGCAATCCTGTGATGACAACGACGGGTATTCAATCGGTGACTTCACCCCGCCGTTGTGGGCTACGGTGCGTGTCACCGGAAATGCTTTCTATCTGGACTGTGATGTGTGGGGAACGCTCTGGCCTGTGAATACGGACTTAGGGTGGTACGAGCCTGTCGACGGAAAGCGTGTAATTACTATATTCAATCCTTTATCCGACGGGTTTGACGGATACGACCACGCTGTGAAGCTTTTGCGCCTATATGACGTATTGACTAAAGAGGTTGAAACCTTAACTCCTGAGACTGAGGAAGATTTCGGTAATGACCCTGTTGCGATATTCAAGGGAGATATCGGGATCAGTGGTGGGTATCTGAATATTGTATTCCAGCAGAACCTGCCTTCCGAAAAGAAACATCGTATCAGTCTGGTACGCTCGCAAGACGATGCGGAAGTGTACGGGAGGATGGCTACATACATTTGGACCTCCGTTATAATAACTATGATGACCTGACCGGATTGCGCAGTCCAGGGGCGGTATCCTATAATCTGAATAGCCTGAATATTACCTCTGAAACGCAAGGTATCAAACTGAAGATTAATTCGGAAGTAAATGATGAAGTGGAGTTGGTATTTGACTTTAAGAACAGTGAGGATAATACAAAAATATGCAAGAACTTGATTTGTCGAAGATGCAGTTGAAATAGGTATTTCTTAATAGTAAGAATGAAGGGCATAGAGGAAAGATATTCACATCAACCTCTATGCCTTTTTTATGTCTTATCCGTTTGGTGATTCTTTATTAGATCATTGATAGTATATACAAATAGAATACAGCTGCTGGAATAGCCATTAGAGCGCTGTCAAAACGGTCGAGCATCCCACCATGTCCCGGAAGAATGTTGCCGGAGTCTTTTATGCCTAATTGGCGTTTCATCAGCGATTCGGTCAGGTCTCCCCAAGTACCGAAGATAACCACAACAACGGCCAGGCCTGCCCATTGCCACATGGATATAAAACGGGAAGAAGTGGGCGAAAACAAAGGATGAAGCAATGGAGAAAACCGCGCCGCCTATGCTGCCTTCCCATGATTTCTTAGGCGAAATGCGCTCGAAGAGACGATGCTTGCCTATTAAAGACCCTACGCAATAGGCGCCTGTGTCGCTCAACCAGATGAACACGAAGATAGAAAGGGGCAGGATGGGATTGTAGGTTACGCTGCTCGTTTCCGGTGAGTTCTGGAAAGCAAGTACGTTCAGCAATGCGAAAGGCAAGGCCACATATAACTGGCTCAGCATGGGTATGCCCAGTTGCCAATGGGATTTTTCTTTTTCAGATATAGCTCTGTGATCATTAAATAGAGCAACAGCCCCAAGTAGGGAAGAAATACACGCGCATCGATGGCTGATGTACAAAATCCCATGAGTGCAAGGAATAAATAGGCTCCGCCTAAAGCGGTAATCATTCTGTTGATACTGACTTCACCGCTCTTGTTTACCAAATGGGCAAATTCATGTACGCTCAATGCGGCGATGATAGTGAATAAGATTCCGAATGAGAGGGGGCTGTAAAGAATACAGCCCACCAATATGACTACAAATAATGCACCCGTAATCGCACGTTGTATAAAATTATTTTTCAAGGTGTTCTCGTTTTAATTTTTTGATTCGGTATTATCGGAGGCTTCTGTGTTACGGCTTTCTTCCTCTTTCACCTCTTTTTCTGCTTCTTCGGCTCTGGCGGCTTCTTGCTCTTCCGCTTCTTTCAGTTCTTTGGAAGTCTTGCTGGCGCTGATGATTTCTTCAGAGCGGGAAGCCCATGGGCGTTTGCCGAAAATAGCTTCCACATCTTCTGCAAAGATTACTTCTTTGTCGATCAACTGCTGGGCTAATTGGTTGTGGCCGTCTTTATTGTCGGAGAAGAATTTTTTTGGCGCGTTCGTACTGTTCGTTTACCATGCGTTTCACTTCTTCATCAATCAGTTCGGCGGTCTTCTCGCTGTACGGGCGGTTGAAAGAATATTCTTCGTTATTGTAATAACAGAGATTCGGCACTTGTCGCTCATGCCTAAATAGGCAATCATGCCGTATGCTTGCTTGGTTACACGCTCAAGGTCGTTCATGGCGCCGGTAGAGATTCTTCCGATGAACAGATCTTCTGCGGCACGTCCACCCAAAGTGGCGCACATCTCGTCCAGCATCTGTTCCTTGTGGTAATTTGGCGTTCTTCGGGCAGGTACCAGGCTGCTCCCAAGGCACGTCCGCGTGGAACGATGGTTACCTTAATCAGCGGGTTGGCATATTCCAACAGCCAGGAGATGCTGGCGTGTCCGGCCTCGTGTATGGCAATGGAACGGCGTTCTTCTTCGGTTGTGATTTTTAGGTTTTCTTTTCCAAGCCGCCTACGATGCGGTCCACCGCATCCAAGAAGTCTTGCTTTTCTACAAACTTCTTTCCATGACGGGCGGCAATCAGGGCGGCTTCGTTGCAGACATTGGCGATGTCGGCGCCGGAGAAACCCGGAGTCTGGCGTGCCAGTAGTTCCACATCCACCGTATTGTCTATCTTGATGAGGACGCAGGTGCACACCGAATACTTCTTTGCGCTCGTTCACGTCCGGTAAGTCTACATGTATCTGACGGTCGAAGCGTCCGGCACGCAGCAATGCTTTTTGTCCAGAACGTCCACGCGATTGGTTGCGGCAAGAATAATAACACCGCTGTTGGAACCGAAACCGTCCATTTCTGTCAACAACTGGTTCAATGTGTTTTCGCGTTCATCATTGCCACCCATGGCGGCAGGCTTTGGCGCGTGCGTCCCACGGCATCGATTTCATCGATGAATACGATGCAAGGCGCTTTCTCTTTGGCTTGGCGGAACAGGTCGCGGACGCGGGAAGCACCTACGCCGACAAACATTTCCACAAAGTCGGAACCGGCCAGTGAGAAGAACGGTACGTTGGCTTCCCCCACAGCTTTTTTGCCAACAAGGTTTTACCTGTTCCCGGAGGCCCCACGAGCAATGCTCCCTTAGGAATCTTACCACCCAGATCTGTATACTTCTGCGGGTTGTTTCAGGAATTCTACGATTTCCTCTACTTCCTGCTTGGCCTCTGCAAGTCCGGCAACGTCCTTGAAAGTAACCTTTACCGGAGAGTTCTTTTCAAACAGTTGTGCTTTGGATTTGCCGACACTGAAGATGCCGCTGCCGCCACCCATGCCGCCGCCACCACTCCAGCGGCGGGAGAGGAATATCCAGAAACCGATAAGGAATGCAAACGGCAATATCTGCCAGAGGATTGCACCGAAGTAATTGGCTTCTTTTCGTAGCTGATAGAACCGTCGAAGCGTGTCTCGTCCTTTTCTTTCTGCAGGAAGTCACCCAAGCTTTCGCGTGAGGGAGCTTCTGTTGTAATCAGGGGATTCTTGCCCATACGGCTTGAATCCGCCTTGAATACATTGGGCACATATTGCGGCTTGACGTATGCCTCTACGGAGTTGTCGTCATAACCGGTCACTTTGCTTATATAGCCGTTGCGCACATACTCCTGAAATTCATCATAGAGGGATGTTTTTACTGGCCGAACCGCTTTCATTGGTGAGGTACAGTCCCAGCAACATCATGGCTATAATCATATACAACCAGTTCAAGTTGAACTTAGGGCATATTGGTTTTTGTGGGTTTTTTATTGGTGTTATTGTCCATAAGTCTAAATTAATCGAGATCGGGAACTTGAGTTAATTTGGCATCTGCCCATAGATGCTCCAGATTATAGAATTCACGCGCTTCCGGCAGGAAAACGTGAACCAGTACATCAGAGTAGTCCATGGCTACCCACTCGGCATTGCGCAGACCGTCTATCGCAAAAGGTTTGCTGTTCGCTCCTTTGCGGGTGAAGTCTTTAACGGACTCCACTATGGCGCTTACTTGGCTTGGGGAGTTTCCTTGACAGATGACAAAATAATTACAAATCGTGTCGCCTATCCGGGTAAGGTCTGCTATGACGATTTTTTTTCCTTTTTTTTATCTTGAATACCTTCTGTTATTTGTTGAATTAATTTTTTAGCTTCGTTCATTACACATTATTAATATTAAACAGGCGACAAATATACGTTGATTTATCATATCAAACACGCAAAAGGGAGAAAAGTCTTTCATTTTTTGTTTTTTTTTAGGTATATAATTCTTTGTGTCATGGTATCTTATCAGATTTTAATGAAAAAAATCGCAGAAAATGTTTTGGTTTATCGAAATCTTTGTATCTTTGCACCGCAAAACAGAAAAGTGATGCTCAATTGGGCTATGGTGTAATGGTAACACTACAGATTCTGGTCCTGTCATTTCTGGTTCGAGTCCAGATAGCCCAACCATATTTATCGTAAAAATGAAACCTCCTAAATTGTGATTTTTAGGAGGTTTTTTTTATTACTATAAAACGTATTTGCAGTTATCCAAACAATAATAATTATGGCAAAAGAACTATCTTTGAAATACGGCTGTAACCCTAATCAAAAGCCGGCCCGCATCTTTATGCAGGAGGGAGAGTTGCCTATCGAAGTCTTGAACGGACGTCCGGGGTATATCAACTTTTATGGATGCCCTGAACGGTTGGCAGTTGGTAAAAGAACTGAAAGAGGCTACCGGGATGCCGGCTGCCGCTTCATTTAAACACGTAAAGTCCGGCAGGAGCCGCTATCGGGTTGGAGCTGGACGAAACAATGAAAAAAATCTATTTTGTTGATGGCTTGCAGCTTTCACCGCTTGCCAATGCTTATGTGCGTGCTCGTGGTGCCGATCGTATGTCTTCTTATGGTGATTTTATTGCCTTAAGTGATGTGTGTGATGAGGCTACTGCCCGTTTTATAAATCGTGAAGTGTCTGACGGAGTAATTGCGCCGGGATATACCGATGAGGCGTTTGAGATATTGAAGAATAAGCGTAAGGGTACTTATAATGTAATCAAGATTGATCCGGCTTATAAACCGGCTCCGATTGAGCATAAAGATGTTTTCGGGGTTACTTTTTGAGCAAGGTCGTAATGAGATTAAGTTGAATGGGGAGGAGTTGTTTGCAAATATCCCTACCAGGAATAAGAATTTTCCCGAAGCCGCCAAGCGTGATTTGATGATAGCACTTATTACATTGAAGTATACTCAGTCTAATTCTGTTTGTTATGTAAAGGAGGGACAGGCCATCGGTATTGGTGCCGGACAGCAGAGCCGTATCCATTGTACCCGCTTGGCGGGAAATAAGGCGGATATATGGTATTTGCGCCAACATCCTAAAGTAATGAATCTGCCGTGGGTAGAGAAAATCCGCCGTGCAGATCGTGATAATACAATTGATGTCTATATCAGTGACGATCACGAAGATGTATTGGCCGACGGTGTTTGGCAGCAGTTCTTTACTGAAAAGCCGGAGGTTCTGACTCGTGAGGAGAAACGTGCGTGGTTGGATACTTTGAAAGGTGTTGCGCTGGGTTCTGATGCGTTCTTCCCATTCGGTGACAATATAGAACGTGCGCACAGGAGTGGTGTGGAGTTTATAGCGCAGGCAGGAGGTTCGGTACGTGATGATCATGTTATAGAGACTTGTGATAAATATGGCATAGCAATGGCATTTACCGGTGTCCGTCTGTTCCACCATTAAAAATGATTGCATAAAAAATCACCACAGATTACACGTGATGATAATCTGTGGTGAAATATTAAATGCTGTCATTTTTTTATAACCTCATATCATAGGCTCAAAAACTATTCTGCTTCGCTGATTGAGTTGTCAATCACTTTAATTTTTCTGCTTCACCAATTCGATGTCACTCTTTAACTTTTTCCACTTTACGGTTAAGTTCTGTCAGCAAGTTGCTGCCTTTCTTGGAAGATGTTGTCAGGAAGCCCAGATTGTTTTCGTAGGTCTGCAATTCATTTTTCATATTTTCGCAGGCACGTACCAGCTTTTCCCGTTCGCGGTAGAGGGCTTGCGGGCTACCTTCCTGGATATTGCTGATAGACGATTTGAAATTACTCGAAAGCTTCTTGTTGGAAGCGCTGATGTTGAAACGTTCAAACAATTTGTCTATCTGTCCATGGTATTGTTTTATATCTTATCCTTTTCTTTGAAAGGTACATGTCCTACGCTGTTCCATTCTTTCTCATAAGTTCACGAACCAATAGCGTAGCCTCTTCCACATCGATTGTTTCGTCAATGGCTGTCAGCTTTTCGATAATGGCTTTCTTCTTTTCCAGATTCTCCTGTTCAACGGAACGTTGCGAAGGAGGTTGCTTTGTTCTTTTGTTCAAAGAAATAGTCACAGGCAGAAATGAACCGTTCCCATATAGCATCCGAATATTTCTTGGCAACGGGACCTACTGTTTTCCATTCCTTTTGCAGTTTGGTCGCTCTTCTGCCGTTGTTTTCCAGTCGGTACTGTCTTTCAGGGCCTCTGCTTTTTCGCATAAGGCACGTTTCTTTTCCAAGATTCCCGTTCATGCCTTCTTTCAGGGATTTGAAGAATTCTCCTTTCTTCTGGAAGAACTCGTCACATGCTTTGCGGAAGCGTTCGAATATCTTCACGTTCATCTTTTGCGGGGCAAAACCGATGGTTTTCCATTTATTTTGCAAGGCAATGATTTCCTGTGTCTTGTTTTCCCAAGAAGAGAAGTTGGTGAGCTCGTTGTAATCAATGGCTTCGATGATTTCACAAATTACGGTCTTTTGGTCGAGATTATGTTGCTCAGTCTCTTTCAGGGCTTCAAAGTGCTGTTGGTGACGACGGTTCACAGTAGTAGAAGCTGCCTTTGAAGCGTGCCCATATTTCATCGCGCAGCTCTTTGGCTACCGGTCCTGTATCGCGGAATTCCTGATGCAGTTTCTGCAATTGATGGAAAGCGGAAACAACATCCGCTTCGTCGGCCAATTTTTCAGCGGCTTCGCAAAGGTGGTTCTTGATTTCAAGATTCTTCTTGAAGTCATATTCACGGAATTCGTTGTTCAGCTTTAAAAGGTCGTAGAATTTTTCGACATACAGTTGATAATTCTTCCACAACTCATTTACTTTGGCCTGGGGCACAACTTTCACTTCATTCCATTGCTGTTGCAATTTCTTGAACTCTGTATAGTTCTTGTTGGCATCTTCAGGAGACTCTACCAATTCCTTTAGTTCCTCGATGATAGAAAGCTTGATTTGCAGGTTGAGCTCTTTCTGTTTCTCCTGCTCTGCATTGAGTGCACTTCTTTTTTCCTTGATGACGGACATGGTATTCTTGAATTCCTCTTCCAAAGTATCGGCTTGTGGAACGAACTCTTCAATAATTCCTCCATTCTCAACGAATAGCTTCTTTGCAGCTTCCTGCTCGGAGTTATGTAGTTTGTAGAAAGCCTGTTTCAAGCTGTCTATTTCCGATTTGGCTGCGTTTTCTACATCCGTCGCAATTTCTTTAAGCTTGTTCAGAATCTCTTCTTTTAGTGAGCTTTTGAACTGATTCGGCCGGCTTGTCAGTAAGGTTACCTCAGCTGGAGTTTCTGTTGTTGCCGGCTCAGAAACCTCTGCTGTTTTCTTGTCTTCTTCTAATTCCACCGCTTTGTCGGGGAGATTAGTGTCATGAGTGTCCGTCATTTGTATTTACTTTTTAGAAACGGGATTCCCGTTCGGGTTACATTAGGTTACAAATTAATGAAATAAAATGATTACTTCATACTTTTTTCATCGTTTTTTTTCGATTTTACCGTTTCAGGCCAATAATACGGTGATGCCCATATACATCATCATACCGATAATGTCATTGGTGATGGAGATAAACGGGCCTGTGGCGATAGCCGGATCTACTTTCAGCTTTTCGAGTGTCATGGGTACCAACGTTCCCGAAAATGGAGGCGAACATAACAACGGCGAACAGACTGATGGATACCGAGTAGGTAACTGTGGCCGTACCGCCGAACCGTACAAATTGTATATGTATACCAATAGCGATATGATAGTCGCATTGATTCAGGGCCACTATGGATTCTTTGGCGATCTGCTTGAATGTGTCTTTGGCATCCAAGAACTGTTGGCAAGGCCCTGTACGATAATTGCAGAGGATTGGGTTCCTACATTTCCGCCTGTACCGCCAATCAGAGGGATGTACAGCGCCATTTCGGGATGTGCGGCGAAGGTAGCGTCAAAGTTTCCCAATATCATGGAGTTGCCGATACCGCCCAGCATACCGATAAGCAACCACGGCAGGCGTGCGGAGGTTTGGCGCATGACGTTGTCGTCCGTCTCCACATCTTGTGACAAACCGGATGCCAACTGGTAGTCGCGTTCCGATTGCTCACGAACCTCGTCCATGACGTCGTCTACGGTGATCTGCCCTACCAGGCGGCCTATGCTGTCGACGACGGGTACTGCCACCAAGTCGTATTTCTCGATAATCTGTACCACTTCGTCTGTGGGGTGTCTACATGAACGGAAATAGGGTCTTTCCTCATTACATGTTTCACTTTGGAGACGGAAGGGGAGGTGATCATCTTTTTTAGCGGAAAAACACCTTGCAGGCGTTCGTCATCGTCAATGACGTAGACATAGTAGATTTCATCCAGTTGCTCAGCCTGCAAGCGCATCTCCTTCAGACATTCCGGCATACTCCAGTTTTCATTGACGGTAACCATCTCCGTACCCATTAAACCGCCGGCGGTATCTTCGTCATATTTCAGCAGGTCGACGATGTCTCCAGCTTTGTTCGATGTCTTCAATATGGGAGAGGACTTCCTCTTGTTTGTCCTCGTCGAGGTCGCGCATCAGGTCTACGGCATCGTCCGTATCCATGTAGTCTACAAAGCGTTTGGCAATGGTTTCCGAAGGCAGGAGCTCCAAAAAGTCTCTTCCGGACGTCTTCGTCCATTTCTACCAGTACGTCGGCGGCTGTTTCGTTGTCGAGGAGACGGTAAACGAAGCGTGCTTCTTCGGGCGCGAGGTCATTACACAGTTCGGCAATATCTGCCGGATGCAGGTCGATGAGGAGCGCCTTGACATTGTCTGCGTCTTTCTGCTCTATAAAGCTTTTGACTTTATCTATGTATTCTTCGTCTATTTCCATACTCATAGTGTATTGGTAATAGTGTACCGTTAAGGGCTGAAACCGTTAATTTCTCATTTTTCTGTCGTCTCTTTCAATGCTGTTTCCACCTGATTGGTCAATTCTATAAACTCCTGTACGGAAGAAGTTGCTCGGGGCGTTTGTTGAAAGAGAGGGTCTTCGGTCAGCGGGCAATCTTTGCCAGTATCGGTTTTTTATGGAATTGCGCAGGGTTTTCCGGCGCTGGTTGAACGTTGTTTTTACAACTTGTTTGAATAGCTTTTCGTCACATCCCAATTGCTGCGTATCATTGCGCGTCATGCGGATGACAGCGCTTTTTACTTTTGGAGGAGGGTTGAATACGTGTTCATGTACAGTAGAAGAGGTATTCCACGCGGTACCAAGCCTGTATCAGTACACTCAGAATGCCGTACGTCTTACTGCCCGGACCGGCTGCTATGCGCTCGGCTACTTCTTTCTGTATCATGCCCGTACAGCACGGTATCAGATCCTTGTTGTCCAGCATCTTGAAGAATATCTGACTGGATATGTTATACGGATAGTTGCCCGTCAGTACGAAAGGCTGCCCGTCGAACAGGCGCTGCAGGTTCATTTTCAGGAAGTCATCTTCTATGATGTTATCCTCCAGTTGCGGGTAAGCTTCCCGTAGATAGGCCACCGATTCATAATCCACTTCCACAACTTTCACTGTGCGTCCTTTGGGCAAGGAGAAATTGCGTCAGCACTCCCATACCCGGTCCTACTTCCAATATCGGAAGATTCGGGACAGGCATCTACGGTATTGGCAATGTCCTGTGCTACTTTCAGATCTTTCAGAAAGTGCTGGCCGAGAAACTTTTTAGGTTTAACTAATCTCATGTATCAACTAAATCGTTACTTTTGCGGTTCAAAGGTAATCCTTTTCGGCGAATTACGAGTTACAAATCACAAATTACGACGCGTGCCGGATGAATTTTAAGGGAAAACGATGAATAAGATAATAAAAAAGACATTGAAAATCGTGTTGCCCGTTCTTTTGGGCTGTTTTATCCTGTATTGGGTGTATCGTGATTTTGATTTTGAACGCGCAAAGAAGTGCTTCTGCATGGGACGGACTGGGGCTGGATGTTGCTTTCTCTGCTTTTTGGAGTGATGAGCCATGTGCTGCGCGGATGGCGCTGGCGGCAGACGCTGGAGCCGCTGGGGGGCTTATCCTAAGAGGAGTGATTGTGTGGATGCCATTTTCATTTCTTATGCTGCCAATTTAATGCTTCCTCGTGTGGGAGAGGTGTCGCGTTGCGGTGTACTGGTCAAGTACGATGATGTCTCGTTTTCCAAGTCTTTGGGTACTGTGGTAACGGAGCGTTTGGTGGATACCTTGTGTATTCTTTTGATTACGGGACTTACCTTTATGGCTCAGATGCCTGTGTTTCTCCGTTTTTTTCAGGAAACGGGTACAAAAATTCCTTCGCTGATGCATCTGCTTACTTCCCCTTGGTTCTATGTTTCTTTGTTCTCTGTTATTGGAGTACTTGGTACTTTGCCTACTATCTGATGCGGATGCTTTCTTTTTTTGAGAAAGTGAAAGGGGAGTTGTGCTGAATGTATGCGAGGGGGTAATGTCGCTGCAATGTGAAGAAACATTCCGCTGTTTATTCTCTATACATTGCTTATATGGGGGTGTTATTTCTATCATTTCTATATAACTTCTATTGCTTCCAGTTTACGACACCTTAGTTTCCTTGCCGGGCTGGTGATGTTTGTCGGCAGGAACGTTTACGATCGTGTTCACAACGGGCAGCTTTTGCTGTCTAAATGATGATGCTTTATGCGGGGTAGAAATGCCTGCGGGTATATTTGCTCTGATAGTGCGCGCTGAACGCATTGCTGAGAGGTGATAGTGTTGAGCATCTACGGGTCGTTACACGGCATTGGCGAATAGGGCAAAAACAGGCGTTTCTTGTGGTGGGTTCCCCTATATTGTCACTTCTTGTGTTAGAGGACAGGAGACAGTACTTATAGAAATTACTCCTTTAAAAAGTACTGTAATACTTCTTTACAAGTACTTCAGTACTTCCTTATAAGTACTGAAGCCTAAAAGGTTGTTGGAAGATTGGTTTCTTTTAAACGATATTGTTGCTTGGATATAAATTAAGGAGAAATTCTAAATATGGTAGCTATATTAGGTGCAGATGTTCTATCCAACATGTGAAGATGTAAAAGCCCATGTTTAAAGATAGCTGATGATTTAGTACTTTAGAAAAATCCTGGTTTATTGTAATTTCCTGGGAATAAACTGTTATATTTTATGAAAACTAACTTCTTTAGAATTATGAGTACAATCTTTACAGTTAGCTCCACGAATGTATGGAAGCACTTTTATTCACTG
>VOFK01001693.1_pt1 | contig 16242 bp, 24 predicted proteins | sample 5384121 | NCBI WGS metagenome assembly VOFK01 (sample SAMN12384730, study PRJNA508395) | human gut metagenome | isolation source: healthy gut J | host: Homo sapiens
GGTTGCCGGATTAAGTTGCCGGATATCAACAAAGTCGGACGTATGACATTACCATTGGCATCCACTGCATATTCCTGAAATTTATCACGAACAGCTTGAAGATTATTATGACGTACTCAAATCATGCCAACGGATTCCTTCACAAGCCAACCCTCCGTCTCTCCTTGTCAACACATGCTCCCGGAATGCAGCCGGTTCCTTTCGGCATTTGTCAATACCGGTATTCCTGCACGCCGCCGTATCCTGTCGACCATATCAACCCCTTTGAAGTTGGACCTACAATCGGCATACATCAACAACATCTTCCAAACGAATCAACGGGAAATTCAGAGGGGAAATAAGTACGATCCACTATCTGCGCATTAATATCATCATACCCCAATGCTTCTCTTTTCATTTTATGTTCCAGGAATTTGATAAAGAAATCCTCACCTGCATATTTCGTCACACTATTAGGGGATTGTCATCATTCACAAACTTGGTCGTATCAATAGTAGCCAGCGACACCGGCACATCAAGAAAAATGTCCTTCTTCATCTTGTTCCTCTTCAATAAATTATCAAGCCCCTTCGCACAAGCAATACTATTACCGGACATTTCAAGAGTAACATATTTCGAAGGTAAACGAGGCACGGAGTGAAATACCATCGGATTACCATAATCTTTAGCGACTATATATTGAATTTCAAAGATGTGATATTTATTATCATTCTCATTTTATCCACATTCTTTGCCATTCACTTGCATTTTTTAGCCCAAAATTTACCGGTTGCATCCGCATAATCAATTACTTCTTCAAGAAGCTCCCTAGCGAGTTCCTTTTTAGTTTCATCATACAGAGGAAATCCCGCCATTGTCAGATAAACTCCTTTCCTAAACAATGCCTTGCCGCAGTCAATGTTGCACGGCCACTGGCGGATTTCCTTCCTAGATAATCCTTCGGTTCCTCCCTGTCAGGCTTCCGACAGCATATTCCAAATCAGGAATAATAACCTTCTTCATAATTTCTACAGCCTCCGACTGCGGAGTCGACATTGCTTCTGAAATAGTCTGAGGAACAAGCGTCAAAGGAACACGCCCGTAATAACGAACCAAATCAAAATAAGCTTAATGCTCTCAAAAACGCGCTTCTCCTATTTGTCGTTCCTTTATTCCTTCAATAGTATAATTCACCCCATCATCTACCTTTGGACAAAAAACAAATTGGCACGCAAACAATTCAAACAAGTCATTCCATGCATCCCGAACTGTTGCAATGGTCGATATTAGGATTAAAAGAACTGATGTCCATAGTCACGCTAGTGCCGTACTTCAGTTCTCCGCACCATGTATTATCCGAAACGAACCTCTGACATAAGTAAAGCATAAGTCGACAACGGAAGCAGTCCGTTATATACTCCTATCAACGCTTGCTCCATTTGCGACGGGTCGTATAAAAGTTTTCAGTAGTAATGGGTATCTACCGAGTGACATTAGCCAGTCACTACAAGAAGAGAATAACAATCCCATACTCATAGCTCCACTTCAGTATATATTGGATATACTATAGTTTCTTTGCCAAATGTTACATTTTTTACCCCTAAAGTAATAGTTCTAGCCTGGTGATATGAACCGTAATCATAGTCACTATTCTTTTCCGTCATTATTTTCTACTTCCTTGAGAATAACCACTTCATATTTATCCCACATCAGAAGATTTTCTCCCTGAAATATAAACAACGGGCATAATTAATTATCTTCTTATTTTTGATGGGAATACGATAGCCCAGCGTTACGTTTTTAATTTTAAATAAAATCGGTACTATGACAACCAGCGGGTATCGTACAGGAACTCTGTATTAGAGTTATTAATACCGAGTTTTCCCATCACCCGGCTGTTCCTCGGAAACCCACATATTTTTTCCAACGTGACAATACATTGATAGATCCCCATACCCGACGATCCATGCCATGACCGAGCAGACTATATATCATTCCCCCTGTCCAGTCAAGTAATACAGACAGGTCGAAATCTTTATATTTAAAAGGTATTTGTCATACCAAAGTATAATCGGGATCCGGTTTACCAAACCAACGTACGATCCTGGTCATTAATCTTTACCGTCATCATTCACATCACAGTATCTCACATCACCCTGATAGAATTGGACATTGTAGGATATTTCCTCAAATCTTCCTTATACTGATACACTCCTACAGCATCATACATATAATATGCCCTCAAAGGTTTGTCCAACCATCAATACCTGTGTATTGATTTATCCCATCAATGAAAACCGTACTATTATCTTCTCCCAAACTCAACACCTTATTCTTATATAAGCTATATTCAAAAAGTAGTCCACTTGAACCTTCCTGTCAAGTTTTGGGTAGTCAGTTCAATCTCAAACCCTTTATTTTTATACTACCGATATTCCCCCATGCTTGTGTGAATCCCATTGTACCAGGAACAGAAACCTGATATAATAAATCTTTAGTCGTTTTTATCATAATAATCGGCAGCAAGAGTTATCCTGTTATCAAAAAAAATCCCAAATCCAAACCAACATTCCAACTGTGTGTCTTTTCCCCATCCAAGTTCTTTATTATCAATTGAACTGGGAGCAAAACCATTGGTCAGGCTTCCACCAATTGAATAGTTGGAACTACTCCATCAGCCCGATAGCAGCGTTAGTAGAAATAGGATTATTTCCATTCATACCCCCAGCTACCGCGTATTTTTCATTTGATTGACCACAAACTTTTCCGGCCAAAACTTCTCGTTAGAGATTCGGTAGGCAGCAGAAACAGCAGGAAACATCCCCCAACGATTATTCTTTCCGAAACGTGAAGAACCGTCGCGACGAATACTTGCTGTCAACAGGTAACGGTTATCATATTCATACTGGGCACGCCCGAAATAGGATAATAAGCGATTGGGAGTTGACAAGGTAGCTAACGCAACTTTTATAGCCTCATCACTTTGGTTGAAAACTTCAAGTGAATTATCCGGGAACTGTTGCGCAGACAAGTTTGTAGTGGCTCCCGAAGAACTTTCCATTTGAATAACCTGCCATAGCGGCAATATTATGCTTGCCCTAATTTCTTATCATAATTTAATACAGCCTGCAACAGATATTTGGATGACCGTATATCTATACGGTTGGCAGAACTATGATACCCCTTCACCATCCGTCCAGTTCTTAATTACCGAACTCGGGTAAAAGTGAGTCTGACGGCTTGTCAAAAATCATACGCACTTTCACTTCCGCCCCTCAATCGTCAATAATATTTACTCTGATAAAACTGAAGAATTCAACCGGGCCGTTTCGATATGATTGGTGACCTGCTCCATATAAGCAATAGGGCTGATTTTTGTACTAGACCATAAATAAGAGGCATAAGGTTCGCACCGGAATATATCCCAGCATCTGGCTCTGCAACTGGACACATTATCAAAAACCCTGATTTGCCTGCTGATCTTTTTGCCATCCACACGCCCACCATCTTTCCATCCATTGAGCGGAGCCATATTAACGCCTAAAAAGTGATGCGATCATACAATTTTGTCTCCACATTAGCCCGCAGATTCAAACGTTTGTAAGCACTCTCTATAACTTAATACCTTGCTGGTCTATATATCCCAGAGAAAGCCGGTATTGAGTATTCCCTCTACCATTTGAAACAGAAAGCTGATAATTCTGCATCGGAGCCAAACGATAAAATTCATCCTGCCAGTCAATTGGTCTTAATCCACCGTAACCGGGCTGTGTCCATCGCGGGTCATTCATATACTCATAGTTTACCCGATTACCATTCAAGGAGCACTTAACAGGTATCCCATCATCATCTGCCGTAGCTCCTTTTCTCCCCAAAAGCAGCAAAGGTATCTCTACTATTGTTATAGGCAGTCCGGAAAGTGATCCACTCTCTCTTCCGGGCTTGGTACATCTATTTTCTTTTTCAATTGTTGGATACTGAATGCAGCAGAAAACTGTACCGGACTTTATCATCCTTATATTAGCCATTTTAGTTGTAATCAAAACAACACCATTAGCACCACGAGAACCGTAAATAGCAGAAGATGAAGCGTCTTTCAAAACTTCAATCGACTGAATATCATTTGGGTTGATACTTTCCCAAATCATCTATCGGAATTCCATCTACTACATATAAAGGAGTGGCATCCGCATTAATGGAAGCAGCTCCGCGCACACGAATCTGTAATTCTGATCCCGGCGCACCATTAGTTGACCGTACTTTCCCGCCAACTGCCCCTGCAATGAAGAGGCAAGATTGGGTGCCGGACGGTCTTCAAGTTTCGCTGCATCAACTTTGGCAATGGCCCCGGTCACATTCCCCCTTTTGGCTGTACCATAACCGATTACAACCACTTCGTCCATTTGCACGTCATTTTCGCTCATCCTGATGGCAAAAACACTCCTTTCCTTTAATAGAAATAGTCTGTGAAGCATATCCCAAATAAAAGACACCTCAATTGTCTTAGCTTTATCAGGGAACTGCAAGAGTAAATTTGCCATCCACATTGGTAATTGTCATTCCAGACTTCCCTTCTGCTACAATAGTTGCCCCGATCAACGGTTCATTTCGTTTCATCAACCACCGTACCGGATATGGTACGTTTTTGTGCAAATACTGTGACCGAATGGAGAGCCGAAATCATCATCAAAAAAAGAAAAATATATATTTTCTTCTCCAACAGCTATCTCACAAACAGTGCTTTTTTTCATACATTCTAGTTTTCATTTAATAATATTAGTTTTATACAATCTCATAAACCATGGTAATACAAAAAATCAGTTATCAATTCAACAGCAAATATAGCGGCATACATGAAGCTGCTCATGCATTTTTCTCCATATACCATGCACATTTGTCCCACCTGAACATTCTTTATAGTCCCTCTTTCTTTTTTTTCAGGTTATTCAAAAATTCAATGCAAAAGTCTGAATTTAAACTTTAAAAATTACGTGCTATTTATCTATCTTTACCGCAACAATCTAAAAAAACACAATCATTATTATCACTATACAAGTATGAGATTCTTCATTAAAGCTACAATTTTTCTTTTTTATATGTACATGTATTATATATCCGGCAAACGCCTCCATAGAAATACATGCTAGGGAATCTGACTGCCACTGACGGATTAGCCAATAATTCTATCATCAGGCATATCTATCAAGACAGCAAAAGGATTCATTTGGTTTTCTACTTTAAATGGCCTGAGCCGTTATGATGGAAATTCATTTGTTACTTTCCGTCCCCCAGAGCGGTGAAAGAACTGTCATTAGCGGATCATCGTATCAGAAGTGTACAGGAAGACTCCGACGGTTCCTATGGATTACAACTTCCGCGGAACAAATCAGTTGTTATGATTTGAAAAAGACTGTTTTGTAGATTTCACCGGCAAAGGAGAAATGAAAGACCGTTATAATGAAGTCACAATCCTCCCTAATAAAGGATATATGGCTTTGGGGAAGGGTGCAAGGCTGCCGGAAAATTACTTTATAAAAAACAACAAATTCAGTTCGGAAACATATTCTACCGACAACCATAAACTAAAATCCGACAATATACGTTTTCTTAGTGTATTTGATTCAAATTCCATTTGGATTGGTACAGGAAAAGGGCTGTATTTACTTAAAGATAACACGCTCGAATGTATAGATTCGACTCACTACTTCCTTCAAAGCGCGGTCATTGATAATACTATTTATTTCATAACATCAGAGGATTTTTTTGGAAATACAACCAGCAGCCTCACGAAAGTTGCCAATACTGCCACATCAACTGATTTTTTTTTGATAACAGGCAATATTGTATTACGTAACGAATGGCTGTTATTTACCAAACAAGGCGGAATCTTATTCAATCCCAAGACCAATACAACCAGAATTGCTCCAGGAAGAGCTCAATATCCGTAATGGATTGGTAGTGAAAGATAACCACGCAACAACTACTGGGTTCATAATCAGACTGGATACATTAACTATATTCAAAAAGAATCCGGTAGTGTCAAAAAAAGATTGATGTAAGATCGTCAAAAGCTTCCATATTTCATTGATTACGAACGCTATCATGTCTATCATGACTCAGAGACATTATATGGATAACGACTTATGGGAACGGACTTTTTTGCCTATAATCCTACTACTAAAGAACTGGAACATTTTACCGCAACCGCCAATCATACAAATCCCATCGCCTCAAACTATCTTCAATATATAATAGAAGATCACTCGGGCAATTTATGGACAAGTAGCGAATATTCCGGTATATATCCCAATTGAAATCATAAATAAAAGGGGCTGCAAAAGTATATCCCGAAGGTGAATTAAATATCGACAGGGCAAATGCCATCCGCTTCATATCCCACATGCAAGATGACGAAGTATGGATAACAACGCGTGCAGGCGGATTATATATCTACGATAATAAACTAACAAAACAGAAAAGCAAAAAGTATTATGATATAAATATCTATTCTGCATGTGAGGATAGTAAAGGTAATATATGGTTGGGAACACGCGGGGGAAAGGGCTCCAAGTCGGGACGACCAACACTATATACATCAGGCAACCGATACAAATTCTTAGCTGCCGATCCAGTATTCTGCATTTTGCAAGACCGCAAACAACGTATGTGGATAGGAACGTTCGGCGGAGGACTTGATCTCGCTGTTCCTAAAAAAGACAAATACATATTCCGGCATTTTTCAATAAGACTTATGGCCAAAAGGAAATCCGGGCACTATCTGCGAAGACCGTAACGGATGGATATGGGTAGGAACCAGTGAAGGTGTTTTTTGTATTCGATCCTGACCGTATTATAAAAAGACCCGGAACGATTTTTTACCAATACAATCTGGATAACCATGCCCTGAAAAGCAATGAAATAAAATCAATTATACAAGATAAGAAAGGCAGGATATGGATTGCCGAAGCAGGTATCGGATTTTGCGTAGCCAATATAAAGAATGATTATAAAGATATATCCTTTACTCACTATACGGTCAATGATGGACTTGTCCACAGTGTAGTACACAAGCTTTCATTGAAGATGATGAAGGAAATATCTGGGTATCCACCGAATATGGGATTTTCTTGTTTTAACCCGGAAAACAAAAATATTCAACAATTACTTCTTTTCTAATGATATATTGGGAATGTATATACAGAAGGATGTGCCAAATTAAAAGATGGTCGTTTGGCTTTCGGCACCAACCACGGACTTATAATACTCAATACTAAGCAAATTAAAAACAAAAGAAAATTCTGTCCGTTACATTTACAGACTTAAAGTTAAACGGAATATCAGTCCGTCCTGCCGATATGGACTCTCCATTGACAGCCGCTCTGGCATATACAGATGCCATCAGTCTGAAATATTACCAAAGTTCCTTTGTCATAGACTTCTCCACTTTTGACTATCCAATTTCGACTAATACAAGGTTCAGCTACAAACTTGAAGGATATGACGATGACTGGAGTATTTCCTTCTACATTAAACTTTGCAGCTTATAAAAACTTACCGGCAGGTACCTACTATCTACATGTCAAAGCCTGCAGCGTATCAGGTATATGGAGTGATAACGAGGAGACACTTGAAATCAAAGTAACTCCCCTTTTTTGGGCAACCGGATGGGCTTTTCTTTGTTTACATACTCATTGCAGGCATTATCATGTATTTTGTATATCAAAAACTATCAGGAATATTAACAACTTGCGGAATAAAATTAAAGTAGAAAAGCAATTAACAGAATACAAGTTAGTATTTTTCACCAATATCTCACATGAATTCAGAACTCCGCTTACACTAATACAAGGGGCTTTGGACAGAATCCACCGTACCCACAATATCCCCAAGGAGATACGTTACTCTATCAAACTAATGGACAAAAGTACCCAGCGTATGCTGCGTCTGATCAACCAATTACTTGAATTCCGGAAAATGCAGAACAACAAACTCGCCCTTTCACTTGAAGAAACTGACGTTATCGCTTTCTTATATGAAATCTACCTAAGCTTTTCAGGATACAGCCGAATCCAAGAATATGGATTTCAAATTTATACCATCCGTCAATTCATACAAAATGTATATTGATAAAGGTAATATCGACAAAATCGCCTACAATCTTTTATCAAATGCTTTCAAATATACTCCTTTCCGGTGGAAAGATAGAATTCAGCATTTATATTGATAAACAGAAACAGCTATTAATCATGAAAGTAACGGGATACAGGTGTAGGCATACCCAAAGAAAAACGTAATGAGCTGTTTAAACGTTTCATGCAAAGCAGTTTTTCTAGCGACAGTATAGAGTGGTTTACATCTACCCATGAACTGGTTCATGTTCACAAAGGGAACATCTGCTATGAAGAAAATCCGTCAGGTGGTTCTATTTTCATTGTAACTTTTACCTACTGATTCTTCCATTTATCAATCTAACGACTTCCTTATTCCTGAAAAATGCCATATTAAAAGAAGAAGCTGTGTTAACAAACCATCCTTCGCTTTCTGCTCTTAATGAGGAAAATGCTCACTCTGAATCAGAAGAAGAAATAGATAAAGAAGTAGAAAATATAGAGAAAGAACTAAAAAACAGAACTGAACGCATTCTGATCAAGAGGGTCCTCTAAACAAACGGAAAAACTTTTTATTATCGAGGATGACAATGACGTACGGGAATTTTTGAAAGAAGAACTGACCCCATATTTCGAGTTGTTGCCGAAGTGGATGGAAAATGGTCTGGAGTATGCCCATAATAATGATATAGACCTCATTATCAGCGATGTCATGATGCCTGGATATAATGGTTTCGAGATAACCTGTAAACTAAAAAAGTGACTTTAGTACCAGTCATATTCCTATAATCCTACTTACAGCCCTGAATGCAGCGGAAAGCCATCTGGAAGGAGTGAAAAGCGGTGCAGACTCTTACATAACAAAAAACCTTTCAGTACCAAACTGTTACTGGCAAGCATATTCAAACTGATAGAACAGCGTGACAAACTAAAGGAGAAGTTTTCCAATGACTTGTCAGCCAAACGTCCTGTGATGTGTACATCGGATAAAGACAAGGAGTTTGTCGAAAATCTGACCAAGATAGTGGAAGAACAACTGACTAACCCTGAATTTACTGCCGATGATTTTGCTTCTTATGATGTCACTGGGTCGCACCATCTTTTACCGTAAAGTGCGTGGAGTGACCGGATATATCTCCCAAAGAATATCTTCGTATCATGCGAATGAAGAAAGCTGCTGAATTGTTGTCAACCAAGAAAATATACCGTATCTGAAGTAACTTATATGGTCGGCATCAATGACCCGTTCTATTTCAGCAGATGTTTTGTTAGCTCACTTGGCATCTCTCCTTCCAGTTATCAGAAAAGAAAAAGATGACCAAGAGGGCATAAAGTGCGTGGAGAAACAGAAATAAACGAAGAAATTAATAAATATATTTATGTGTTTGTGAACATATGTACATGTTTAATGGCATCTCCTTTTTTTCACTAGTCGGAATAAAAAAGTTCAGACTAATTTTGGAATTTTTTCAGAAAAAATTATCAACACATTTAATTATAGCATTATGAAAAAGATCAGTATTAATTTTAAGCCTGGCAGCCTTTGTATTATCAAGCAACGCACAAGTATTAAAAGCAATCTGCTAAATGGATATAAACAAGGTGATAAATTGAAAAGCTACATAATAAAGCTGATGTCCGATAAAATAGTACCTGGTGTGAAGCATTTCTTCCCCAAACTGACAAGAATGCCGGTAGTCCCATTACCGGACAAGAGCTCAGTTATGAGGGATATACGGAAAAGGAGTATCTATCAAAAAGGAGAACTCCCGGAAAAAATGTGAAAGGTTCAAGATTTAGCGTATATTCCATTTCTGAAAAGAATGACTATTGCAGGGGGAACTTTATACCTTTCATTTTTGGCAAACTTTTCTCCGTCGCTTCCAGTCGCTTAGGCGATTTCATTGCTCTTTCCCCTGTTCATACTGGCGGTAATCTGCGTGCCAGAGCATATGTCGGTAAGATAGACGATGAACATATCCGATTCGGGACTAAATCTGTTAAGAGTTAATGCAGAATCGCTTCAAAAGCCCATGCGCTTAATAAGACGCATCTATTGGTTCTCAAACTGGATTATAAAAAGAACGAGGTTTCATTATTTGTAGACCCAGCCTTAACAGCAGAAGAACCTCAACCCGATGTGGTAGCGAAGGGGGACGAAGATAATAACAAATTAAAAGGGGGGATTCGTTCTATTTCATTTAGGAACCGAGATGATTTGACCGAAATGTCGGTAACTTCCGCTTCTCTTCCAGTTGGGCAGGTGTGATAGCTCAATAAAAATCTATTTTTATTATTGCATTATGATGTAATATGGAGCATTGAATTGTGTACAATGCTCCATTGTTTTTACAATCATGTCACTTAAATTCACTTCTGTCATTTTACATCATAATAAGTATTATCCTCCTCCTTCCTTCACATAAAGAAAAAAATGACTTATCTTTAATAGACAAGCTTTTTTGTTTTTAATAAACTATTGAGGAGTTTATTAAAAAACGGTATCCAAGTTTATTATAAATTATAAATTTCGATTTTAAGGTTCTCCCTGTACTTTTTTCATAACAAAAAAGACATGAACCTTATAAAGATTTGCAGCCTTTAGCTTATACGGTAACTCCTCACAGCTTAACTATTGTAAGGAGCTTCTGATATATTGTTATAATATTGTAACTATTCTATTTTCATTCTTTTAAATTTTTATCCATTAATCTTTCCGCTTGCAAATATACAAAATTAAAAAGGCTTTGTCAAGAGTGCGCTACTATAAGAAAAAGTATTTGTAACAGAGTTCCATATCTAATACCTTACAACCATAATATCGCTATTTGTGGATAAACTACATACAAAAATGCAATTTTTTTCATCATAGCTATTTGCAGAATCAACCTAATTTTGTCATACAGGTCTAAAAAAGAATTATTAATCATATATAAATATCACAGAAATTATAAAACACATCCTTTTTTTATGCATTATTCTTCTTTATTTTAAAGACAGGTCGGCACAAGCCCAAAGTCTTGACCAGCCGAAGAACTATCCAGCAGATGCTATTTCTTCTTTTGCTGAAACGTCTGGAACCTATGGGACGCATCTTGAAGACGATAATTATTATGTGGTGTTGTGCACCAATTATAGATGAAAAGAATAAAGTACATGTATTTTTATTCACGTTGGGAAAAAAAGTATGAAATGAAAGGATGGCTGGGGCATTGTGAAATCGCACACGCCGTAGCCGACCAACTGGAAGGCCCATACAAATATGTATCAACAGTACTGTCCCCCCCCTGCCCGGGCTATTTTGATGGTAATACATGTCACATCCAAGCATTTATAAAAATAGACGGTCGTTACTGGCTGATTTTACATGGGAGGGTAATTTGGAACGAAACCGGATACGTGTAGCAAACTCTATTTGGGGACCAGTGGGAAAGATGCGAAAAACCATTATTAATGCCTGGAAATACAGGTGAATGGATGGCTTTTAAAAACATCCGGACGGAAAATACTGGCTTTATTATAAATCTTGTAATGAAATGAATATGTGAACCAACATATCAATGGTATTTCAGGTAACCGGAAATATGGGGTAGCTTTTTGCAGATAAAATCACAGGACCTTATCGACGATATGAAAAAAATCCGATCGTCGATTTCTCCGATTTCCGAGAAAACAGGCAAGTAGAAGATGCGTATATCTGGTATGAAAACGGTATATTCAAAAATGTTAATGAGAGATATGGGGATTTCTACGACCATACAGTGGGGCTCTATTTCGAATCCAAAGACGGGCTGAACTGGCAAAAACCCTCAAATTGGTTGGTTTGGAGCAGAGCATTATATCAAACAACCACCCGCTCCTAAAACATCTCAAACGTTATGGACGTTTCGAACGCCCGCAAGTACTAATGAAAAAATGGAAAACCGGCTTACCTTTTCACGGCTTCCCAAGGGGAAAAGCAGAAACATCTTCAGGTTTCGTCTTTAAAATCAAGCCCGAATAAACGAACATAGAACTTAAAGTACACTTATAAAAAACTGTTATGAAAAAAAAATTATATTGATATTATTTACCTTGTTGCAATTCCTGGCAAACGCAAAAGACTTGCCTCACTCCTCCTATTGGCACGGAGAAGAAAAAGAACTCTCGATATAAACCCGAAGGAGAAGAGTTTGTAATAACCAATGGAAAATAAAAGATTTACTAGAGCTATTTATGGAACTAATACCGGCTTTCGTTTTGAAACCAGTGACTTCCCCGAATTCGGACTTTACATGCCTAACCTCGGTGGAAGTGTATATATGGCTATATCTACCCCCTCAAATATTACTTGGATAAAAGATATGGAATTCATTGAATTGTTTTAAATCCGGGCAACGCACCTACATTGTGAGAGACAGGAGACATCTAGGGAAACGGCAGTCTGACAATTGATGCTGTAGCTATGTCCGATGGCGATGGATTAGTAGTAAGATACAAAGCCAAAGACATCCCTGCCGGCACTAAAATCTTGTGGATATGGGGGAGCCAACAATCAGAAATTCGGACGTGAGGAGACTTGAATTCCGACCCAGCCGATTGTTTTTTTCATTAAAGCCAACAATTGTTCCGAAATATATATCAAATTAATCAAAACAAATTTACGATACAATACGGGCACCACACCAGCAACAGAGCCCTCTCAACATAAAGTAATGTCCATAGCAGGAACCTTTCCTATCGGAACTGATATAAAAGAAGTGGATGGAAACCTTATTGACCAATTGGACGAACTTATCACATCCCAAATCAAACAAACCGGTTATCATAGCAAAATATCCGGTTAGTACCATTCCTTTCTATATTGAACTGCACAACCCTAAAAGTCATAGTGAGTTTCCAATATAATGATCTCAGTAATGTTTTCAACAAAGGTGTTGAGTTCAGAACCCAAATAGCTTCCAGAATCAAAAATAAAAACACCTGATCCATTTCTTGAACACATTAGAGGCACCTTCTCTGGAGCGGAAGATGCTGTATGGCAATCTCCATCGTATCTACATGGAGCCATCTGTTTCCCGCGAATTTCTTACCGGTTGGAGAGGGGCTTATCTCGCAGACTTGATGGGATTAGAAGATAGGGCAAAAAACTCACTTTAACGGTTATCTTAATTCGCAAGTTATAGATGTTCCCGTCACATTACCCCATCTTCAGGACACAGCCCTAAACCTCGCACGGTCTGCAAAAATATGGGGAACCCCATGTATAGTAATGGTTATATAGGAAGAGTTCCTAATAGAAGAGACGTCATGCATCATTATGATATGAATCTAGTCTTTATAGACCAACTGTTGTGGCATCTCAAATGGACCGAGATCTTGATTACGCACGAGAAATATATCCTGCCCTCCAACGTCACTTTTGGGAAAAAACTATTCGACCCCGATAACGACGGGTTATATGATGCCTATGTTGTATCTGGGCTTCAGACGCATTACAATACAATACAATGGCGGTAAAGTGACACATTCTACTGCATATAACTACCGGGCAAAATAAAATAATGGCAGAAATATCCGAAAATTAGAAAAGATCCAAGCATTATACAAAAAAAGAAGCAGAACTTATATTATCTGCCATAAACAAAGAATTATGGATAAAAGACAAAGGATGGTGGGCGGAGTTTAAAGATAATATGGGAAACCGATACGACATGACAACGCTGCCATATGGACTATTTATCATGCATAGATTCTGATATACATGATCCCTTCAAGGCATATCAGGCAAACCCCCGATATATAGATACGGAAATCCCCCACATCCCCCTGTCATGGGAAAAAGGTTTGAAGGATACTGCCAATTATGTGATTTCAACAACAAACCGGCAACCTTATATGGTCTATCAACAATGTCGCTTTCGGAGAAATCTCACATACCGCCCTTGCTTATTGGCAAACAGGACGTTATGAAGAGGCTTTCAAATGTTCAAAGGAGCTGTTCTGGGATGCGATGTACCTTGGTTCAGGTCCGGGAAATGTCACACAATTGTCATTCTATGACGCAGCCCGCAGAGAGACATATCGTGATTTTTGCCGATGGAATAGCGACAGGGGTACGTGCTCTTGTACAGGGTATGTAACGGTATCATGCCAGATCTTATTAATAATAGACTAACGATAAGACCCGATTCCCCGATGATTGAATTTTGCAGAAATTGAAACTCAAAAAAATATGGCATATACTTTTTTGAAAGGAAAGGCAATAGAAAGGTATTCTATAACCCTAATTTACTCAAAAAAGATGTCAGCTTGTCAATGGAAATAAAAGCTATAAGAAACAAAATTAAATCTATCAAAAGTAAATGGAAAAAGATACACCCTATACTTTACTTACAACCACTATTTTATCTCCAGAAATTAAGTTTGAGGCAGGAATAGCTGACAAATACGATATCACGATAGAATGGGACGGAGAAAAAATAAACAGAGACATGATATCTGTCAATGTAGCCAATGGCAGCCAAGTTCAGACTAAATATTCCTTATAAATCAGGAAAAATATATGACCCGCAAAACGTTCTGCGTCATGCAAACTTAAAGAATGACATACTAACCGGCACTATAACCGCTCAAAAACGGACATCGCACTGTATTTGTCAATATATCACCAATGGAAATATGAATTATTGGCTTCCCATAGATATAAATGTCAACAACCGCTTGATATCGTTTGTGATTCTGAATCTTCTTTCTCTTATTTTTTACCTTGAAAACAATATGGATAAAGTGATAAAAGGTGATTTGTATATCAATGGTAAAAGGTGAATGAAAACATCAATATAGAAGCTCATGGAAAACAATCTATGAATTTGATATTCCCATTGCATCTTCAGGAACTAATAGAATAAAAAGTCAAATCGGAAAAGACACTTACTCTTTTCGAGAGCCATCAATTGGAATATCTCTGTACCGGAAAAATCAGTTTATAAGACGGTAGACATGAAGAAAATATTTAATGACAAAGTAAGTAATATATTCGCTTCTATGGAAATATATGTTCCCAAGATGGAAATACACCACATTACAAGTTCCGACCCAAGGTATGGGACAATGGTGTCATCCTCAAAGTATTTCTGTTATTGATGACCGTGGAATAAGGAATAAGGCTTCAAAATAACAATAGATTCATTATGCCACAAGGAATACCTTTCAGTACTCAGGAGAAAAAGAATAAATCAATATTGCATTCACCACATTATGGGATAACTACCCGATCTCCATTAATATACCACTAAACGGTAAAGCTTCTAAAGCCTATTTCCTCATTGCAGCTTCCACTTATTATATGCAATCTCATATAGTAAATGGCGAAATCAAAATAGAATATACAGATGGACAAAAAGAAAGTACTGAAACTATATTACCAGATAATTTAATTCCTTTATCAGATATATTCGTAGATGGATATAAAAGCTAACACTAAAGATCCACGTCCGTGGAGAGTACGCTTAAAACAGGTGATGAGCAAATATCATAGGCGAACTTGGAAAAACAATATCGAACAACCCGGATATCTATTGATGGTGGTATGGCTACAATGCTTGATTCACTCAATCCAGTTAAAGAATTAAAATCATTGCCCTTTGGAGACGACAGCCAATGAAGTCGTGATAGGATTGATGGGAGTAACGCTAGTCAATACACAGAATGAGGGTGATCAATGATACACCCTCATTCTATATATTTCTGGACACCGTCCATAATATTCACTGATAACTGATTTCTATTTTACTATCAATATTTGTATTCCTTTGTCTTTACTTGACTCTTATCTTCCACTTCCAAATAAATTTCACTTAATCGAACTCCATACACTATCTTTTCCCGCTGTTTTCACTTTGTGCTCGAATATTAAATAGATAGAAGTTCTCAATATGCAAACTATCATTCCACCCCGAAGCTGTAATGGAAAAACATTTTGATCTTTTTCGCTCTTACATGGAGAGAAATAAACATTGCGAAAGTGTGGATACCCTTTTTCTTTTTAGGTTCTACTGGAGTCAGCATTATTTTCCAATGTGCAGGAATCTCCCTACTTTCATATTCTCTACAGGTAATTTCGAATAACTATAGTTTTTGATGCCAGTTCAAATCCACCTCCAATACATTAGAT
>VOFK01002187.1_pt1 | contig 16233 bp, 22 predicted proteins | sample 5384121 | NCBI WGS metagenome assembly VOFK01 (sample SAMN12384730, study PRJNA508395) | human gut metagenome | isolation source: healthy gut J | host: Homo sapiens
TATTACGTATTGTTTCATTTCAATGAGTAAAAATAATAATATATTGTAATTTAATAATTATTTTTTATATAAAATATAAACATTATCTTTACTCATTTATAAAAATTAAAATGTCAAAAAAAATGTTGACTTTATTAAAAATATATGATAAAAAATATATATATCAGTGAAAAGCTGAAATATAATAAGAAAGCACAAAAATTTTTTTTCTACGCATTAAAGCTCGGTGAATAACCGGGCTTTTTGATGTATAATATAGTAAATAAAAAGTAGTTTATTGACAAATATAGCGGAGACCTGAAAATAAAAGTCAAGAGGTAAAAAGAAAGTTTCACATAACTTTCACAGAAGAAAAAAGCACGACAATAAGACCGCCGAAGCGGTCTGAAAAAACGAAATGAAGTTTTAGCCGACCGGCAACCTTGACAGAACATCATAAAAATGCTCTGTGTGTCGTGCCGACGGTGAAGAACTCATAGATAGATGAAGTCAGTCAAACCGTTGGGGCGGCCATTGTAGCATTTTTTTATGATGTTCTGTCAAGGTCAAGCGGCTGAGCCGTGCCTGTGTTTTGCCTCCGGTTCAGAATCTATGAATAGATGATGCTATTGCACCGGCATTACCTCTTTGACTCTTGCGTAATAAATGCGGAGGAATTTGCGGGCAGCAGCGATCATGTAAACTTTGTAAGGCTTTCCTTCAGTGCGTTTCTTGTCAAGGAATTGGTATACCGGCTCATCGGCAGGCGCCGTTGGAGATAGACTGTCATGATCAGGAACAGTGTTTTTCGCAGCGCAGGAGAGCCTCGCTAGGAAATGCTTCTGGACTTTTTATCTTCTTTTCCAGATTGATTTGGCGGCGGATCAATGCCAGCCAGAGCTACCAGAGATTTACCGCTTTTCAGTTTCGTGACATCTCCGATTTCAGCAATGAGCTGTGAACAGGTTACTTTTCCGAAAGCGAATAGGTTCATGACGGTCTCGTATTCCGGAAGCTTGAGATGTAAGAGAATCCATTTCGGAATGAAGAGTCCCAAGTGCTTCGAGTGTGGAATTGAGGAGCTTTGCAGAATCAGAAACCATTTTCTTGATTGCGTCTGTCATCGGCAGCGTGCTGACCAATGTCCTTGCATATGCATGAATCTGTTCAGCCTTGGATTCGCTGTAATTGTAATGATCCTTTTTTTGCACCAGCTTTGATATTTAGTCTTGAATGCAGATAAGGAGAGCTTTGCGACGGAATCCACATGAGGAAATTTCAGAACAAAATCTACCCATTTCTCATGACCGTCTGACTCTCTGCGCGGCGAAGTGAACAGTGTATTGGCATTCGGAAAACAGCAGTCCAGCAGTGCGATCAGGCTGTTCTTTTGCATTACAAGGATCTTGTTCAGCTTAATGCAGTGCCTGTTCATGATCTGTAGCGTTTTACGCACTGTTTCGACAGGCGTATATTCACGAAGTTTCATCCATTTATCAAGTGCAAACGATGCGATTTTTCAAGGCATCAATTCTGTCTGTCTTGACTTTTCTGACACGGTTTGTGTCGTAGTCATCAATCATTAACGGGTTGACTACGGATACAAATATACCCGCATTATGGAGTGCATTTGCAGTCGGCTCATAGTATGTGCCGGTGTACTCCATGACAACTTTCGTTTCACCGGACAGTGATTTGATGAAGTTCACCAATTCTTTCAAACCGCTGTCTGTGTGGAACACATCAAAAGGTTCAGCTATGACAACTCCGAAGGGTTGAATCACTGCCACAGTGCTTTTTCCCTTTGGATACATCAATTCCAACTGCGTTCATAATCATCTCTCCTACTGGTTGAATTTGTGATCGATAAATCCACACTTTCCTCGTTACCTATTCTGCCTACTGATTGATGCGAGCGCATACGAATGGCTCTACCTGCAAAATCGAACGCTGTAACGAAAGCATGGATAACTGTCTCCGCTACGGGCGTGGTGTCCCAAGGTGATGCACGTTATTCCAATCACTGCTTTCATTATAGCTTAAGTAACAAGTGCGTGTAAACCATGGCTGGCTTGTCATGGATTTAACGACTAATTTTATTATAGTAGGTGATAGCTATGGTTACATATGATGGACTGTTTCAGTACACTTTAGTAATTCTAACTGCTATCTCCTTGTTTTATAATATTTATAAAAAAACAAGAAATAGTTTTAAATAAAAGAAACACCGCCCTTCCTCCTACAGATTGGCGGTGTTTTCTTTACACTAAACATCTTTGGGAGAACCGCTTATCGCAGTCACCTTTTTTCATTTATAATTATAACATATTATCATAAAAAAGTCAAGAGTAAAAAATGAAAATTCGCCAATGGCGAATTTAAGGAAAGGTCTTGACATTACATAAAAATATTGTTATAATAATAAAAAAAGGGGCACATTGATAGACGGTCGCTCCCTATTTGAATTGTTTAAATAAACCGTTCAGTTTGGTCGCTGGGGCGGTTTATTTCTTTTTATGTTCTTGATTACTTCATTAACAGTAACAAGAAGCAGGATAGTGAGAACTAAATATGTAAGTTCCATACCTATCACCTCCCCTGCCAGCTTATTTCGCCTGCCCGTTAGGGGACGATCAATTAGCTTATGGCGTAAGGAGGGAACAACCGCCTACCGTTTAGAGTATGCCCATGTATTAAATTATACCATAGATATCGAATTTTGTCAATTTATTCATAATTTTTATAATGGAGATTTTAAGGAAAAGACTTGACAATAATAAGAAAGTGATGTATAATAATCATAGAAATGATATTATTGTGCTCCATTTAGGTTCACAAAAAAGCCAAAGGACTGCTACCCCTTTGGCTTTTTTGTGCTGACTGCCTTATTTTTCCTTATTATTCCTGTCCAGCCACTTGCAAATATAATTTGCTAATATACTAGCTACAACACAAATAAAAAAGATATTATTAACTCCATTTCAGGTTCACCTCCTCCCTGTTAAGGCAGGAGAAAGGCAAAGAAATTCATTATACCACAATCGTCGAATAAAGTCAAAAAAAGGAAGTCCTTTGCGTAAGTGTGTAAGACTTCCTTTTTTGTAATTCTCCAATGGCGAATTGATCAAATCTCCAAATCATAACTTTGGCTGTTTTTTCTTTTGCGTGGAATTATAAGAGTTCAGTTTCTGCCTGTCAGCTTCGGTTTCCAGTTCAAAGGACTTAACATTGTCCTTACCCAGAAGATTTTCCTTGTTGTCAAAGATTAAGCTGTCTGTCCAGTTCAGACTGCCTTGCAAGCTTTGTTTTCAGTTCCTGTTCTTTTTTAAAACGGCTTTGTAAGCTCAGCCTTTGAGTTCTCAAGCTGAGTATTAAGAGCTTCAATTTCAGACTTGTATTCGTCGATCTTTTCGGGAATGTGATTAATGGCATTGTCAATTCTGGTAAGATTTCCTGTATCAATTGCTGAGAGTGATTCTGTAGTTGCCGTTACCCTTAATATCCATTTTTTATGTCGTTTTGACAGTGCGTCAAAGAAAACATCAAGCCTGAATCCTCTGTACTGTCCGATCTCAGTTCTTGCATTTGGCAAAAAAGCGCTTTTGCAAGCAGACTTCTATCAGAACAGTTCCGGCTTTTTTTTGTCTGCATAAACATGATCGTTTATTGTCATTCCGGAGAATATAACATTTCCTTCACCGTCACGCTTCAGAGGGTTTTGCACGGTAATTTTTGAATCAGCCAGAACGGCATTTAAATTTTCTTTTGCTTTTGCAATACTTTCGGGAATATGCTTTAAAACATTGTCCCCTCAAGCTTTGTAACGCTGATTCAGATATGCCGATTTTAAAGTCTGAAGCTTGTGAACTTCTATATCAATTTCCATTTTTTCACGGATAAGCGGATTACCTGCACAAAGTGCTTTTGACCTCTGCAAATTCCATTTCCGACTGTGAAACATCCTCGCAGACTCTCACAGGATTTTTGCTTGTCATGATCTGAGAAATAAAGCCTTGCTTAGTTTCAAGGGTTTGGAAACGATATGCGTCAAAGGTATCCTCCGTAACATAACGGTAGAGGTGTACCTTCGGATTTTCGTTGCCCTGTCTGACCGTTCTTCCTGCCCTCTGCTCCAAATCTGACGGACGGTCGAGTAGGTCAGCGGTATTACCGCCTTCCCCTCTAAGAACCGTACATGAGAGTTTCCCCTCATACGGCTCAAGCAATTCAAAGCATCTACCAATATAGATGCCGGCTAGTCAACTAACGATTTTGTTTATAGCATTTGTCATGTACGAGATAGCGGACAATCTGTCCATTTTCTTTTTTTTGTTCCCGTACATTCCACTGTGTTTCGGCAGTGATTGGCTGACCGCATAGCGGACACTTCCTTTCCTGCTTATTCCACATATAAAAGCAAAGATTTCCTTCCTTTCAGAGACAACAGCATTTTTGTATGTCATTCTCTCCTCAAAATACTCCTTCCACTCTGCATCAAACGGGTTTGCTTCACCCTTGATTTTCTTATGCCGCAGGATTTTTAGTCTCAAAGGCAAGTTTCAATGGAAAAATATCTTTTTCTTCCATTCTTTTCTGATTCCACAAGGAATCTCCACCGTCTTGTTTTGTAGAAATGAAAGTATTTGTTTGCAATCCAGCGTTTTCCCTTTTTCGGATGCCGCCTTTTCGCCCACTGCCATAATTTGCGGAATATCTGGTCGTCCACTCTCTGAACGTCTTTGATGACGCCCGCATCTGTAATAATTCGCCCAGCCTGTAATCTTTGGATTTAAGAGCCTTATCAATGTTTCCTGCCTACAGGACTTATTGCTGTCAATCGTATAACGGATTCCGTCTAAAAAAACTTCTTCACACATTTCTTTGACGGCTGTGTCAGCAGAACGCCTTTAAACTTTCTGATGTTAAAGCCAAGAAAACCAAAACCGTCGCCAATGTGTGTGTGATAACCGTTTTTTTCTTCTGACAACTCCAAACCTCTTTCAGCAAAGAAATTCTACCAACATAGGGTTTAATTTCTCTTTCCAAAACTTCCTTTTCTGCACTTGTGATAATAAAATCATCCGCATAGCGTACAAGGTTCACCATAGGCGAATACTGTTTCCCACCTTTGGAATATCGCCTTAATACAGATTAAGATAAAATAAAGACAGCTTAAAATATAATATTAAGATTGCGTAGGTGTCCATTATGTAAAACAGAAAAATCTAAAACATAAGCATATAACATCGTTTCAAATTATTATATTGGGATTTATGTCTGTGATAATTTTAGGGCAGCATAATGTTAATGATGCCCCGCCGCAACAAGAGACGGCAAAGGTGCTGTATTTTCAGACGCACTGTTTACACCGCTACTTACGCAGTCTGTGTAACCGGTTTGGTAATCCATAATACATCTGCATACTGATCAACATTCGGGCAGGGTGTGATCCTGTTTTTAATTCAAATCGGCAGTATGGGCATTGTTACGGTTGCAGTTGCGAAAAGCAATTTCAGGACACAAAATAGAGTTGATGCAGGAAACACCATGCAGGAGACTGTTACCGCACACCGTTGTTTTATGGAAAAAGGATTCAAATAATGCCTTTGCAAATAGTTTTTCGATTTGTTTTTTTGTCTAATCAAGCAGAATTAATGCAGCGTATGTAAAGTAGAAAAAGCTTTCATACTGTGATATAATAGAGAGCAGAAAGGAGAAATTATGGTACAATATTTTATAAATTCAAAAAGACGGAGTCTGCAAGCCACCCAAAATTGTGGTGATATAAAACCGTTTTTTACGATTATGAGTACGGCAGAATTTCATGAATATAAAGAACAATTGCCGTATTATAAAGAATTTCTTCGCTGCTTTGGATCAATTCGTTATTGTAAGGCAGAGGTATTTAAAAATTGCATTATAGGAACCTTACGCTTGCCACAAAAAAGTGCAAAGCGTTTACCGCGCTTTCTTTCGGCTTTTTTATTTAACGGAGCAATCTATTTTATGTGTCGAAGATGTGGGTGATCTGAAATTATGGGTAGAAAAGCGGATGAGTATGTTTCAGAAAATATACAGTCCAGCTCAGCTTCTTTTTGCAATTTATGGAGCAAATGATAGATGATGATGTTCTTTATCTTTCTCATATAGAAGCAGAAACAGAGAAAATGGAGAAAAAATATCATCAGCGATGGCTCTAAAGACTTTTTTGATTTGCTCACAAAACGCAGGCAAAAACTGTCTGAATTAAACGCTTACTATGAACAATTAACAGATATCGGCGAGTTGTTTCAATCCCGTATATGTTCTCCATTCGCAGACCACATTCAGGTTTGGGATAAGTTTACGCATCGTGCAGAGCGATTGCAAGATCACGTACATCTGCTTCGTGAAAATATGCTTCAGCTTCGTGAGCTTTATCAATCAAAGCAAGATGTACAGCAAAATAAGATTATGGGGATTCTCACAATCGTCACCCTTTTTTTTTCCTGCCTCTTACTCTTTAATCACGGGATGGTACGGAATGAACTTTGCCTATATGCCTGAGCTTAAATGGCGGTACAGCTATCCGGCTGTGATTCTTGTCGCAGTTATTATTGCAATTGGAGAATTTATTTACTTTAAAAAAAAAAAAATTTTTAATTTCACTTTCACAAAATATTAGACTTACAGGAGGTGTTCTCATGGACGAAATAAGACAAAGCCCGGAACAATTTCTAAAGGAAATTAAAAAGGAAGAACAAAGTCTAAACAGAGGGCATTTGAAAATTTTCTTCGGCTATGCCGCAGGAGTCGGCAAAACTTATGCTATGCTGAAAAGTCGCACATGCAAACAAAGAGACACGGTATTGATGTCGTTGCCGGTTACATTGAACCGCACGCCCGTCCTAAAACCTCTGCGCTGATCAACGGATTGGAATGTCTTCCGAATCTTGTTTCGGAATATAACGGAATTACTCTTTTCGGAATTTAATCTTGATGCCGCGCTTGCCAGGCACCGCACAGTTAATCCTTGTGGATGAGCTTGCCCATACCAATGCATCTGTGTGCCGCCATACAAAGCGTTATCAGGATATTCAAGAGTTGTTGAATGCGGGAATAGATGTTTATACTACCGTAAATGTTCAGCATATTGAAAGTCTTAATGACACCGTTGCATCTATAACTGGCATTATGGTACACGAGCGAATCCCAGATTCGGTATTTGATAATGCCAAGCAGGTTGAGCTTATCGATATTGAGCCACAGGAATTGATTGATCGGCTGCATGCGGGAAATGTTTATAATTCGGTTCAAGCAGAGCGTGCTACAGAGAATTTCTTTTACTGCGGAAAATCTTACGACACTTCGGGAAATTGCTTTGCGCCGCTGTGCCGACCGGGTAAATCTGCTTACCGAAACTGTCAGAATAAAAAGTCACAGCGATTATCATACCGATGAACATATTCTGGTCTGCCTTTCGTCGTCACCGTCCAATGCAAAAAATCATTCGAACAGCCGGCCCGAATGGCAAGTGCATTTAAAGGTGCTTTTACCGCTTTATTTGTGGAAACACCTGATTTTCAGGTTATGCCAGAAAAAAGATGTAAAGCGTCTGCGAAGCAATATGCGTCTTGCCGAACAGCTCGGTGCTAAAATCGAAACGGTTTACGGGGAGGATGTATCGTTTCAAATTGCTGAATTTGCAAGGCTGTCCGGCGTGTCAAAAATTGTAATAGGAAGAAGCGCAAAGCAACCAGAAAAAAGCATATTCAGCAAACCCACACTTACAGAAAAGTTGATTGCAAGTGCACCGAATTTGGATGTGCATATTATACCGGACACAAAGGGTAAAAGTTCCGTATACCGTGCTAAAAAAGCAAGAAAGAAAAATGAAATCGTGTTTTCGGTTTCAGATTTTTTAAAAAGCGTTGCAATTTTGATTTTATCAAGCTGTATCGGACTGTTGTTTCGATACTTGGGATTTGCAGAAGCCAACATTATTACTGTATATGTTTTTCGGTGTTCTTATAACATCGGTCGTTACAAGACATCGGATTTATAGCCTGATTTCCTCTATTGTCAGCGTTTTGGTTTTCAACTATTTCTTTACCGATCCACAGTTCACTCTTCAGGCTTACGATAAAGGCTATCCTATTACCTTCCTGATTATGTTTTTGGCGGCACTGCTCACAAGCTCGCTTGCCGTCAAACTCAAAAATCATGCAAGGCAGACAGCACAGGCGGCTTACAGAACAAAGGTATTGTTCGACACAAACCAGCTTTTTACAACAGGCAAAGGGTAAAAACGAAATCGTTTCTGCAACAGCAAATCAGCTTATCAAAGTCGCTCGGTAAAGATATTGTATTCTATTTGGCGGAAAATAAAAAACTCAGCGAACCGCATATTTTTTACCGTTTCAGATGATAAAACGAACGAAGAAATAACAAGTACAAATGAGAAATCGGTTGCGGAGTGGGTACAAAAAAAACAACAAGCACGCAGGGGCTACTACCGAAACGCTTTCCAGTGCTAAATGCCTGTATCTTGCAATCAGAGTAAACAACTGTGTTTACGGAGTTGTCGGGATTTATATCGGTAAAGAGCCGCTTGACTCATTTGAAAAAAAGTATACTGTTATCCATACTCGGTGAATGTGCCATGTCATTGGAAAACGAAAAGAACTCAAGAGAAAAGGAAGAAGCGGCAATTCTCGCTAAAAATGAACAGCTTCGTGCCAATCTCCTGCGTGCAATTTCGCACGATCTGAGAACACCGCTTACTTCCATTTCAGGCAATGCAAGCAATCTTTTTTATCAAAGGCAATTCCTTTGATGAGGCTACAAAAAGCAGCTTTATACCGATATTTACGATGATTCAATGTGGCTTATCAATCTTGTGGAAAATCTTCTTTCGGTAACAAGAATTGAAGAGGGACGGTTAAATCTGCACATTACAGAGGATTTAGTAGACGATGTGATCTCGAAGCACTTCATCATGTGAACCGAAAAAGTATTGAACACCATATCTCAGTTCAAAATAAGGAAGATTATCTTCTCGCTAAAATGGATGCAAAACTTATGGTGCAGGTTATCATTAATATTGTTGATAACGCCATTAAATATACACCGATAGGCTCTAATATCCTGATTAAAACCTGGAAGCAGGGAGATAAAGCGATGATATCCATTGCCGACAATGGTGATGGAATACCCGATGATATGAAAGAAAAGGGTGTTTGATATGTTTTACAGCGGAGCTAACAAAATAGCTGACAGCCGCCGCAGCTTTAGGATTGGGATTGTCACTGTGCAAATCGATAGTAAATGCACATGGCGGCAAAATAGCAGTTTCAGACAATACACCGCACGGTACGGTGTTCACTATTACATTACCTGCCGGGGAGGTAGAAATTCATGAATAAACCCTTGATATTGGTTGTTGAAGATGATAATTCAGTCAAAAACCTTATCACAACGACCCTTAAAGCACACAATTATAGATTTGTAACCGCACCAAAATGCTTCCGGTGCCATTTTGGAAGCGTCGTCGCATAATCCCGATATTGTCCTGCTCGATTTAGGACTTCCGGACATGGACGGAGTTGAAGTAATTAAAAAAATCCGTACTTGGTCAAATATGCCGATTATCGTTATCAGTGCACGAAGCGAGGATACCGACAAAATCGATGCACTCGATGCAGGAGCCGACGATTATCTGACCAAACCGTTTTTTTCGGTAGAAGAGCTTTTAGCAAGGCTCAGAGTTACACAAAGGCGGCTTAATATGGTACAGAACAAAAACATTTGCTGAAGCATCCGTTTTCACAAACGGCAATCTTAGCATAGACTATGCCGCAGGTTGTGCCTACCTAGATGATGAAGAGCGCACCTTACACCTATTGAATATAAGCTTTTATGCTTGCTTTCAAGAAACATCGGCAAGGTTTTGACTCATACATTTATCACTTTTTAAAAAATTTGGGGCAGCAGTTGGGATAACGATATTGCTTCTTTTTACGCGTCTTTATGGCGACGCTGCGTAAAAAAGCTGGAAAAAGATGCTGACTCTCCGCAATATATTCAAACGCATATCGGCGTCGGATATAGAATGGTGAAGGTAGAATAATCTTTTTAAACAAATGATACCTGAGCAAAAAGCGGTGCTGTAAACATAAAAAAGGATTTACAGCACCGTTTTAATTATAAAAAATATATCAGTAGGATTATGCCATTTTATCACATAATTTAAAAACGGAGTACAAAAACAATTTTGTACTCCGTTTCCTTATCCTATTCGATTTGATTTGATTTAGTTTCTCGGTTTTATTATTTCTTCGTTTAGGATATCTGTATAATACAGCATGATGTTTTTTGGCTCCCCAAGTTGGACTCGAACCAACGACCCTGCGGTTAACAGCCGCATGCTCTACCGACTGAGCTATTGAGGAATATATAATGTATATTAACCAAAATATAAAAATAATATACATAAAAAATATCTTACCTAAACTCATTAAAACTTAAATTCTATATATATATTTAGGAAGATTCAACTGATTCTTTTGAATCGGTTAAAAAATAAGCCGGCATTGAAATAATTTTCCAGGACGCGACCGTCCAAGTATCGTCTACGCGGAAGAGCTTAACTACTGTGTTCGGTATGGGAACAGGTGGGACCTCAACGCTATAAACACCGGCAAAAGGTAACTGAAAAGAAAAGTAACAAGGGGAGAACAAGAACAAAAAGGAAAAGCCCTCGACCAATTAGTATCTGCTAGCTAAACATGTCACCATGCTTACACATCAGACCTATCAACCTCATCGTCTTTGAGGGGTCTTCTTACTTACGTAATGGGATATCTTATCTTAAGGCCGGCTTCACGCTTAGATGCCTTCAGCGTTTATCCGTTCCGCACTTTAGCGCCCAGCTGTGCCACTGGCGTGACAACTGGTACACCAGAGGTGCGTCCATCCCGGTCCTCTCGTACTAGGGACAGCTCCTCTCAAATTTCCTACGCCCACGACAGATAGGGACCGAACTGTCTCACGACGTTCTGAACCCAGCTCGCGTACCGCTTTAATTGGCGAACAGCCAAACCCTTGGGACCGAATTCAGCCCCAGGATGCGATGAGCCGACATCGAGGTGCCAAACCTACCCGTCGATGTGAACTCTTGGGGGGAGATCAGCCTGTTATCCCCAGGGTAGCTTTTTATCCGTTGAGCGACGGCATTTCCACTCACATACCGCCGGATCACTAACTCCAACTTTCGTTACTGCTCGACCCGTCAGTCTCGCAGTTAGGCTCGCTTATGCGTTTACACTCAAAAGCACGGTTTCCGTCCGTGCTGAGCGAACCTTTGAGCGCCTCCGTTACTCTTTCGGAGGCGACCGCCCCAGTCAAACTGCCCACCTAACAATGTCCCCCCGGCCGGATTCACGGCCGCAGGTTAGAATTTCAGCACTTCAAGAGTGGTATCCCAACAGCGACTCCACATAAGCTGACGCCTATGCTTCTCTCAGTCTCCCACCTATCCTGTACATGAAATACCAAAACTCAATATTAAGCTACAGTAAAGCTCCATGGGGTCTTTCCGTCTAGTCGCGGGTAACCGGCATCTTCACCGGTACTACAATTTCGCCGGGCGGGTTGTCGAGACAGTGCCCAGATCATTACACCATTCGTGCGGGTCAGAACTTACCTGACAAGGAATTTCGCTACCTTAGGACCGTTATAGTTACGGCCGCCGTTTACCGGGGCTTCAATTCAGAGCTCTCACTCCTCCTCTTAACCTTCCGGCACCGGGCAGGTGTCACCCCATATACATCATCTTTCGATTTAGCATAGAGCTGTGTTTTTGCTAAACAGTCGCCTGGGCCTATTCTCTGCGGCTCTTTCAGAGCACCCCTTCTCCCTAAGTTACGGGGTCAACTTGCCGAGTTCCTTAACAACCCTTCTCCCGTTGGCCTTAGAATCCTCTTCCTGTCTACCTGTGTCGCTTTGCGGTACGGGCTCTTTCAGATATACGCACAACTTTTCTTTGCCTCAATCCACATTTACTTCCTCCATTTCGGAGTCCCTTACGACCGGGGCAACCAACGCCCGGCTAAACGCTTCTCAAGTGTCCTTGTGCTTTAATCTTTCAGAGGCTACGGAATTTCTACCGTATGTGCATCGGCTACGCGTTTCCGCCTCGCCTTAGCTCCCGGCTTACTAGGAGCGGACGAACCTTCCTCTAAATCCTTAGACTTTCGGCCATTATGATTCTCACATAATTCTCGCTACTCATTCCGGCATTCTCACTCGTATAAAATCCTCATCGCTTCCGCTATGACTTCTCCTCTTATACGACGCTCCCCTACCCCCAATACTTTCGTATTGCGACCCAACTTTTCGGTATAGATTTTAGCCCCGTTGAATTTTTCGGCGCAGGGTCACTCGACCAGTGAGCTATTACGCACTCTTTTAATGAGTGGGGCTTCTAAGCCAACATCCTGGTTGTCTGTGCAACCCCACATCCTTTTCCACTTAAATCTATTTCGGGACCTTAGCTGTGGGTCTGGGCTGTTTCCCTTTTGACTATGAGACTTATCTCACATAGTCTGACTGCTGTACATCAATTATCCGGCATTCTTAGTTTGATAAGGTTCGGTAACCTCTCGGCCCCTAGCCTATTCAGTGCTTTACCTCCGGTAATCTAACATGACGCTAGCCCTAAAGCTATTTCGGGGAGAACCAGCTATATCCGAGTTCGATTGGAATTTCTCCGCTAGCCACACCTCATCCGCCACCTTTTCAACGGGGTCGGTTCGGCCCTCCATGGAGTTTTACCTCCACTTCAGCCTGGACATGGATAGGTCACCCGGTTTCGGGTCTATCACATGTAACTTCTCGCCCTTTTCAGACTCGGTCTCCCTTCGGCTCCGGACCTGAAGTCCTTAACCTTGCCTGCTACATATACTCGCCGGACCGTTCTACAAAAAGTACCCGATCACACTTTGACGTGCTCTCCAGTGCTTTAAGCACAGGGTTTCAGGTTTTTTTTCACTCCCCTCCCGGGGTTCTTTTCACCTTTCCTTCACAGTACTCTTCGCTATCGGTCATTGGGGAATATTTAGGCTTGGAGGGTGGTCCCCCGGCTTCCCACGGGGTTTCACGTGTCCCGCGGTACTCTGGATCCTGCTCGCTGTCTCGGCCTTTCATTTACATGACTCTCACATTCTTTGGTCAGGCTTCCCATCCTGTTCAACTAGGCTTTGACAATGCTAATTGCAGTCCGCAACCCCGTATTCATTGCTGATTACGGTTTGGCCTCTTTCGCTTTCGCTCGCCACTACTTACGAAATCTCGGTTGATTTCTCTTCCTCTCCCTACTTAGATGTTTCAGTTCAGGAGGTTCCCCTCATATACCTATGTATTCAGTATATGATATATGAGCTTCTCTCATATGGATTGCTCCATTCGGATATCTGCGGGTCTTTGTTCGCTTACAACTCGCCGCGACTTTTTCGCAGTTAACCACGTCCTTCTTCGGTTCCCAATGCCAAGGCATCCGCCCTGCGCTCTTATTAGCTTTACCATTTGTCCGTTTTGAGTTCTCTTTAATACATTGTAGTTTTTTTACCCGATTAATCTTTCTTAATCGTGTCGTTTCACTTTGATTGTATTTCCTCTTACTTTTCTTATTCAATTTTCAAGTTTCCTTTTTCTATCCTTTTTCAAGAACAGAAATTAACAGATAATTTCCTTATCTATTAATTTTCATTCTTGATTGGTGGGCTCAAGTGGACTCGAACCACCGACCTTACGCTTATCAGGCGTACGCTCTAACCACCTGAGCTATGAGCCCAGTACCTTTTGGTGGAGATGAGGAGAATCGAACTCCTGACCCCCTGCTTGCAAAGCAGGTGCTCTCCCAGCTGAGCTACACCCCCCAACTCTTCCTCGGTATCTTCAAAATCGAACAATGCTTTCCCTTGTATCTGACCGGAACTTCTCAGATTCTTCCTCTGTTTGCTCCTTAGAAAGGAGGTGATCCAGCCGCACCTTCCGATACGGCTACCTTGTTACGACTTCACCCCAGTCATCAATCCCACCTTCGACAGCGCCCTCCTTAAAGGTTAGACTACAGGCTTCGGGTGTTACCGACTCCCCATGGTGTGACGGGCGGTGTGTACAAGGCCCGGGAACGTATTCACCGCAGCATTCTGATCTGCGATTACTAGCAATTCCGACTTCATGCAGGCGAGTTGCAGCCTGCAATCTGAACTGAGATGATTTTTCGGGTTCTGCTTCACATCGCTGTTTGTTGCTTCCCTCTGTTGATCACCATTGTAGTACGTGTGTAGCCCAGGTCATAAGGGGCATGATGATTTGACGTCATCCCCACCTTCCTCCGTTTTGTCAACGGCAGTCCCTCTAGAGTGCTCTTGCGTAGCAACTAAAAGGTAAGGGTTGCGCTCGTTGCGGGACTTAACCCAACATCTCACGACACGAGCTGACGACAACCATGCACCACCTGTCTATATGTCCCCGAAGGGATTTCATCTATCTCTAGACTATGCATACGATGTCAAGACCTGGTAAGGTTCTTCGCGTTGCTTCGAATTAAACCACATACTCCACTGCTTGTGCGGGCCCCCGTCAATTCCTTTGAGTTTCAACCTTGCGGTCGTACTCCCCAGGTGGATTACTTATTGTGTTAACTGCGGCACGGAAGGGGTCAGTCCCCCCCACACCTAGTAATCATCGTTTACAGCGTGGACTACCAGGGTATCTAATCCTGTTTGCTCCCCACGCTTTCGAGCCTCAGCGTCAGTAAAGCCCAGTAAGCCGCCTTCGCCACCGATGTTCCTCCTAATATCTACGCATTTCACCGCTACACTAGGAATTCCGCTTACCTCTACTTCACTCAAGAACAGCAGTTTCAAGTGCAGTCTACATGTTGAGCACGTATATTTCACACCTGACTTACCGTCCCGCCTACGCTCCCTTTACACCCAGTAATTCCGGACAACGCTCGCTCCCCTACGTATTACCGCGGCTGCTGGCACGTAGTTAGCCGGAGCTTTTTCTTCAGGTACCGTCATTATCGTCCCTGTTAAAAGGAGTTTACAATCCGAAAACCTTCTTCCTCCACGCGGCATCGCTGCATCAGGGTTCCCCCATTGTGCAATATTCCCCACTGCTGCCTCCCGTAGGAGTCTGGGCCGTGTCTCAGTCCCAATGTGGCCGTTCAACCTCTCAGTCCGGCTACCCATCGCTGACTTGGTGGGCCGTTACCCCGCCAACTATCTAATGGGACGCGAGCCCATCCTTGAGCGAATTTCTTTGATATATCTTAGATGCCTAAAATATATGTTATGGGGTATTACCATCCGTTTCAGAAGCTATCCCCCTCTCAAGGGCAGGTTGCTCACGTGTTACTCACCGTCCGCCACTAACTAGAAAAAGCAAGCTCTCCTCGTCCGTTCGACTTTGCATGTGTTAGGCGTGCCGCCAGCGTTCGTCCTGAGCCAGGATCAAACTCTTTATTAAGTTTGTATATCTAAAAGCCTCTCGGCTCTTAATATCTCCCGTTTCATTACGATTGCTCGCAATTACCTCGTTTGTATTTTTAAACTCTCGTTAAACATCGTTTAACAGAAATTATACAAGGGTTTTTCTTAGCATTGTTCAATTTTCAAGATACCTCGCCGCTCCCTCTCGGGAAAGCTTATCTATTATATCACAGTCTCTTCTGTTTGTCAAGTACTTTTTAAAAAGTTTTTATCCTCTTATTCCCTTTGACTCCCTTAAGACGACCTATCTATAATACCATATCTTCCGAACTTTGTCAAGTACTTCTTTCAAAAAAATTTTTTCCCATTCCGTACTCGCTCTCTCTCGTTCGACAGCTTTATTATTATATCACCTCTCTTCCCTTTTTTGTCAACCGCTTTACTCCACGTTCTACCTTTTTATAGTTTTTTGACTCAATTCACTGATTTTACAGCATTTTTTACAAATTACATCTAAATTTTACTTTTATATACCTTTTTTACATTTATACAAAAAAGGCGAAGTTTTTACTTTCGCCTTTTTAAGTAAACTGCCTTTATTTTAGAGATCCAATTATCTTCAACAGCAAAAACGGTAAACTCCACTTCTCCGTATCTTTTACACTTGGTGTCTCATCTTCTTCCTTGGTATATTCTGCCTAGCAAACCACTATAAAAAGCACTCATAGTATCATACTATGTCTTTCCCGGAAGCCTCTATTCCCAGAATTTT
>VOFK01000741.1_pt1 | contig 16224 bp, 20 predicted proteins | sample 5384121 | NCBI WGS metagenome assembly VOFK01 (sample SAMN12384730, study PRJNA508395) | human gut metagenome | isolation source: healthy gut J | host: Homo sapiens
TTGATCTGGCGGTTGATTTCACAGCGGTCAGAGATGATACCCTTCTTCTCCAATGCACGGGCAACCACTCCCCCTCGTGAATGGTAGGCTGCTCGGTCAAACCTCGGTCTGCATGGCTGCGGTGGTCAATGCGTTCCTCGTGCCCGGCGCGTTCCAGACAGCGGTTGGACACATCTGCCCATACCGCCCGCCATGCCGCAAGCTGCTCCCTCACTGTTCCAGCGCTCGGAGATAGGATTCTGTCTGCCGTAGCGGGTGCTTTTTGGGGTGCTTATCTGCACGGGCAAGCCCTGCGCGCATCGGCCTCGGAAGGAACCATATACACCTTCTTTTGCCGACCTTGCAGCAGGGATATTGTTTCTCCCATCGCTCGTTCTGTGCCGCCTTAAACTCAGCGGCAGTGAAAAACCTCGTTCCTCGCCGTTTCTCATGCAGAGGTATTCCTTCTCGGTTTTGTACTGCCAGTGTCCCTGCTCATCCAACGGGCGCACCGTCAAGAGAATGAGTGGGCATGAGGGATTGCGACCATCGGTGTCGTGGATAGCAGCATCGGCGCACATTCCATCGGACACAAACTGCTCCCGGATAAATTCTTGCAGCAGCTCGACCTGCTCTTTACGGTTCAGTTCTATGGGCAGGCAACCACAAATTCCGCGTGCCAACCGGCTGTCCTTGGCCGTCTCGACTTCCTCCACGGCGTTCCAGAGCTTTTCCCTGTCTTGCCATTCCTGTAGGGCGTATTCCGGCAGGAAAACCTGCTGCCAGAGAAGTCCCTGTTTTTTAGTGCAGTCATGCTGTATCCCGTCGTAATCGTTGTACAAGCGGGAGCAGCTTAAATAAGCGGAGGCGGCCACAGCAGAGCGCCCCGCCCCGGCTGACCGCCTTCGCTTCCATATGATAAATTGCCATCGTTCGTTCACCTCGTTTTCTTTTTTCTGTTTCTCTTTCGTAAAAGAGAAAATGGACGGGCAGAACGCCCGTCCATCTCTGCGGCAAAGCTGCCGGTGGCAGGTTTGCGCAGGCGGTTGGAAAAATAGCGTCGGTTGAAGCGACGGTATTTGCCCAATCGCACAGACGATGACAGCAGCGCCCGCAGGTGCTGTGGCATTGTCTGTCGCTTTCCGCAGAAAGCGAAATCCCCCTCGGAGAGCGCACGATGCCGTAGGCATACCACCGCCTGTTTTCAGGTGGTGGTGAGTAAGTGCGCCCTTCGGGAGAAGAAAAAAGGAAGGCCCCCGGTTTCTCGGAGACCTTCCAACGGATTCAATCGTGCTGCGGCAGCTTCTGTATCAGATAATCCTCCAGTGTAGACAGCTCCATCGTCCGTACCTCTGGCAGCACCTTTTCCAGAATCGCGCCCTCCTGAATGAGCCTTCGCGTTCTGGCTTTGCGCTCCTTGACCCGATCCCGTGCCTGCGCTTCTTCCAACCGGTGCTGTGCCTGCAACAGCTTCTTTTCTGCATCTGTCATGCGAAAGCCCTCCTTACTTCGCTTCTGCCAGACGATCTCGAAACCCAGCGCATCGGCAAGCTGGACAGCCTCGACATAGCGCAGGGATTCTCGCTGGAGCTTATTAGACAGGTTGGAAACACTGTCAGACCAGCCGTGTTCGTCCCGCAGCAGATCGACAACCTCCTGCATGGTCATTCCCTGACGGACGATGTACGACTTGATTTCATTTCTCAGATTGGATTTCATCAACTTTTTACCTCCATATTTTCGTGATATTGGTTTTTGAGTAAGTGAACTGTGTGCGCTTTGTGGTGAAAAATCTGCCGTGCAACAAATCTGCTCAGATTTCCGTCCGTGATAACCTATTCGTAACAGCACCCTACCGGCTTCATCGTTCTGCGTGAGAGCATACGAAGTCGCAGAATATGCCGCAGTCCGGTGCAGCGCCTTCGCGCTTCGGTAAATCACCGGATGGTGCAGTCCGTTCGACCTGCGGCAAAAATCTTCACGGATTTCACAAGCATTGATTTTGGAATAGCAAAATAGAGCCGTCGGTGTACGGTTTGGTACTGCAAGCCCGCCTTCTGTACGCTTCTGTACGCCGGTTTTGCGTACCGGCCGCCGATTTGGCGACAGATTTTACACGCTGCCGTGAAATGCTTCACGGTGCGCACAAGCAAAAGCGGTTTTTTAGGATGGAATCAAAAACAGCCGTACAGAGTGTACGGCGTGTACGGCTGTTTTGAAGTCCGTTTCTCGTTTTCAATACGGCAGCGGATTGACCACCTCAATGCCCACAAATCCCCGCACCCGCTTACCGCCGGCATGGACATTGTTGGTGGCCTCCACGTTGTAAAGCCGCTCATTTTGTGCAAGCTCAGAGCTGACCCGGTTGGCAGACATGGGCTTCTGTGCGTTATCATCGCACCATCTTGTATAGGCTTCATAGATCGCCTTGGAGCTGGCTTCGCTGTCTGCCCGAAAGCGGATATAGCCCTCGGATTGCAGAAACTCGATCACATTGTTGCTGCTGCGCTTGACCGTCTCCATATTCTCTTTGGCCTTACCGGAAATGCTGAACTGATAGTTGTTCCGGATCAGCCGGTGCAGCCCCTCCAGACACCAGAGGAAGATCCCCTCCTTTTCACGCAGCAGCTTGTCCACCAGAAACGGATCGTCCGCTCTGCCTGCGGGCCGGTCTTTGGTGGTCAGCACGATCTGGCGGCGAAAGAAACCGTCGGACTTGTCGTGCAGGGCGGTCAGCGCACCGTTTCCGAAGCAGAGGAACCGGACATAGAGCTGGCTTTGGTAACTCTGGACGCCCTTGCGCTCCATGTCCATTTTGCACTCGGACGTGACGATGGATTTGATATAGTTGGTCTTGGGCAGGGCGCTCATGTCCATATCGTCGTCCACCATCAGGAGCTTGTTTTCCAAGTCTGCACGGCTGAACCGGTTGCTCTCCACCTTCTGGATGCTGGTGGTATTCATGCTGTCCCCCAGCAGCGAGCGCATGACAAGACCAATGCGGCTTTTGCCCCTCGCCGCCCTTGCCGATCAACATGAGCATTTTCTGCCCCTTGGTAGTCGGCAGCAGGCAGTAGCCGAGAAATTCCTGCAAGGTTGGAATGTCCTCCGGTTGCAGCAGCTCCGATAGGAATTGCAGCCACTTTTTCGGAGTGGGTGCGTCTGGATTATAAGTGACGGTGAGACGATTGTTGCAGTAGCTCCTGTCTGTGGAAAAGCTACCGTCCATGAAGTACGTTCCGTTGGCAACATGGATGCGGTCGGTTTCAATGGGCAGCGGCGGCGAATAGGCTTGCAGCTTGATGCTGGCAAGCAGATTCGCAACCGTCTTGGAAAGATTGGCGGTCAGCACGCCGGAGATTTCCTCCAGAATGAGATTCCCAATCTGCCCTTCATCCTCAATCAGCCCGTCCACGGTGAACAGCCGCCCACGCACACATTTCATGGGGTGCTTGTCCAAAAACTGTTGACAGAACAGCACCTCGTTGATGTGCCTGCCATCGTACCACTCAGGCCACGTCTGCGGTGTCATATCCATCTTCCAATTCCTCCTTGTGAATTTTCTCTAACCTCCGTCGCAGCCTGTCCAGCTTTTCGTCCGCCATCTGCTGCTGAATTACTTCGGCACGTTCGTGAGAATCCCCGGCGCACAGAATATCTAAGTAATACTCTGTCCGGTCGAGTTCGTGGCAGGCTCCTACAAACCGTGCGTGAACAGGCTTGTCAGGTGACTGCGGCGCATACTGCACCTTCCAGTCCCGCAGGACACGGGCATAATCGGACAGAACAGAAAGGCACAGCCGCTCGTTTTCCCTGAGCTGCTGTGCTTCTGTTCGGATGCGCTTTGCGTGGAGCGCCGCTGCGCTGGGCGGTTTGTCCGGGGTAAGGTGAAAGTCTGCTGCCAGACGCTGCGCCGCCTCATAGAGCGGCAAGCCGAACAGCCTTGCAGCAAAGTCGATCACATCGCCGTGTTCCCCACAGGCAAAGCAATAATAGTGGTCGTCTGCCACATACAAACTGGGATGTCGGTCGTTGTGAAACGGGCAGAGGGCCATGCCGTAGCGGTTGACTTCCACGCCGTACAGCTCCGCTGCCTCCCGGCAGCTTACGCCGTATTTGACAATTTCAAAAGGATTCATTGTTCCTCCATTTCCGCGCAAAAAACGGCGGCCTGCCCATTGAGGGGCAAGCCGCCGTTTGCGTCTTATCTTATGCTGTTTTCGTTTCTTTCTCCGGCACGGCCGGGGTAGTGTCCTTGCCTCTCCGGGCGGCATTTCGCACTCGCTGCCCCTTGAGATGACCCTCGTACCTGCAATCGTCGCTGCAATATTTCACGTTGGCCCTTGTCGTGGGGAACACCTTGCCGCAGTTTTCGCAGGTACACGCCCGGCTGCGGCTTTCTGCCGCCTCCTGCCGGTAGAATTTTGCCCGGCAGTTGGGGCCACAAAACAGGGTATTTGTCCGCTTGGAGGCAAATTCCTGCCCGCAGCACTTGCAGGTCAGCATGAAAGGCCGACCGACAGCGTGTTCACCAGCCTTGATTTTCTGATACCGTTCCCGGCTTTTAATGCGATGTCGCTTGAGCTGCTCCTGCCGCTTGATTTCTTCCTCGGTCAGCTCCGGCGCGGGAAGCTCAAACTGCCCGATAAAGCGAAGGTGAATTTCTACCTCCTGCACCCGGTCGCCGTCAATGCGCTCCGGGGCATGGACGATGATTTTCTCAATAAACTCATTGATCATGGGCGTGGTCAGCTCGGAAAAATCGGTGTACTTCTTTGCCAGCTCCAGAAACTGCTCCACGCGGGCGGTGTCCTCTGCGAAAGCGGACAGCTTTTCTTCTGCATCTGCGACAGAGGCTTGCAGCGTTTTTTGCTCGGCTTCGTAATCTGCCAGCAAACTGTCAAAGCGTTCATCGGTAATGCGTCCGACAGCAAAGGATTCATAGAGCTTTTTGATGATGGCGTCCAACTCGGCAATGCGCTTTTTGTCCTTATTCAGCTTTCGTCTGGCGTCCTTGGCCGCTTCTGCCTGCCGGAACTGGGAGGCAGAGCGCACCTTTTCCATGAACGCCTCCTGATTGGAAATTGCGAAGGTGCTGACCGTGCGGATGGTGTCCAGAATCAGGGTGCGCAGAGCCTTGGTACTGATATGATGTCCACAGCAAGCGGCAGACCGTTTTTGACCCGCCAATTTGTAAGTGGAGCATTCAAACACATCATAGGGATACGGCTTACTTTCTGTCCCCCTTGACCGTTGATTATACATTTTGGCTCCACAATCGGCGCAGTACAAAAGACCGGTCAGCGGATTTGCCTCACCCAACGTGTCGATGCGCTTGGGCGTCTTGCGGAGCTTTTGTGCAAGCTCCCATGTTTCCCTGTCCACAATGGCCTCATGGGTATCCTCAAAGATCAGCCAGTCCTCCCTGGGATTCTTCACGGCGTTTTTTTATCCTTGTAGGACTGCTTGTGAGAACGGAAATTCACCGTGTGCCCCATGTACTCCGGCTTGGAGAGGATCTGCCCCACGACATAGCCGCTCCAGTTATAGGGATTAGAAAATTCCTCTTTGCTTTTCCGGATGCCCTTGCCCTGCTTACCGAAGTACACAGCAGGCGTCTCCACCTTATCCTCAAAGAGAATACGGGCAATATCGTAGGGTCCTTTGCCCTCGATGGTCAATCGGAAAATGCGCCGCACCACGGCGGCAGCTTCCTCGTCAATCAGCCAATGGTATTTGTTTTCCGGGTCTTTCTTGTAACCGTAAATGGCACAGTTGGTGGTGGGCTTGCCGGACTCGCCCTTGATGCGGATGGCGGTTTTCTGCTTGCGGCTCAGGTCGCGCAGATACCATTCGTTCATGATGTTGAGGAAGGGGGCAAATTCATTGCTGTTCTGGTCATCACTGTCCACGCTGTTGGCGATGGCAACAAAGTGGACGCCGTGCTGCCGGAAGAATACCTCCGTGTAAAATCCGGTTTGCAGATAGTCACGCCCCGCCCGGCTCATATCCTTGACAATCACATGGGCAACCTTGCCCGCCTCAATATCCGCGATGAGCTGCTTCCATGCCGGCCGCTCAAAATTGCCGCCGCTCCATCCGTCGTCCGTATAGTGCCGACAGTTGGTGTAGCCTCTCTGCTGGGCATAGCTTTCGAGGTATTTTTTCTGATTCACGATGGAGTTACTATCCCCGGCATTGTCATCGTCACGGGACAGCCGCTCATAGAGAGCGGTAATTTTGCTTTCAGCCTGTTTCACGCTCATGATGCGCTCCTTTCAGACTGTCGGCTCATTTGTGGTGCCTCCATTATACCATAGGTTCCGTCGTTTGTAACCATATCATTGCGTACAATCCGCAAAATTTTATCCTCCATGGTCTCGCCGCCGCTTTCGTTGAACACGACTCTGACCTTGTAGGTGGTTCCACCAATCCGGCGAATGATAAACTGCTCTCTTTTGTTCTGCTCCATAGGCATCCTCCTTGCGCGATTTGTTGGTTTTTTGATATAATGTGTTTGGTTCCGTTGGCTGTAATCCAACCGTGGCTTTCTGTTGGTTTTCCATGTTCCATATCCTCCTTTTTTCGTTGCAAATGGCTTTGAGAAGTAACCTGTGTAACTTTTGCGTAAGATTACTTTCTCTACTAATAGGAGAAATACAGGGTGTAAATCGGAACTGTTTTTGAAAAAAGAAAAATATTTTTTCGGGGAGGTGAAGCTGTCGTGGAACCATGGGAGGATGAACTGCTGTGGGATGATGATTTTTCCGATGAGGAAGAAGTTGCCGAGGAGCAAATAGAGGAAACCGGCCTTAAAATGGCTGAGGACAGCTTTGCCGATTGGGAGGATTCGTCGGACGGTGCGCCGGTGGACGAGCCGCTGGAGGAAGCGCTTGCAGAGGAACGCACGCTGGAGCTGGAGAGCGAACTGGAGCAGGACGAGCATCCCAGAGACTATCATGCCGAGCTGGAGGACGAGGAGGAAGAAGCCGCGCCCACCAGTGAGAAGCGGCTCAAGCGGGAAATTCGGGCCGAGGCTCTGCGGCGGCTGGAGGAAGCAGCCCGGACAGAATCGGATTTTTTGACTGTGGTAGACGAGTGGAACAAGCTGGGCAGAAATCGGGAGCGCCGAGAGCGTGACCATGAAAACCTGCGCGGGGATGTTCCTTTGGAGTTTCAGGCGGTGCCTGATCCGAAGATTGCTCCCCTCTGGATGAATCTGCCGAGGTTCCGTCAGCTCTATCAGGGAAATTTTCTTGACATCATCTTCTCCTGCCCCTACGAGCTGCATGAGCTGACAGCGAACCGTTTTCTCTCCAAGCTCTTTTTCACCCTCAGTGATGAACAGAAGGAGGTGCTGTACTACCTGTTCGTCAAGCAATACAGCACTACAAGGCTTGCTGCCATCCGTGGGCAGTCCGACCGGAATATCCGAAAGCTGCGGATGACCATTCAGAAAAAGCTGCAAAAGCGGATGTACGAGCATCTGAGCGAAAAACAGGAGAAGGACTACAGCATTACTCTGCGAGAACGCGAGTTTATAGAGGAATATGAGGCGTTGCTGCAAACCATGGGCAAGGATGCCGTGATCCGCCGAGAGAACAAAACCAAGCCGAGAAAAAAGAAAGCCGCCCTTGACGATGCCAAGGACGGTTGATACAATAGTAATATGGTTAATATATAGATAGATTACGAATTGAGAGGAACAGCGCCATGAACAATCTGTTTGCGCAGTCCCATTCCCATTGGGTGCGGTATGACCGCTATGAGATCAAGACCGGCAAGGATGGGAAACGCTATATAACGCCGGAGAACACAGCAAAGCCCGATGTCTATAACCCGCTGAAGGAGTCCTCCGAGATGGTGCTGGAGGCACTGAATGTTGGGATGCTGATGATGAACCGCAGCCCGGAGGATGAGGTGGAAAAGGCAATTCTGGCTTTTTGTGACCCATTACGGTCTGTTGGGGCTGATGACGGCGCTGCCCACCACGCCGTCCTTCATGGACTATGAGGCGGTCTATCTGCCGAAGAATCACTTCATCAAGGAAGAAAGCATGGCAACAGAGGACTACCTTGCCCTGTTCTATCCCTTTGACAAATTGGATGTAGTGAAAAAAGGCGTGGAATCCAGTTGGAATGTTTCCGGGGATAATATGATGATTGCCCTGACCATGACCTTCATGGATGAGCCGATGGCAAAGAACATGAGCTTCCAGCGGGAATATGCAGAACCGTATGATTGGGTGGCGCAGCAGTTCAAGGATTGGGCGTTCACGCTGACTACCTCTATTTTGTACTACAATGACTACGACAGCATTGACGAGGATACAAGAAATCTCTACCGCAAGGCCATGGCTGCCTTCGGCGGCATTGCGCCGAGCTATCATATTGAACTGCTGGAGAAACCGACGATCTATTGGGATTTCCATTCGCTGCTGCTGGGTATCCAGATGATGTTCAGCTTCATGCTGGTTGATGATGCGAAACCCCTGCGGCTGTGCAAGCACTGCCAGAAGGTATTCCTCGGCAGCCGGGCCAATTCCGCATTTTGCAGCGCCCGGTGCAAGAATCAGTATAATGTCTATAAGAGCAGAGGGAAGAATAAGGGAAAGGACGGTGAGAATAATGATTGACCGCTGGATCGCAGAAGCGACCGAATGCGATTTCAAGGTCGCGCTGGAGGTAAAGAAGCCGAAAAGCTGGCTCAAAAGCGTCAGCGCCTTTGCAAATGGCATTGGCGGCACGCTGTTTTTCGGTATTGATAATGACAGAAATGTTGTCGGCTTAGCTGACGCACAGAACAATGCGGAGGCAATCAGCCGCTTGATCAAAGAGCGTATCACGCCTTATCCGAGTTTTATCCTCGCACCAGAACAGGAGGACGGCAAGGATATTCTTGTGCTGTCTGTGTCAGCAGGGCGCTCCACACCGTATTACTACAAAGCGGACGGCATTATGGAGGCGTATATCCGCATTGGCAATGAAAGCGTGATTGCCCCGTCCTATGTGCTGAATCAGCTGATTCTCAAAGGGATGCACCGCACCTATGACGAACTGGTTTCCGAGTATGATTTCAAGGATTACGCTTTTTCCAAGCTGCGCGAACGGTATAAGGCTTGGACGGGCAACAGCATGGAAGAAAAGCTGTTCGATTCCTTCGATATGCGGGACGAACACGGCAAGCTGACCAATGCAGGCGCTTTGCTTGCAGATGATTCTCCCATCAGGCATTCCCGCCTGTTCTGCACACGCTGGAACGGCCTTGATAAAAGCGGCGGCATGGTGGATGCACTTGACAGCGCAGAATTCTCCGGCAGCCTGATCATTCTGCTCAATGAGGGTGTCAGTTTTGTCAAGCGGAATATGAAAACACGCTGGAAGAAAACCGCCGATTCCCGCATTGAAATGCCGGATTACTGCGAACGAAGCGTTTTTTGAGGCGCTTGTCAATGCACTGATCCATCGTGACTATCTGATTTTGGGCAGCGAAGTCTCACATCGACATCTACGATGACCGCCTTGCCATCTATTCTCCCGGCGGTATGGCAGACGGCACACGGATACAGGAACGGGATCTGTCCAGCATTTCCTCTACGCGCCGTAACCCCGTCCTTGCAGATATTTTCGGACGACTGGGCTATATGGAGCGGCAAGGCAGCGGCTTTAAGAAGATCACGGAATCCTATCATGCGGCCCATAACTACCGTGACTGAGTTGGAGCCTAAATTCTACTCGGACGTTACCTCATTCCAAGTGACGCTGTACAACCTGAATTATGGGCAATCCATTGATGAAACGAGTATTTCGGATGAAAACCAGTTGTTTGATGAGCGGAAAGCAGTTGTTTCTGAGAAAAACCAGCTGTTTGAAACACTCCTTTTAGGGCTGAAAGCGAAAGCAAGCACCAAGGAAACAATGCTAAGGCTGTATCATAAATTTGGTTTTGACGCTGCATTTGCACGAGCGGATATTATGAAGCTCGCGGGTGTAACCTCCTCACCGGCAGGTGCATTGATAGATAAGCTCAAAAGCGCAGGACTAATAGAACCTGTTACCGGTCAAGGCAAGGGCAAATATAGGTTCGTATTGCCCAGAGAATAAGAGAACGCCCGTTATCGGCCATGCAGCCAATAACGGGCGTTCATCAGTTATATACAAGTTCAGTCAGAACAATTTCCTCAGCACGGCTACGGATACTGTTCATACGGCGCACCCATTCTATTTGATCAGCCGCTTTGAGCGCTTCAGTTACGCCTTCCTGCTTTGCCATATCGGAAACGATGTTTTCAATGCGCTCGTTGCAGGCTTGATCGATCTCGGCAAGGTGCCGATGCAGCGTTCCGCTTGTGAGCAGGTTTGCATAGAGAACAGGACGATGTTCTTTCAGATAGTTGCGGCGCATACGCCCGTATTTGCCTATCTGATATTCTGGTTCGTCCGGCAGGGCAAGGTTTGGGATAAGGTAATCGCCCTCCTGATGGTAAGTGATTGCCGCCCATTTCTTCAAAGATAGTTTTCATAAAATTCAGCTCCTTTTGTGTTGATTTCCAGCGGTTATAAGGATTTTTGACTCCTTTCTTACAACTGCTTTTCAATTTACCACAAATGAGCCGCAGTCATATGTATTAGGTGGGAGAAACCACCCTCTACATAGTAACTCTTGATTCACAATGCTGTTACTGTCGCCCTGTGATTCATCGTCACGGGACAGGCGGCAATACAGCGCGGTAATTTTGTCAGACTGCTTCATAGTAGATTCCTCCATCATCTGAGGACAGTCTGCCAAGACAAGGTTGCTGTTGGTCACGATCACACACTCCCCTCGGAGTCGATCAGCTTCACCGCCTTTTCGGTAAGGGCGTGCGTTCCGTCAAAACTGGCAGTAAAGCGGTAGATGGTGTTTCCTTCTTTCAGGCGTACCGTGATCTGCGGTAACTCCTGCCAGAGAGGAACGAGGGCACTGCGGCTGCCGTCCGATTCCACTTGGACGTTACGTTTCTTGTTATCCATTTGCACCTTCCTTTTCATTCAGATTTCCGAGCAGTGCCGCATGAATCTCCCGGAGCAAAGTGCGTGATATGACCTATTGTTATTCAGTATATCACGACAATTTCCGGGATTCCATTGGGCAATGTACCGGGATTCACAGGAGAATTACAGGCAGTTCGCCGGGTTTCACAGCCGTCCGTTCCAGTCAAGGAGACGGCTTTGCCTCGCTGCGCGTCCTTGACAGGCTCGTTCGCCTGTGCAAGCCGGTAATCAAGGCGGCGATACCGCCATTTGCCAATGAAAAAATTAGCTGCATTTCCAAGGTTTTCAATCTCTTATTCCAATTATAACAAGAACAAACGTTCGAGAGTCAATGTGATTGTTTGAGGAAAGCAAGCACAGCAAGTGTAGCTACACTTGCGAAAACGGCGTGGGTTGACCGGGATTTCTTGCAGAGAGCAAGCAAATCCGGTGGTCCCATCACCGAAAAAGAGCGTTCCGGCTGACCGCCGAAACGCCCTGTTTTCATTTTTGGGATAGTCCCAAGCCCCATAGAGAAGAGCGCTTGAAACGATTTACCCATTGTGAAACCGGTTTTGTTTTTGCTACAATGAATTTAAATAATGATTGCGCAGAGGTGAGTATCATGCCCCCTTATCATTGTTCGCAATGACATCACGAAATGAGCGTGGACGCCATCGTCAACGCGGCGAAGGAATCTCTGCTGGGCGGAGGCGGCATGGATGGCTGCATCCACCGTGCGGGGGAGGCCGGAGCTGCTCCAAGAGTGCCGGACGCTGGGCGGTTGAAAGACTGGCGACACCCTGTTCACCTTGATCAGAGCTTGCAGGGGGCGTGAAAAAACGAAAACGGGGAGGATTTGCAATGAATATAGAAAAACTGCGGGAAGTGATCCGCAAATATGAAGAAAAAACTACGACTACTTCAACGATCAAGCGCATGACGAGATTTTCAAGTGGAACGCGGTACAGCACGCGCTTTCAGAATGTCTGGCTCGCTCCGAAGGCAAATGAGCGGTCGTTTCCGGAACTATTTGCGGACGCGAGAAAAGAAGTGCTCCGTGCTGATCGACAACGCCTATGTCTGTCCGTCGAGCGGTGTTGTGAAAATTGCGAAAAAGCGCCCTGATGAAGTAGAATACCTGTTCCGTAAGGTGCTGTTGGCACCGGATGGCGGAGACATTGACATCCGGCAGGATAATGTAGAGCGCTTTCTTGACGAGATGGATCGTCTGTGCAGAGAAACCTTCCCCTGCCTCCTTCAAATACAAGCAGGACCGTCATGCGGCGCTATGCTATCTGACACTGCTCAAGCCTGATGACAACTATATCTATCGATACAGCGAGGCGGAAGAATTTGCAAAGCACATGGAGTTTGGACTGGATATCGGCAGCGGAAAGTCCTTTTGCCTGAAAAACTACTACATCCTATGCAATGCTGTGGCTGACGAGCTACGCGGCCAGCGCTCTCTTCTTGATAAGGTCGAGCAAAGAATACAGGAGTAATCAGCCGCTCGCCGGTTTCGACGGGTGAAGTGTCAGAAGCCTTGATTCGGTCGTTTAGATTCACAAGTGCATCGTCCAGCGCGTCCGCAATGCGCTGGTACATATTTGCTGTTTCCAGTCCCCGAAAAGCATAAAATCATATCAAAATCCCTCGCAATGGTCGTTCTCATGCTGAATGATCTGCGCCGTCCAGCCGGTAAATGTTTTGATGCGCGTCTGGAACTGCTCGTTCTGCCACTGGACTTTGATGGTTTGATAACGCTTCGTTTTCCGCGTGCCGGTCAGCGACAGGCAGCCCTCCTCCCGCGTCATACGGCGCGGATTTTTTGACGATCACGGGGTTAAACATGACCATGTACTCACCAATGTTGTCGAACGCAATACGATGATCACGGCTACCCGAAAACAAAGGCCGTCTTCGGCAAGAGCAAGCGCGAGTGCGCAGAAAAGCTGGCAGCACTCAAGGTGCAGCGCTCGGCGGCATTCCGTCGGACAAGCTGCGGCCGGAGATGCGCTTTGCAGACTGGTTGATTACTGGTACGAAACGCACTGCAAGCCGAATATCCGCACTTCGACGCAGTCCGGCTACGAAGACCGCATCCGCCTGCACATCAAGCCGGAGCTGGGCGAAATTCCGCTGAACAGGCTGACGCAGAACGACCTACAGCAGTTTTACGCGCGGCTGAAAAAGAGCGGCCGCAAGACGCGCACGGAGTGTTACGGCGAAGGGCTATCTGACCGTATGGTGCGGATGTGCCACGCGACCTGCCGCTCGGCGCTCCAAAGGGCTGTACAGGATGGACTCATCCGCACGAACCCCGCCGAGGGCTGCAAGCTGCCGCCCAAGAAGGCACGCGAGATGCAGGTGCTGGCGCGGGACGAATTGCAGCGGTTTCTCATTCAGGCGCAAGCCGAGGGTTACTATGAACTGTTCCTTCTAGATTTGGCAACAGGCCTGCGGCGCGGGGAACTGCTGGCGCTGCAATGGGACGACCTCGATTTTGAAACGGGCGTCCTTACGATCAGCAAACAGGTCAGCTTGGTTCGCGGCAAGATCGTGATGAGCGTGCCGAAGACGAAAAGCTCCATCCGCAAGCTGGTGCTGCCGCCCGCCGTCGTGCAGGTGTTGAAAGAATACCGTGAAAGCGTCCACTCCCGCTGGATGTTCCCGTCGCCGGTGCTGGAGGATCTGCCGCTCAACCCCGGTTCGGTCTACGACCGATTGCAGCTGATTCTGGAGCACGCAAGCTGCAAACAGGTGCGTTTTCACGACCTCAGACATACATTTGCGACCTTGGCGCTGCAAAATGGGATGGACGTAAAAACGCTCTCCTGCCATGCTGGGGCATGTGTCCGCGGCCACGACGCTGGACATTTACACGCACTCGACCTCTGATATGCAGCACGCCGCCGCGCGGAAGATCGACTGCGGAATCGGAAAGGCAGAACTCCCGGACGAGACTGCGCCACAGGCAAATGCGCCCGCCATCGTTGATTTTCAGCCTTACATGGGCAAGGTTCGGAAGCCCGGAACGGGCTGCATCAGCCGGATCAACGACCACCTCTTTGAAGGGCGCTACTCCCCGACATGGATCGACGGCAAAAAGCACGCGCGGAATGTGTATGCGCACACGCGCGAGGAATGTGAGGAGAAGTTGAAGGTATTGATCGCGGAGATGAAAGCGGAGCTGGCAGAATTGAAGCGGCAGAAGGGCTACAAACATTGATCGAATGAACGGAACGCAGCCGCCCGAATGCCCCGGACGGCTGCATTGTGTTTTTGGGCGCGGTTTTGCGATAATGAAATAAATCGGATTTGTAGGTGCGATTGATGAAAATTATTGAAGTTAAAGAGAATAAAAAACAATATCTTGATTTGCCCTATTAGCAGATGAGCAGGAAGATATGGTTGACCGTTATCTTGATAACGGCAAGATGTATATTACTTGATGATAATGGGGTCAAGTGCGAGTGTGTCATAACCGATAAAAAAATGACATACTTGAAATCAAGAACATTGCAACAGTTCCAGAATATCAAGGGCAAGGTTATGCAAGAGCCTTAATTGAGTTTATTGTTAATAATTACAGAGAGAGCAATACGCTATTCTGCAAGTGGGAACAGGCGATAGCCCACTGACAATACCATTTTATGAAAAGTGTGGTTTTGTCCGTTCACATATCATATCAAATTTCTTTACAGATAATTACGACCACCCAATCTGTGAGAGTGGAATACAACTGGTAGATATGGTGTATTTGCAAAGACCTTTATAATCTTAATTCCAGTTTATCGAATCCGCAGCGCAAATCCTGCGCCGCGATAATCAAAGAATAGCGTTTCGCGAAACTCAAACAATTTACATAGGAAACCCGCTGAAATCTTATGATTTCAGCGGGTTTTCTGGTCCGAGTGACTGGTTTCGAACCAGCGGTCTCGTGGTCCCAAACAGGAACAGAAAAAACTTTTTTCGGACGTTTCTAACGGTTTTTTATCGTTTCCGCTCGTATTCCGTTACTCTCGTGACCTCTTTTGAACCCCCATTTCCGCCTGTTCCGCGCGCGTCTGTAGTAATCCATGTGGTCAAAAACGCTTCCCGCTCAAAAGAACGGGAAGCGTTTTTACATTTATCAGCTGGCTTATCCAAAGAAATACTGTTTCATATCTGAGATGCTGCCATCCTTATCACAGAACCACTCATAATCAGAGAGACAGTTCCGGCAGTGAGCGATCACATCGAACCCACCAGGTGAATGCCAGCTGTCGGCAATACTCATGACTTCCAATGGTTTTCCGCAGGTCGGACAAGGTCTGATTTTACTTGCCTGACGAGCGCCACGATCGCTCCTCTCTGTTTCAAGTGCATCTAAAAGTTCTGCCAAAGATCTGGATTCGGCTCGTGTTCTGCGTAGTATTCAAGATGCTGCTGAATGTCATCAACAGCCAGCGCGAGGAACTTATCATCTAGAAGCTGAAGATGGCGTTTGATATAATCAGCGACCACCGATGGCATATGGGTTTTCCTGCCCATCGCATAACGCATTGCCGACAGCAGGATCAGACGAAAGTCAGAATCAGAAATTGGGGCAAGCATATCCTGCGGAAAAAGAAAAAACTCCTTGCCTTTATTCATGAATACACGCAGCGGCCGCTGCTCCTCTGTCACAAGATTCAAAAGACTGTTTGCCTGATCTTTCAGGTCGTCAACGCTGATTGAAGCATAGTCCGAAAGGGGCTGTCTTCATAGTTCATCCTCTAACCTCCCGTTCCATTTGTCCTCGCTATAAGGTGTAGGCATTGTAGCTCTGATTGCCCGAAGGTTCAAGTGTTTTGTTCGCAGAGGCTAAAGACCCAATGATATTCCGCTGAGAACCGCAGATCAAATTCTGCATCGCAATAAGCAAAATACTCACTCCCGCAGTATGCGGCAATAGAGCAGTTAGAATTCTACGCTTTGTTTCACTTGCTTTTCGCACCCAAAATATGCTATCATACAAAATAACGATAAATAACGCCGTCAAGTGTTGAAATAGCCTTGGCAGTATAGCTGTGATGAATTGAATGCTCACCTGCCAAGCGGCAGGGCATTTTTACATATCAGTACAAGAGGTCGTGTTGAGAGGAAATGGGTATGGCAAAGGAGAATTATTCGGAACACAATCAGGTGCAAGAAATGTGGAGACATTATCGAGCCAAACCGTCCACGATTTCAAATTTTGCAGCTGCGG
>VOFK01000876.1_pt1 | contig 16223 bp, 18 predicted proteins | sample 5384121 | NCBI WGS metagenome assembly VOFK01 (sample SAMN12384730, study PRJNA508395) | human gut metagenome | isolation source: healthy gut J | host: Homo sapiens
TGGAAGGCATGGGCTGGGCGTTCTGCTCATTTTGGTTTGCGCCATCATTCACAAGGGCGCGGTGAGGCATGGTGCATGCTTTACAGCCGGAGGTCAAGAACAGGTGTGTAACGCTGGGGGCTTACAACACACGAACAAAAGCGGAACGCTTTTGCTTTTCAAGCGTATGCGATCCCCGGCTACGTACTATGTTGCTGGCATTGCGTCTAGCCACGCTCAACGGCGCAAAGTGGTTTTCTTCGGGCTTCTGGCGCTGCTGGTCATACTGTCCGTTATGAATCTCATAGACCGATTTTGGGTTGACGGCTATTGGGTAGGGACATACGAACGCATGGGAAATTCCGGGAACGTAAAAGACCTGAAACCCTACATTTTACAGCCAAGGATAAGGGCAAAAAGTGGCTGTTCGGCACAATTGGCATGGCGGTCATTTCCGGCAGCACTGGCGGCGATTATGATGCTTTTATGAAAATATGAGGCGATAGAAATGCTGTTTCAAAACATATGGCGACAGGAGGAATCCTGCCGTGCTGTTCTTTCATGCAATGGGTGTGACAGGAGCGAGCAGCGAACCGATTGCGAGGTATTTGCAGGATCGATATTTCTGCATCTTGCCCACCTCCACCGTTTACTGCGAGGGGCAGAAATATGTCAGCAAGCAGGACGAAATACGGCAGGTGGAGGACTTTCTGCATCGACAGGGCGTGGAGCGGCTGGCGATGGTGGTCGCTTCTTCCATCGGTGCAGACCTTGCCATGGCGTTTCTGACGCAGACGAAGCTGCCCGTGGAGCACGCTTTCTTTGACGGCGGGCAGTTCGCCCAAATCGGAAAGGGCACGCGCCGTATCATGACGCCGTTTCTGTATTTTGCCATCAAGAGCCTATATTGGTCGAAGGGCGGTACGCTGAAAAAGATACTGTGGTGTGACGACGATTCCATAAAGTCGTATTTTATAGACGCAGGGAAAAATCTGACCTATACAAATTTGCGGCGGCAGATTTCGGACAGTCTGGAGGATAAACCCTTTCCGCCGCTTCCCCAGAAGCTGCAAGAGCATACTTATTTCGAGTTCGGCAGCAAAGAGGAGCATTTCAAATACCGTCAGGCGGTTATGAAAGCCTACCCCTGCGGCCATTATCCCGTGTTTGAGGGATACGATCACATGCAATATCAGATTCGTGATCGAAGGGGTTCGCCGGAATGCTGACCCACATCGCCGAGTGTGACTGTATGCCGGAGCTACCATTTATCAGAAAGTGAGCGATACCTATGAAATACAAAATCGAGAAAAACACCGTACAGGAGACGCTGATCATTCCGCTGTATGCGCGGAAGGTCTGCTCAGAGTTGTATCCGAATCTTTATCGGGATGAAACGGCGGTGCAACTGATCGGTGAGATCGACTACGATTTTTCAGAGGCGGAGAAAAACTCCCGCGGCCTGATGCAGCGTTTCGGTTCACTGGAGGTGGCCATGCGGCAGGGCGACCTGGCTTTGGGGAGGTGCGGGAGTATCTGAAATGCCACCCCAATGCGGCGGTGGTCAACCTGGGCTGCGGACTGGACAGCACAGGGAGAAGCTGCGACACAACGGCAGTTGTCAAGATTTATAATCTGGATCTCCCCGATGTGATCGCCGTGCGCAATGAGTTGCTTCCCGCCGGAGAGCGGGAGGAAAACATCCCCTGCAACTTAAATGATACCGAATGGTTCTCCCAAATCGATGCCTCCGGCGGCGCGGTGTTCTTTGCCTCCGGCGTGTTCTACTACTTTCTGACGGAACAGGTCAAAGCATTGGTGCAAAAAATGGCGGACGCTTTCCCCAGCGGCGTGCTGGTGTTTGACGCGCTGCGAAATCGGGCGGCGGTGAGCAGATGATCGCCAAGACATGGCTCAAGAGTGCGAAGATCAGGGATGTGGGCGCGTATTTCGCGGTTTCAGACGCAAAAAGTGAGCTTTCCCTGTGGGACAGCCGATGCAGGTCACGAGTCGGGGCTATATGCTGGGCTACAACGATCTCCGCGACCCGTCCGTCAGCGGATTTTTCCGGCTTCTTGCAAAAGTCGACGGAATGATGAAGATGCAGATTACATGAATCGAATTTGGTGGCAAGCAATGAAAATTCTGGTATATGGTGCAGGTGTTTTTAGGGTGCAATCTGGCAAGGAATCTGTTTCACGCCGGAAAGGATGTGACCCTGCTTGCCCGGGAAAAAATTGGGCGAGAAAATCAGGAAGAACGGACTGCGGATCAAAGATCAATTCTCCCTCCGCATCGGTCAGCAATATTACAAAGGCGTTCGAAAAAACGGTGCGTGAAAGATTCCCGGAACAGGAGGTACGAAAATGATCAGACAACAGTTAAGGTTTCCGGCATGGCCTGCTCTATGTGCGAGGCGCACATCAACGACGCCATTCGCGCCGCATTCTCGGTGAAGGACATAAATTTCAGGGGCGATCCTCGAAAGAGCCGCTGGGCGAAAATGCCACTCCGTGCCGCCATCAATGCCACCGGCTTTATATGGCGGGAGATCGCACCACAGTCTACGAAGGAAAGGCTTTTTCCATTTCGGGAAGAAACAGTAGGATCATTCCGATGCCGCCATCGCGGCCATCGGTTTGACATATATATTTTTTATATGGGAGGACAATCATTATGAAAAACTCGGTTTTATTTGCAGCAGGCGTGCTGTTCGGAACGGCAGGCATTAAGCTGCTGGGCAGCAAGGGATGCCAAGAAGGTCTACGCCCACACCACCGCCGCCGCGCTGCGGGCAAAGGAGGGCGTGATGAAACGGTCACGGCGGTGCGTGGGGGATGACATCTACGAGGAAGGTTATCAACGAGCGCCGCGCAGAGGAGGCCGCCGCTGTGGTGGAGCGAATAATTTCGCGGAGGAAAGCGAAGGCGGAGTGAGCCATGAAATGCAAAAAATCCTACATGAAACGCCGGACGGCTGCGGTACATCTGTGCTGCGGGCGGATGACAGTATCCCAAGCGGATGTGCTGGAATACTATCTGCGCGCCCAGGACGGCGTACAGGAGGTCAGGGTCTACGACCGGACGCAGGACGCGGTGGTGCTCTATGACGCGGAGCGTGGAAGCATACTCCGTGCGCTGGCAGTATTCTCCTTCGCCAAGGCGGAGGCCATGGAGCTGGTGCCGGAGCACCTCCCGGGCACTGAACCGGGAGTTTGAGGACAAGCTGGCAGTTGCCGTTATGCGCAGATGCATCTCCAAGCTGTTTCTGCCTGCGCCCATCACCACGGCACTGGCGGTGTTCCGTTCCGTAAAAGTACATCCGGGAGGGGCTTTGGCACTGTGGCACGGCAAACTGTCCGTCGCCGTGCTGGACGCCACCGCCGTCACGGTGTCCATGGCACGGGGCGATTTTGCCACCGCCGGCTCTGTGATGTTCATGCTGCATCTGGGCGAAATTCTGGAGGAGTGGACCCATAAAAAATCCGTGGCCGACCTTGCCTCCGCCATGAGCCTGCGGGTGGATAGCGTCTGGCTGCAGGTAAACGGCACCGAGGTGCTGACGAAGATCACCGATGTGAAGCCGGGGGACCGTATCGTGATCCGCACCGGCGGCATGATCCCGCTGGACGGCCGGGTGGTGGAGGGAGAGGCCATGGTGAACCAGTCCTCCCTCACCGGCGAGTCTATGCCCGTGGCCAAGCATCCCGGAAGTCCCGTCTATGCCGGGACGGTGGCGGAGGAGGGCGAGTGCGTCATCTCCGTGGAGAAATCCTCCGGCAGCGGGCGGTATGACCGGGTAGTTCGCATGATCGAGGAGTCGGATAAGCTGAAATCCACCGCCGAGGACAAAGCCTCCCGGATGGCGGACAGACTGGTGCCCTATACGCTGGGCGGCACGGCGCTGACCTATCTTCTGACCCGGAATGTGACGAAAATGCTGTCGGTGCTGATGGTGGACTTCTCCTGTGCCCTGAAGCTGGCCATCCCCATTGCGGTGCTGTCCGCCATGCGGGAGAGCAGCGGCTATCACATCTCCGTCAAGGGCGGACGCTTTTTGGAGGCGGTGGCCAAGGCGGACACCATCGTGTTCGACAAGACCGGCACACTGACCTATGCGACGCCCACCGTGGCGGCGGTCGTCCCCTTCGGCGGACACGACCAGGCGGAAATGCTGCGTCTTGCCGCCTGTCTGGAGGAGCATTACCCACATTCCATGGCAAACGCCGTGGTGGCGGAGGCAAAGCGGCACGGGCTCACCCACGAGGAGTACCATTCGCAGGTGCAGTATGTGGTGGCCCACGGCATCTCCAGTATGGTGGAGGGCAAGAAGGTCATCATCGGCAGTGCGCACTTCGTCTTTGAGGACGAGGGCTGCCGCATCCCGGAGGGAGAACAGGCGAAATTTGACGCGCTGCCCGCCGAGTACTCCCACCTGTACCTCTGCATAGACGGGGAGCTGGCGGCGGTAATCTGCATCCACGATCCCCTACGCCGGGAGGCACGGGAGGCGGTAAGAGCACTGCACGAGAGCGGCTTTACCAATGTGGTGATGATGACCGGCGACAACCGCCGCACGGCGGAGACCGTGGCCGCCGAGGTGGGCGTGGACGCTGTGTACGCCGAGGTACTGCCGGAGGACAAGGCCGCGTTTATCCGGCAGGAAAAGGCGAAGGGCCACACCGTTATCATGGTGGGCGACGGCGTCAACGATTCTCCGGCCCTCTCCGAAGCGGATGCGGGCATCGCCATCTCCACCGGCGCGGCCATCGCCCGGGAGATCGCAGACATCACTGTTGCCTCGGAGAATCTCTTCGCGCTGGTAACGCTGCGCGGGCTCGGTGAGGCACTGATGGAGCGCATCCACGGCAGCTACCGCTTCATCGTGGGCTTTCAACCTGACGCTGATCGCGCTGGGCGTGGCGGGTGTACTGCCACCTGCCACCTCGGCACTGCTGCACAACGGGTCCACCCTGGGCATCAGCCTGCGGAATATGACCGACCTGCTGGACGATGAAGAAAATACCCAAAAATAAACAAGTAAGTGAGGGAGCAGAGAGGCGGCAAGGTGTTTCTCTGCTCCTTGCAGGCATCGTGCGTTCAGCGTTAAGGTAGGCGGATAGACGCGGAGCATAACAAAGCCCGTATCAGTTTAACTGGTACGGGCTTTGTTGAATAATATGCAAAGTGAAATCAGACCTTCCACCCGGCGGCCTGCTGCCGCCCACCACGAAGCGGCGGTAGAGCCCGTCAACAGCAACCAGCTCGTCATGGGTGCCCTGCTGAACGATCTCGCCGTGATCGACCACAAAAAATTGGTCGGCATGGCGCACAGTTTTCAGCCGGTGAGCAATCATAATGACCGTCTTATCGTGGGTCAATTCTGCAATGGCCTCCATCAGCTCCTTCTCATTTTCCGGGTCAACATTGGCCGTGGCCTCGTCCAGAATGATGATGGGAGCGTCCTTCATGATCGCCCGGGCAATCCTACCTGTATAAGCAGAGCAAGGCGGCGTCCGAGATCACAAAGCAGCTCAAGGAAATCTACAACAGCGGCGAAAAGACCCGCAAGGAGAAGATGAGCGAGGCTCGTGACCTGCTGGAGCTGCGTAACGAGATTTATAGAAAAGCCCTGTTGACCGTCGGCACCTACGAGGAAACCGCAAAGAGCATCGGAAGTGCAGACAGCGATGTGGTGAAGCGCGAAGCAAACCGCAAGGCGTTCGGCGCAGAGTACGCACTAAAGACATACAACAAGGATGTCGGAGAAAAGGCAGCCGAGTATGTCGCACAGGGCGTTACCTATGACCAGTACTATGCGGCATACTTTGCAGCCCGTGGTATCGTAGGCGACAAGGGCGAGAACGGTAAGACGATGACCAACTCTGCCAGCCGCAAAAAGAAAGAAGCCATCGACAAGGCCGTACCCAATGCGACCACAAAGCAGAAACACCTTTTGTACGAAGCACTTGGTGTCTCCGACAGGGTATGGTAAAAGAATCCCCCTCCACCTAGGAGGGGGATTTTACTATATTTTCCTGTGTTTTTCTGTGCCATTGAAACGCAGAAATGCGCAAAAAATAAGCAATAAGCGCAAAGCGTAAAAAGCCTGAAAGCCCGCATAAACAAAGGAAAAACCCGCATTTCTGCGGGTTTTCTTTTGGCGGAGATGGAGAGATTCGAACTCTCGAACCGCTTTTGACGGTTACACGATTTCCAGTCGTGCGCCCTCGACCAACTAGGCGACATCTCCATGTCGTTATCAGGACGGTCAAGCAAAGCCCTGACGAGAATTCATTATACCGTATTACCGGCATAAAAGCAACCCCCTTTTTGCAAAAAAGTTGCCCTAAAAGACATTTTTTCGCATTACGGGCAAAGAAAGGATTGCGCCCGGCCCTTTGGCGTACTATAATATTATAAATCACTTTCGGAAAAAAGGAAGGATAAGACCCATGAAACGAGTAGAGATCAAAGCACTGTTTGCGGAGCCGGAGCGCTACACCGCGGAGCCGGTCACTATTTGCGGCTGGGTGCGCACCCTGCGCTCCAGCAAGGCCCTTGGCTTCATCGAGCTGAACGACGGCAGCTACTTCAGCAATCTGCAGGTGGTGTTTGAGGAAAATAAACTGGCCAATTATGATGAGATCTCCCGCCAGAATGTCGGCGCGGCGCTTATTGTCACCGGCCGTCTGCTGCTGACCCCCGAGGCCAAGCAGCCCTTTGAAATCCATGCGGAGAAGATCACCGTGGAGGGCGCCTCCACCCCGGATTATCCCCTGCAGAAAAAGCGCCACAGCATGGAGTTCCTGCGCACCATCCAGCACCTGCGTCCCCGCACCAATACCTTTAGCGCAGCGTTTAGAGTGCGTTCTGTTGCGGCCCAGGGCATCCATAGGTTCTTTACTGAGCGCGGCTTTGTGTATGCGCACACCCCGCTCATCACCGGCAGCGACTGCGAGGGTGCCGGCGAGATGTTCCGCGTCACCACCATCGATCCCGCCGATCCCCCTCTGACCGAGGACGGCAAGATCGATTACAGCCAGGATTTCTTCGGCAAAGCCACCAATCTCACCGTCAGCGGTCAGCTGGAGGGTGAGTGCATGGCCATGGCCTTTGGCAAGATCTACACCTTCGGCCCCACCTTCCGCGCGGAAAAATCCTACACCGGACGCCATGCCGCCGAGTTCTGGATGATCGAACCGGAGATCGCCTTTGCCGACCTGGAGGACAATATGGTGCTGGCGGAGGACATGATAAAATATGTGCTGCGCTATGTGATGGAGCAGTGCCCCCGCGAGCTGGAATTCTTCAATAACTTTGTGGATAAGGGCCTGCTGGAGCGCCTGAACCATGTGGTAAACAGCGACTTGCCGTCTGCACCTATACCGAGGCCATCGAGCGGCTGCAAAAGGCCGATGTGGAGTTTGAGTACCCCGTAAGCTGGGGTGTGGACCTGCAGACTGAGCATGAGCGCTACCTCACCGAAAAGATTTTCGGCAAGCCGGTCTTTGTTACCAAATTATCCCAAGGAGATCAAGGCCTTCTATATGCGCCTGAACGATGATGGTAAGACGGTGGCGGCCGTGGACCTGCTGGTGCCCGGCATCGGCGAGATCATCGGCGGCAGCCAGCGTGAGGAGCGTCTGGACATCCTGCTGGACCGCATCCACGAGCTGGGGCTGAATGAGGAGGACTACTGGTGGTACCTCGACCTGCGGCGCTTCGGCGGCGCGCGCCACGCCGGTTTCGGCCTGGGCTTTGAGCGGCTCATCATGTATGTCACCGGCATCCCGAATATCCGTGATGTACTGCCCTTCCCCCGCACCACCGGCTTTGCGGAATTCTAAACCGAATATATATATGCTGAAGTCCTCCGCGTGGGATCCCATGCGGAGGACTTCAGTTTGTTTATTTACGGAGGGCGATTTAATCCGCAGAGAAGGTTTGCTGGAAGAACCGCCGGACCATTTCAGCGGTGTCATCAGTGTGGTCCTCGGTGGTAATCAGATAGTATTCAGAGCCATACAGGGGATCCTTCAGTGGGACAGCCCGAATCTGGGAAGAGGGAAGCATCCAGTTCGGCTGGAAGGTGGGGTAGACCCAGTTGTAGTTTTCTACGCATACATTGCGCAGCTCGGAGATGTTCTTGGAGATGATCTCCAGCTTGGGCACAAATCCGGCTCGCTGGCAGTGACGGAGAAAACCGTCTGTTTGAATATCTCCGGTACGGATCCCTTCCCGGATGGGATCATAGTACAGGATAAAGCTCTGCTCCCGCAGGTCGCCCACATCTACTTCCGCTTGTCCAGCCAAGGGGTGGTCCGCCCGCATGACAATACATAGCGGCTGATTGTGCAGCAGGGTACAGCGGGTACCCGGTATGGTGCAGAAGGCAGGCGTTTTATTACGGTCCTCCTGCCAAAAGACACGAGTGACCAGCAGCGCGTCAAATTCCCGACTGCGCAGGCAGGCTTCGACCTCCGAGGATTGGTAAAATAGAAACTGAATATTGTGCCCGGGGGCATACAGATAAAATTTTTCCATCAGCAGGCACTCGGTTTTTATGCTGATGCGCCCCAGAGGAAGACCGATGGTATAGGGCTTCCTCATCCTGGCCCTTCAGCCGGCTGATGTGAAACTCCAGCGATTCATATTGTCCCACCACCTGTGCGATATAGGGAAGAACGCTGGTGCCCGGCCCTGTCAGCTCAGGCGCTCGCCCCGGGCGGGACGGTCAAATAAGGTGATGCCCAGGGCCTCCTCCACACACTTCACCTGCCGGGAGACCGAGGAGGGCGCACAGGGGATCTCCTCAGCGACCTTGCTGAAATTCAGGTGGGTGGCCACCAGCAGTACAGTCTTCAGGTATTGGATCTCCATAGTGCGCCCTCCTTTTGGTTATGGCAGCGGGTAGGCAATGCAGCGGGGCTTCCTCAGTGTCTCAGTGACGGTAGGAAAGGGAATCCGCCCGAACAACGGATGTGGCATCCGTCTTTTTGGGGTCCTTCTTTTCTCCGGGCTGGGGGCGGCGGTTCCGGCGCAGGGCTTCATCCATGTGGATCTTGACGCCGCGGCTGGCCAAAGTGTGCTGCAGGGCGGGCACATCCAGCGTCTGCAGGCTGATATTCTCCTTGGCAGCCATGGAAACAGCCAAGCCGGCAGCTTCACCGGTGAGAACACAGGCGGGAATAAACCGTGCGACTTCCCAGCCGCGGCCGGTGGCGGAAACGATCCTTCCGGCTGCGGCAATGTTGGTGATCTCGGTATCGATGAGGCCGCCGTATGGGAACTCGTATACTTCGGCAGGAATTTCCAGAGAGTGGATCATGCAGCCGATTGAGCTTTCCACATACCGGTCAGGCACTACCTCCAGCTGCTCCTTACCAACCAGCCGGCGGGTCATACGGAACTGCGGCATAAGCGGCAGGGTCATCTGCGCGTAGGAGGGGCTCTGGTGCTGCTTTAAGTAGTCCAGCGCCAGCTTGCGGCTGGTACGGATATATCCGTTGACGCCCTCACTGGTGGTGCCATAGTACATGGGGATCTCCGCCTCGCTGTTATCGGCATCGGGGCGAAGCCCCAGCCAGCGCAGCGGCAGTGCCTGCAGGGCCTGCCCGGTCTCCAGGCCTTTTTTCATGGTATCCAGGTCTATTTCATGTGCCCAGTGGGAAACAATGCTCCGCTGTGTTTCGGTGGGAGCGCCGGCCCGGAACATCAGGTCCAGGTCGCCGCTGGCATCCACAAAGGCCTTGGCCAGGTAGGCGGTGCGTCCGGATTTGTTTTCGACAATGACGCCCTTGCAGGTTTTACCCTCCATGATGGGCGCGCAGAAGTTGGTATCAAAAACGACCTGAATACCTTCCTGTTCCATCAGCTCATCCAGTGCGCACACGGCAGCCGGGATATTAAAATTGGTGCGGTAGCGGCCGGTGGGGGTGTCCACGGTATCGGGCCCGTTCCGCCAGCAATCTGGCAGGTTATCGTAGCCGTAGCGGATGCAGACATGCAGCAGCTCCTCCGCCAGGCCGCCATATACCTTGTGCCCCAAACCGTCATCCAGAGGCAGATAGATGCAGACATGGCCCAGGTGGCCAGACCGCCCAGGATGATGCTTTTCTCCAGCAGAATGACCCGGGAGCCATTGCGTGCGGCCGAAACTGCGGCGGCTACACCGGCTACGCCGCCGCCTACTACGATCACATCCACTTCCCCCGCAACGGGGATGGAATGGGATTGCTCAGTGATTTGCTTTGGTTTTTCCATTGATGGTATGCCTCGTTTCTTAGTGTATTATAGCAGATGCGCGGGAAGAAGGGAATAGGCCATATCGTCCCGGAAAAGCCGGTTAGGGCAGAATGTAGCTGCAGCCAAGGGCAATCACATAAACCACAATGATATAAACAGGAATCACCTTGATGGCATCGTGCCAAATAAAGCGGTTGTCTATCTCCTCACGGTCCAGCAGCAGCGCGGCGTAGATGGTACCTGCATAGGTCAAGAAGGCCATGTTGGCGCACAGGCTCAGCGTCGCGGCGGTAACAGATGCGCTGATCCCGGTGTCCAGCTGCATCTGGCATACAAAAGGCATGATGGCCGCGTTGCCCAACAGGGTAAGGGGGGTGCCGTTGCAGATGTTGGTGATGATGGTGATAACAATAGTAAGGAGAAGCAGCAGCAGCGGCAGCGGCATATTGCCGAATACAGGTTTAAGCAGGGAGATGATCCAGTCGCGAATGCCCAAATCAGCGGAAGCCATGGCATTGCCCAGGAAGGTGAAGCAGCCAACGATGCACACCACATTCCACAGGGTGCCTTCACTCAGCAGCTTCATGGGGTTGGCCAGCGGCTTGCCGTCTACTTTGATAAGCCCCAGAATGCCCAGCGCCAGCAGGAAAATGAGGGTAGTGCCGATAGGAGCCAGAACAGCGCTTCCGGGGAAGTCCTTCGGCAGCAGCGGGATCACGATGATATACAGGAAGGACAGGCAGAAGATGGTGAGAATGAGCTTCTGGCGCTTATTAAATTTCTTGGGAATGTTGCGCAGCGCCTCTACATTTTCAATATCCAGCTCCTTCAGCGGGGCAACATTGCACTTAAATACACCGGGGATCATAAAGGCCAGGATGCACAGCCATACCAGATTGACCAGGATGCACACGAACATATAGGTGAACATATTGATGCTCAGTCCAAAGCCCTGCATGCTGGTATTGATAAGGGTGTAAATGGTAAGGGCAATGCCCTTGAAGGGGAAGCAGAAATTACCCATGCAGCCCAGGTAGATGCCCAGCAGCATGAATTTGCAGAATTTATCCTGCTTATCATAGCCGCACACATCCCGGATGGACTCATAAATGCCGAAGTACAGCAGCGCGGTGGGGATAAACCCGATGAACATGGAAACGATGAAGCTGGAGAAGAACAGCGAGAACAGCAGCGCGACCGGGCGTCCTCGAAGCGCCTTGATGCTAAGCAGCTTGCGCACCAGCACATCGATCACGCCGGCTTCCTTGAGCGCCACGCACAGCGCAGATACAAAGATCAGCTGGGGGACGGTAGAACCGCCCATCCAACTGGAAACAGCGGCGGAGGATGTCAAAAAGCCGCTGTATACCATGGCGATAATACCCAGGATAGCAGCTAGGGTGGACTGGGAAGTGAATACTGTAAGCAGAATAACGCCGATAAATACGCCCAGGGCATTGGAGCCGACCTGTGTAACCACGGAGAACGGGCCCAGAATCCGGCCGAAAAAGAACATAAAGAGGAACGCGATCAAAATGATCGGCCACTCACGCTTTTGGGCAGCTGACTTTGTCATAGTAGTTCACATGCAAGGCTAAGCACGGAGCTTTGCATGCGATCCTCCCTTCTGTAATTTTTATTCTCAGGTGAACGGTGATCTGCCGCCTTCGGTCGCGATCCGAAAACGGATTCCATAATAAATTGTGCACAATCTACACTTTTTATTTTAGAAAGCCTTGTGTATAAAGTCAATTGCACAATCCGCACGCACTGTTGCAACTTTGGCATGGAATACACTTCCGTCCCTATATGGAAGGTCCTCCCGCCGCCCCCGCTGACCTGATTGGCGGCATGGCTCTCCCCTGTGGGAGTGCCTCATCCCCCGCAAAAATGTATTTTCTCATACTTTGGGATGATTTACACCACCCGCTTTGGCTGGTAAAATAAGATCAGAACACAAAATACCGCCGATCCATCATACCATAAGGGGACCAGTCCCCTTCGGCATCCCGTGGCCCCCACGGGATGAACCCGCCGTAAAGGGAGGGAGCGCATGGCCAAAAATGTAATCATCCGGCCGTCTGTCCGGGAACAGTACCAAAAATTCATGGCACGGGGCAGGGTGCTGTTTTTCACCGCGCCCTGCGGCTTTGGCAAAAGCACCCTGGCCGAAACGCTGCTTGCCGGGCAGCAGGTGCTTTCTCTCACCGCCGGGGAGCCGGACTTTGCCCTGCCGGCGGATGATAAGGGCTGGCAGGTCCTCTTGATCGATGACCTGCGGCAGATGACCGAGGAGCCGGATCAGCAGGCGCTGTGCCAGCTCGTCCGGGAGTACAGCGACCGCCGGTTCGTCCTGCTTTCCCGCGGGGCGGTGCCGGGCTGGCTCATGGCCTTCCAGTATGCCGGGCTTATGGCGGTGCTGGATGCCGACGCCCTGCTCTTTGACCGGGAGGATATCCGCAGCCTGTTCCGGCAGCAGGGCACCCCCGTCAGCGAATCGGAGCTTTCCGAGATCCTGCGGGAACCAGCGGCTACCCGCTGGGCGTGGCGGTCATCGCCCACTGCATGGCCGGCGGCCGCCCCTATGGCCCGGAGCTCATCGCCCAGGGCTACCACGAGGTCTTTTTCTACTTTGAGGCGGCGGTCTACCGCCGGTTCGATCTGCCCATTCGCCGTTTTTTGCTGGAGCTTGCCCCCTTTGAGAGCTTCGATGCCGAGCTGGCCCGTATGGTCAGCGGCGATCCCCACGCCGGGGAACGCCTGGCCTGGCTTCAGCACAATACCACCATGCTGCGCCCCGATGATGTGCAGCGGTTCCGGTTCTGGCCGCAGTTCCGCACCTTTTTGCTGTGGGAGATGGACCGGGAATACAGCGAGGAAAAGCGCCGCACCGTTCTGGGCCGCGGCGGCCTCTACTACGAGCTGAAAGAGGATTACAGCCATGCGCTGGAGTGCTACACCATGGCAGGGGATCATTCCAAGGTCTCCGAGCTTCTGGTGCGCAATGCCGAGCTTCATCCCGGCATGGGCCATTACAGCGAGATGGAGAAATACTACCGCAGCCTGCCGGAGCAGGAGATCGCCGCCTCCCCGGCGCTGATGCAGGGCATGAGTATGCTGTGCGCTCTGGCGGCCGATTATGAGGGCAGCGAGCGCTGGTACCAGGCGCTTTCTCAGTTTGCCCGCTGCCGTGCCAAAAGCGACGCGGCCGGGCGGCAGGCCCGGGGCCGGCTGGCCTGGTTGGATATCTCCCTGCCGCAGCGCGGCGTCACCGATCTCACCGCCATCATCCCCGCGGCCTACCGGCTGCTGGTCAATAAGGAAGTGACCCTGCCGGCCTTTTCGGTCACCAGCGCCCTGCCCAGCATTATGAACGGCGGCAAGGACTTCAGCGAATGGAGCCGCCGGGATGACCTGCTTTATCAGACCATCCGCGTCCCGGTGGAGGCCATTCTGGGCCGGGATGGCGTGGGTCTGCCGGATTGCGCCATTGCCGAAAGCAAGTTTGAAAAAGGCGAGGACATCACCGCCCGTATGCTGGCCCTGATGCCCCGATTGGGGGAGATCCAGCGGGACGGCACCCCGGATATTGAATTCGCCGCGGTGGGCCTGCTGGCCCGCAGCCAGTTGGCGGCCGGCCACTCCCAGGATGCCCGCAGGACGCTGGAAAGCCTGCGGCAGCGCTTCGCGGAAAGCGGCCAAAGCCGATTTTTGCCCAATATCGATGCCATGCTGTGCCGCGTTGACCTGCGGACTGGCGATACCGATGCCGTAGATAGCTGGTACCGGGAAAAGGCCCCGCGCGACCCCCTCAGCATTAATATCATGAAGCGCTACCAGTACTTTACTCAGGCCATGGCGGAGCTTGCTCAGGGCCGGCCGCAGGCCGCCCTGCTTACCCTGGCTCCGCTGGAACCCTACTGCATCGCCTGCCAGCGGAAGATGGATCACACCACCCTGCTGCTTTTGCGGGCCGTGGCCCAGTACCGGCTAAAGGACGAAGCCTGGCGGCAAAGCCTTACCGATGCCCTGCGCATTGCCGCCGGGTTGGGGTTCATCCGCCCGGTAAGCTGCTGCGGCGCCGCCCTGCTGCCCCTGCTGCAGGCCCTGCCCAGCCCGGAGGAAGAGAGCTGGTACCGGCAGGTGGTGGCCTTTGCCCGGGTGCAGGCCGCCCGGTATCCCTACTTTTTGGTGCCGCCCCTGCCCCCCGGCGAGGAAATGACCGCCACCGAGCTGCAGGTGCTGCGCCTGATGTGCGCCGATAAAAGCAATGCCGAGATCGGCCGCATTTTGGATATCAAGCTGCCCACGGTAAAAACCCATGTCAGCCATATCCTCACCAAGTTGAATGTCAGCCGCCGCAGCGAGGCCAAAACCGCCGCCCGCCGCCTGTGGCTGGTAGAATAAAAACTGTAATTCTGGAGGGATGTATGAAGAAACGAGTATGTAGTGTTTTGCTGGCCGCCGTGCTGTGTGTTACCATGCTGTCTGTTGTAGCATTGGCGACGGAATGTACCAATGGTAACCACACCTATAACTATGTGGCTAATGACAATGGCATAAACCACAGCCCTAAATGTGACAATTGCGGTTATGTTGATACAAGCAGCAGCAGCCAGCACTGTGATAATGGTTCAAACAATAACGCTAAAGATGGAAAATGTGACTTTTGTAGTGCAGAGCTGGCTGTTTCCTTTAATGACATTTATAGCAGTTGCGCCACCACATGGGAGGCGGCGTTTAAGTACATTGGATCGACCAGTGGAACCCTTTATCCAATCGCAGATACAACCGAGACGATCACCTATAACGAAAAAGGAAATGTTACCATCAATTTGGCCGGATTAACCATAAATAAATTGAAAGTAACAAAGGGCACGCTTACCATAACAGGAAGTGGCGCCATCAACACCCTCACCGTCACCGGCGGCACCGTACAGCTCTCCGGCGGCACCTACGGCACCATCACCCCGCCAGCAGGAAAGAGTGTAAATGACCTGTTGGCTCCGGGTTACTATGCCGTTCAGACTGCAAACGGAATATCCGTTCAGCAGGCCCCCATCACCAATGTAACGGTATCCGTATCCAATAACGATAATACTGTTTATGGCTACTCCGAGGCCGATGCTCCCGTCCTTACTGCCACAGTAACCCCAAGTGACCTTCAGGGCGTTACCTACCAGTGGTACAAGGTAAACGGCAACAAGAAAACCGCGATTGATAATGCTACCGCCCAAACCTATACAGTGGAAACCGGCCTGAACGCGGGGGACTACGATTACTGCTGCACAGCTACCGTTGGCACCTACTCCCTCACCAGTGGGAATGTCAAGGTGATTGTTGCCAAAGCGGATGGCCCCCAGCTGGGCACCATCAATGTGAACCAGGTCTTTAATGATACCGCCAGCAAGACCATCAATATCTATGAATCCATTGGTACGGCATTGGATCAGCTGAAAGCGGATGCAGGAACGCTGCGTTTCCACTCAGGAACTTATTCTCCCGAAAACACGATAAAAAGTGGCTGGGGTGTGGATGTTAATACTGGCGCCATTACTTATCAGCTGGCTGAGGGCTTGAGCGTAGGCCAAACCATTACAATAACCATGCAAGTTGGTTATAATGAGGCCTATTCCAAGAACCACGAGGATGCCACCGTCACTGTAAATATCGCCCTCACCATGGCCACCCCCACTGGCACCCCCAATTACACCCCCATCACCTCCAGCGGCAAGACCCTGGCCGATGCCAACCTCAATGCCAATAATAATGCGTTCTCTGTGCCTGGGGAAGTAAGATGGGTAGGGGGAATCCGACGGAGTACTCGCCGATGATACTCCCGTAGAAAAAGGCGTAGCATACCATTGGGAGTTCCGCCCGACTGAGGGGGATAAGTATGAGCGCCTTACCGGCTCCATCATCCTGTGGACCGAAAGCGGCAGCGGTGTGGTGATCATCACTCCCTCCCAGTCCGGTGAAAGCACCCCCGCCAGCAAC